>Ga0315289_10002609_pt1 | contig 27586 bp, 29 predicted proteins | sample YL17G11_40_MG_FD_203452 | JGI IMG/M metagenome (GOLD analysis project Ga0315289, IMG submission 203452) | Sediment microbial communities from Yellowstone Lake, YNP, Wyoming, USA - YL17G11_40 | ecosystem: Environmental > Aquatic > Freshwater > Lake > Sediment | place: USA: Wyoming | collected...
CTCTATTTAAGATTTTAAAAAACAAATCCTCCAGAAAAAGGCGCGTAGTCATAAGCGGCTTGGGGGTGGTAGCTTCTAACGGTATAGGCAAAGAAGAATTCTGGAAGGCCAATGTTGCAGGAGTGTCCGGCGTATCCAAAATCGAAAACTTTGATGTCTCAGATTTGGATTCAAAGATTGCCGCACAGATAAAAGATTTTAATCCCTTAAAATATATATCCAAAGAGGTAGCAAGGAGGACAGACCGTTTTGTACATTTGGGCTTGCTGGCAAATAAATTAGCGCTTGAGGATTCAAGATTAGATTTACAAAAAGAAGACAGATACCGTATAGGCGTAGTTATCGGTTCTGGTTTGGGAGGGGTTCTTTTTCATGAAGAACAGATATTGGCAGGGTACGAAAAAGGAGTGCATCGGCTTAATCCTTTGTGTGTTCCCCGCATTAGTCCCAATGCCATTGCCAGCCATATTGCGATAGAACTTGGCCTAAATGGCCCGAATTTAGTTATTTCTACTGCCTGCGCTTCAGGAACGCATGCAATAGGCGAGGCCTTCAGAATGATTCAGGATGATGTGGCGAATATTATTTTTACCGGCGGAACAGAAGCGCCTCTAACCCGCTTTAACTTTGGCGCTTATTGTGCGATGCGCGTGCTTTCTCAAAAGAATAATGCTCCGCAAGAAGCATCTCGTCCTTTTGACAAAAAAAGAGACGGTTTTGTGATGGGGGAAGGGGCAGGCTGTCTCGTATTAGAGGAATTGGGCCATGCGCGAAGAAGAAATGCCCATATTTATGCCGAGATTATTGGTTATGCCGCTAACTCAGGGGCACATCATATGGTTATGCCTTTGGAATCAGGAAAGGATGCGGCAGAGGCAATGGCAGCCTGCATTAAGAATGCGGGGATTAAACCGGAAGAGGTCAATTACATTAACGCCCACGGCACTTCCACTCAAGCTAACGATAAAGCAGAAACTAGAGCCATCAAGGAAGTTTTTACAGAATACGCCTACAAGATACCCATCAGTTCCACCAAGTCAATGATTGGCCACGCTATCGGTGCAGCCGGAGCTATTGAGGCAGTGGTTTGTTGCCTGACGATAAAAAATAACCTTATTCCGCCGACGATAAACTACGAATACCATGATCCGGATTGCGACTTAGACTATGTTCCGAATCAAGCCAGGCAGGCAAAAGTAGATATTGTCTTATCTAACTCTTTTGGATTTGGGAGCACGAACGCCTGTATTCTAATGAGGGGGTATAAATAATATGTCCCTAACCCAAAAAGAAATCGAGCAAAAAGTAATCCAAATCTTATCCGACAGGTTAAACATAGACGCCCAAAAGATAAAACCTGACTCGAAATTGGTAGAGGATTTGGGGATGGACTCGTTTGGGGCGATAGAGGTAATGTTCGAAGTAGAAGAAAAATTTGGAATAAAAGTTGAAGAGGATGATATGAAAAATTTACATATAGTAAAAGACATAATTACCTATATTGAAAATAAAACAGTATAATGATTATTACGGAATTTATTAAGCTAAAAAATCATGAAGGTAAAAATATAGTCGCATGTTATGATTACAAGAAAGAGAATAAATATCCAACCAATTTTATAGTAATTCCTCCTTCCTATGGTGAATCAAAGTTAGACTCCTTATCATTAGCCTATTTCCTTGCAGAAAATAATTTCCATGTCCTGAGATACGATGGCACCCATCATATTGGAGAGAGTGATGGAGAAATCTTTGATTTTACTTTGCTAAAAGCAGAAGAAGATTTAGTTAGTGTTTTAGATTTTATTCAGAAAAGATTCAGTATTAAAAAATTCGGTTTACTTGCTAAGTCTCTCGCAGGAAGGATTGCTATTAGATTAGCCACTAAAGATAGAAGAATAAAATGTGTTGTTTGCATAGGAGGTATAGTTAATTTGCAGAAGACACTCAAAAATGTCTATCAAGAAGATATTGTAGATGTTGTGATGAGGAAAAAATATATGGACTGGAAATTTGCGGATATCCTTGGTTTTGAAATAAGTCGCAACTTTCTTGAATCCGCAATTAGAAATAATTTACATGATTTTGCTGGTACAATAGAAGATTTTAGAAAAATTTCTATACCTTTTACATATTTATTGGCTGAGAGAGATGTTTGGGTCGATAGAGAAGACGTAGAGACTTTATTAGTAAAGAGTAATCGCAATATAGATTACTTTATTATACCTCATGTTTTACATCAAATTAACGAAAATCCCAAGGCAGCAACATACGCATTTAGAAAAACCGTAGTTAATTTTAAAAAATATTTATTAAATAAAGAAATTAAAATAGGAGAGGTCTTGGAGCCAGACACAAGGGAAACAGCTCCACAATTCCGTCTAGAAAAACAAAGACTTAAAAAATATGAATTGACCAAAGAAGAAGAAAAAAAGTTTTGGCAGAAGTACTTAACTACGTATATTCTTATAAATAAATCTGAGGATTATCGCGAGTACCTCGATTTTATGGATAAATTATTAGATTCAACCAATAACAGAAAAGAAGCGTTGTTGGATGCAGGATGCGGTTTTGGGCATTTTGGCGCTTGGATATTCTCAAAAATAAAACAAAAAAATAGACCAATAGATCTCATATATGTAGGTGTAGATTTTCTTTATAATGCTCTAAGAAAAGTTAATATGCAGCATAGAAAGATATTGAGAAAATTTTCTCCAAAAGACAAGAAAGATAATATTAAATTGTTTTATATTTGTGAGGATTTCGAATTATTAAAGAATAGCATAGCACCTTTTAAGGATAATGTTTTTGATAAAATTTGCTGTAGTCTTTTAATTTCTTATATTAAAGAACCTTTTTTGCTTCTAAGAGAACTCAACAGAATTCTTAAACCAGGGGGGAGAATAGTCGTAACTAGTCTTAAGCCATACGCTGATCTATCTCAGATTTATAGAAATTTTATAGATGCATCGACAAGAACCTTGATCGAAATTAAGGAAGCAAGAAAATTACTTAGTAGTGCAGGTAAAATAAAACAAAAAGAGAGCGAGGGACATTATAAATTTTTTAATGAAGAAGAATTAAAAATAATTATGGAAAACTCTCGGTTTAAAGAAATTAAAATTCACAGATCATTTGGAGATCAGGCAAATGTAGCGGTTGCTACAAAGGAATAATATGCTTATTTATGCAATAAGTGGGCTTATAAATGCAGTTATTAGTATTATTTTGGGATTTTTTGTTTTATTTAAGAATTCTAAAGGAGCAATGAATAAAAGTTTTTTCTTTATGAGTTTATCGATAGGTTTCTGGAGTTTTGGGTATTACCAATGGCAAATTTCAGCTGATAAGATAAATGCGTTATTTTGGGTTAGAATTTTATCTGCAGGATCTATAATGATTCCCATTTTTTATTTTTATCATATTTTGACTTTATTGGGTCTACAATATGACAGAAATAAAAGGAAGATTCTTAATTTTGCTTATGGGTTAGGTTTTATTTTCTTAATGTTTAATTTTACGCCAATGTTTGTTAAAGATGTTACGCAAAGACTTTCTTTTAAATATTGGCCTGTACCAGGACCTATATATATATATTTTATTTTAATGTTTTTTGGTTATGTAAGTTATGCATGTTACTTAATGTTTACCAAATTAACCAGTGTTTCAGGATTAAAGGGGAGCCAAATTAAATACGCTATTCTTGCTACTATTTTTGGTTTTGGTGGTGGTGCAACGAATTATCTCCCCTGGTATAACATTCCTATTTATCCTTTTGGTAACTTTATAGTTTTTTCTTATGCAATAATTCTCGCTTATTCTATTGTTCGTTATCGTCATATGGATATCACCGTTGCCATCACTCGCACCGGGATATTTGTGGCGGTGTATACTCTGGTTTTGGGACTTCCCTTTGCAGTTGCAGTTTGGCTTAAGAGTTGGCTCATTCAAGCATTTGGTGCAGGTTGGTGGTGGATGTCGCCGCTTGGATTAATGGCGGCCTTAGCCACAGTAGGGCCGTTTATCTACATATATATTAGCCGTAGGGCTGAAGAGAGGTTGCTTAAAGAGCAAAGACGCTACCAAAATACCTTAAAACAGGCCTCATTAGGTATGACGCGTATCCGAAACTTAAGAAGATTGCTGGATTTAATCACGCATATCATTACTAAAACTGTCAGGATATCCTATGCCGCAATATACCTTTACGATAAGCAGGCTGATAAATATGTTCTGCAGGTTAGCCGTGATAAAGGAAGAATCTCTATTCCTAATTTAAACTCTGACAATCCTCTGGTTGCCTGGATTATGGTCAAGCGTGAGCCATTAGTTTACGAGGAAGTAAAACGCCAGCTAGAAGATACCAATGATGCCACCTACAGGCACTTAGAAGAAAATATGCGGTTGTTGAACGCTTCGGTAGTAATCCCGAGTTTGCTTGAAGATAAATTTTTGGGTTTTATTGTCCTGGGCGATAAGCTTTCCGGCCAGATTTATACCCCTGATGACCTGAATGTCTTTCAGGTGCTTGCCAGCCAGGCTGCCTTAGCCATTGAGAATGCGCAGTTTTACGAAGAGACTCAAAAGATGCAGGAGCAGATTGCCCAGGCAGAAAAGATGGCTACTATCGGAACTATGGCTGATGGGCTTTCGCACCAGATAAATAACCGTTTTTATGCCCTCTCCTTAATTGCCGGCGATACTATAGATACCATTAAAGTGACGGATACCTCTAAATGCACGCCAGAAGTAAAAGAGATGCTCGACAGCATTAACCACGCCTTAGGGCGCATTCAGACAAATGTGATGCAGGGAGGAGAGGTGGTCAAGGGAATTCTAAAATATACCCGCAAAGGCGATGAAAGTTTTGGCGCGTTAACTTTAGACCAAATCCTCGACGGAACCCTTGAGATGGTGCAATATAAAGTAAAACTCTCTGAAATTGATTTGATGCGGGATTATCCCAAAGACATCCCCAGAATAAAAGGAAACCTTGTGCAGTTACAAGAGGCATTCTTTAATTTTATTGACAATGCCTATGATGCGATTGTGGAGCGCCGCACCACTTTAAAAGAAGATGGTTACCGCGGCAAAATTACTGTTTCTGCGCAGCAAAAAGACAGCGCCTTAGGAATTGTGGTAGAAGATAATGGCATGGGTATAAAGGATGATAATTTGAATAAAATCTTTACGCCATTCTTTACTACCAAAACTTCAGCGCGCAGGGGCACGGGTTTGGGGCTTTATGTCATCCGGCGCATCATCACTGATACTCACAAGGGCAAAATCGCCCTTGAATCCAGCTACGGATTCGGCACCCGCTTCATCCTGGAGTTACCAATTGCAAAATAGTAATATCGAATTAGTTGACAATTTTTAGAAAAAGCGTTATTTTATGGTGTAGGAAAGTATAAAACACTTTCCTATACCACTCAAAAATCGCATTGAAGTTATCCCTAAAAAGGGACTTCCTTCGGTCGTCGCGAAGCGATTTTCTTGAAAGAAAGGATAACTATGGCTAAGTTGTTGATTGTAGATGATGAACAGGATGTGCGGGAATTCGCGGCGAATTTTTTTCGAAAACGCAAGATTGAGGTCTTAACTGCAGCCGGCGGCGAGGAAGCTTTAAGTATATTAGAAAAAGAGAAAGTAGATTTAGTGTTATTGGATATTAAAATGGCAGGGATAGACGGATGTGAAACTCTCCGGCGCATCAAAGAAAAAGACAAAAGCGCCAAAGTGATTATGGTTACAGGAAGAAAGCCCGAAGAGGAGGGTTCATTCGATAGATGCCGGCAATTAGGCGCGCTTGACTATATTCACAAACCGCTTGAGTTGGATGAATTAGAAAGAATAGTGTTAAATCAATTATTTCAAAATAAAAAATAGTTTTAGACATGGCAATCGATTATAAAAAAGAATTAGAGGATGCGGCAAGAACTATGATTCTGGTGCATGAGCCGGATACCCTGATTAAGATGATTGTGCGCCGGATTGTAAAAATAGTAAAAGTAGAACATGCCGGTATACTGCTGCACCATAAAGATAAAGATACTTATGTCTTGACTGTTTCGCGCGGCGCGCCAGGCTTAAAAATTCCTGCAGGATTTGCGCGTATGGATGCGGATAATTCCCTGATTCGTTTTTTTAGGGAGCGTATGGATAAAAGATTTTTTAATGACGGCGCGCTTGTTTATGGAGAGGCAAAAAAAATCTTAAGAAAGAATATTGGTTCAGAAGTAAAAAAATTGCTCAAAGGCGTTTTGTATCAGATGGAGATATTTGAGTCGGTTGTTTGCATTCCCAGCTATTTTAGAGAGGATTTGCTGGGCATGCTCTTGTTGGGTGCTAAAAAGAGCGGCAGGAGTTTTGCGAAAGATGAGTTAGATTTCTTTGTTGCGCTTGCCTCAGATGTAGCCATGGCAATAAGGAATGCCCAATTATTTAGAGAATTAGAGTTAGAACTAGATAAGAAACATCGGCTTTTTATTCATACCACCATTGCCCTTGCCGCAGCAATTGATGCCAAGGATCATTATACTCATGGACATACAGCGCGGGTAACTGATTTAAGCCTAAAGATTGCTAAGCGGCTTAGTCAAAAGAATAAAAAAGCCTTTGATGAAAAGTTTTTAGAGCATTTACATATCGCCGGTCTTTTACATGATATAGGGAAAATCGGAATTTCCGAATCTATATTAAATAAAAATGGGCCTTTGAATGAGGAAGAAAAAAAGAGAATGCAAGAACATCCGAGTGTCGGCGCAACTATATTGCAACCGATAAAAGAACTTGAGGATGCTATCTTGGGTGTAAAACACCATCACGAGAAATATGATGGCTCAGGATATCCCGAAGGCCTGAAAGGCGACCAGATCCCTTTATCTGCAGCCATAATCTCAGTAGCAGATACATTTGATGCCATGGTTACAGACAGGCCATACCGCAATGGCCTTTCAAAAAAAGAAGCAGTCCAGGAAATACAAAGTTCAAGCGGCAGGCAATTTGACCCTCAAATTGCCAGTGTTCTAGCAGAACTTTTTCAGGAGAATAAAATCTAGCCCAGATGCCCCATAAGCGTATAATCTTAATGTATATATCTGAAATCTCTGGTCACCACAGTGCAACTCTTGCTATTGAGAAGGCACTCAGAATTCTACAGCCCAATGTAGAGATATTAAATATTAATGCCTTTAATTATACCAACCCTATTTCTGAAAAAATAGTCAACCGGGTTTACCTGGGTATAATTAAAAGAACTCCGCAAATTTGGGACTATCTTTATGACAATCCTACCGTCGTAAAGAAAATAGAAAAAATAAAAGAGGCCATCCATAAACTTAACTCTCCAAAATTAAAAAGACTCTTTGATAAATTTAAGCCTAACGCCATTGTCTGTTCTCAGGCTTTTCCTTGCGGAATGTGCGCTGACTATAAAAGAACCTATGACTCCCGTACCCCTCTTGTAGCAGTGCTTACTGACTATGCGCCTCATTCTTATTGGATATACGATACAGTAGATTATTATATTAGCCCTTCTGAAGATGTGGCCTTGCGTTTAATGAAAAAGGGGGTAGAGCGCAATAGAATAAAATCTTTGGGGATTCCTTTTGACCCCCAGTTTAATGAGCTGCTAAATAAAAATGAACTTTTCCAAAAATTAAAATTAAATCCAGATATAACTACTGTATTAATTATGGGCGGAGGCCAGGGTTTAGGGCCCATAAAGACTATTGTCAAGTCTTTAGAAAAAGTAAAAAAGGAAATTCAAGAAATTGTTGTCTGCGGCGCAAACAAGAAGCTTTATAAGAGCTTAAAAAGAAGAATTAAAAAATATAAAAAAAAGATTTTGCTTTTTAGATATGCCCACAATATAAATGAGCTAATGCGTATGTCGGATGTTATTATTACTAAGCCAGGAGGCGTAACAACCGCTGAGGTTTTAGCAAACCATTTACCCATGGTTATTGTTAAACCTCTGCCCGGGCAAGAAGCAAATAACACCAGTTATCTCGTAGAAAAAGGCGCTGCCATAAAAGTCGATAAGCCAAGGCAAGTAAACCTGGCGGTTGAGAATTTATTAGCAAATCCGGTTAAATTAAAAGAGATGTCCGAAGCGACAAGGCGTATCAGTAAACCCAATGCCAGTTTAGATATTGCAAAACTTTTGTTAGAATTACTTTAATGTTTAACTACATCCTTTACCGAATCGGACAATTTATTGCTTTACATATACCTTTAAAATTGGGATACAAAATCGCAGTGTTTATCTCAGACCTGCGTTATATATTTGCCTATAAAGATAGGCAGGCAGTAAAAGAAAACCTAAAGGTAATTTTTCCTGAAAAATCTAACAGAGAAATCTACAGGATTAGAATCAGGATGTTTCGTAATTTTGCTAAATATCTGGTAGATTTTTTCCGTTTTGAAAAATTAGACAAAGAATATATAAAAAAGAATATCCGTATAGAAAATATACATTATTTCGATGAAGCGCTTTCCAAAGCTAAAGGCGTCATTGCTTTGACTGCGCATTTAGGTAACTGGGAATTAGGTGGAGTGGTAGTTCCGCTTTTAGGATATCCTTTTTGGGCAGTTTTCCTTGTGCATAAATATAAGAAGGAAGATAACTTTTTTAATTCTCAAAGAGAGAAGAAAGGTGTTAAAGTTATACCTCTTGGAAAAGCAGTCAGGGCATGCCTTGATGTTTTGAAGAAAAATGAAATATTGGCTCTCGTCGGCGATAGAGATTTTACTAAGAAAGGAATCGTTCTAGATTTTTTTGGCAAGCCCGCCTTTTTTCCTGAAGGGCCAGCAGCCTTTGCTTTAAAAACAGGTGCAGCTATTGTGCCGGCGTTTATGTTAAGAAATAATGATGATAGCTTTACATTAAGAATTGAAAAGCCCCTTGAGTTTGCTTATACCGGCGACAGAAAAAAGGGCTTAGAGGGATTAATTATGCGCTATAAAGCGATTTTTGAGGATCATATTCGCAGGTTTCCTGACCAGTGGTATATGTTTAGGAGGTTCTGGATAGCATGAGAACCTGCGTGATTATACCTACTTATAATGAGGCGCCTGGGATCGGCAAATTAGCAAGAGAAATCCGGGAACAAAATCTGGATGTTCTGGTAGTTGATGATGGCTCAAAAGATAACACATCTCAAATTGCCATAAATAATGGGGCCGTTGTATTAAGAAATGAAGATAATCAAGGTAAAGGTGCGTCTTTGATAAAAGGTTTTAATTATGCCTTAAGTCAGGAATATGATGCAGTAATTACAATGGATGGCGATGGCCAGCATCTCTCAGAAGATTTACCGTATTTTATGCGTTTAGCTAAATATTCATCAAATGCAATCTTCATTGGCAATAGGATGTTCAAAACAAAGAATATGCCTTTGATACGATTTCTGACTAATAGATTTATGTCTTGGTTTATTTCCTGTTTGGCAAAACAAAGAATTCCTGATACCCAGTGTGGTTTTAGGCTCTTTAAAAAAGATGTGCTAAAAAGACTAGATCTGGTAACCTCAAAGTATGAGACTGAGTCTGAAATATTAATTAAAGGTTCGCGTTTAGGATATAAAATTGAATCTGTGCCGATTAAGACTATCTATCTAACTGAAAGAAGCCATATTAATCCTTTTATAGATACCCTGAGATTTATCAGGTTTATAATAAAAGATTTATGGACTACGCAACGCACCAATCGCACCGCGTAGGTGTGTAAAGGTTATATGGACTACGCAATCTTAAGAAAAAGGATGGTTGAGGAGCAGCTTATGCCCCGAGGTATAAAAGACCAAAGGGTCCTGGAGGCTTTTCGTAAAGTAGAGCGGCATAAATTTATTCCCGAAGATTTAAGAACATCTGCTTACGGAGATTTTCCTGTGCCCATTGGCGAAGGACAAACTATATCTCAGCCGTATATGGTGGCTTTAATGACTGAGTGCCTAAATTTAACCGGCCAGGAAAAGGTTTTAGAAATAGGTACTGGTTCAGGATATCAAGCAGCAATTTTAGCAGAATTAGCCAAAGAGGTTTATAGTATAGAAAGATTTGAAACTCTGGCAAAAAGGGCGCAAGATACGTTTAATACACTGGGATATACAAATATTAAGATAAAGGTAGGGGATGGTACTTTGGGTTGGCAAGAAGCCGCTCCCTTTGATAGAATTATTATCACTGCCGCCAGCCCGAGAATACCTCTACCTTTGACTGAACAATTAAAAGAAGATGGTAGGCTAGTTTTACCTTTGGGTGAGAGCTTTAGTCAGATTTTAACTATTGTGGAAAAGAAAAAAGGGGAGTTGGAATCTATCGAGATTTGTGGTTGTGTGTTTGTGCCTTTAGTAGGTAAATACGGCTGTTAGGGACGTCCCTCATAGATATGGTTGATTTATGGTGTAGGAAAGTATAAAACACTTTCCTCTACCACTCGAAAATCAAATAGTCATCACCGAAGGTGATTTTCTTGATAGTGAATTGGTTAAAAGATATACCTAAAGAATATGCAGTAATGATAGTAGGTGCCTTACCTATATCTGAATTAAGAGGCGCGATTCCTTTGGCCTTGTCCTTGGGGATGCCTTTATATAAGGCGTTTTGGTTATCGGTACTAGGCAATATCAGCATTATTATTCCTGCGCTTTTTCTGTTTGAGCCGGTTTCTGCACGGCTAAGAAGGTTCAGGCTCTGGGCGAGGTTCTTTGATTGGCTCTTTGAGCGCACTAAAAAGAACTCCGATGCCATACAAAAATATGAGGCTTTAGGCCTGGCTATATTTGTAGCCATACCGCTACCCATGACTGGCGCCTGGAGTGGGGTAGTAGCTGCTTCATTATTTAAGATTAGATTTAGATACGCATTTATTGCGATAGTTCTAGGGGTAATTGGTGCGGGATTAATTGTTTCTTTGTTATGCGTCCTAGGCATAATAGGTTGGAAAACCATGGTTTGGCTTCCTATAAGCCAGAGGGCAATGGTTTGCCTTCCGATAGGCAAAGCCATAAGCCAGAGGGCAATGGTTTGGCCTCCTTTGGCCAAAGCCATGAGCTGGAAAGCGCTGATACAATGATACAGGTTTACACGGGTAATGGAAAAGGTAAAACCACTGCTGCACTGGGATTAGCCGTAAGGGCAGCTGGCCAGGGCCTGAAAGTCTACATCGGCCAATTCCTAAAAGGCAGAAATTATGGCGAACTGCGCGCATTAAAAAAGATAAAGAACATAAAGGTTGAACAATTCGGCAGAACCTGTTTTATAAAAAAGACGCCTTCTGGAGAAGATGTCGAGTTAGCAAAAAAGGGCCTTGAAAAAATAAAAAAAGTTATCCTTAAAAGAACCTATGATATGGTGATATTGGATGAAATCAATATTGCGCTAAATCTGGGATTAATAAAATTAAAGGACATTATGCTCCTTATCAAAAATACGCCCAAAAAAATAGAGCTTGTTTTAACCGGCCGCTATGCCCATCCAAAAATTATAAAAATAGCGGATTTGGTAAGTCAGATAAAAGCAGTAAAACATTATTATAAAAAGGGAATAAAGGCGAGAAAAGGGATTGAGTTATAGATTGACTTATAAAATTTGTTGACAAAAATAAAAACATAATTATAATAAGTAAGCGTTCTTTCAAAATATAGATTATATAGGTTAAGGGAAGGTTGTGTAAATCAACCGCAGTCCCGCTGCTGTAATGAGGGACGAAATTCCGCATGCTTGCCACTGCTTCGATGATTCGGGGCAGGAAGGCGCGGAAAAGTAGGGTAATCTCTAAGTCAGAAAACCTGCCTATATATTTCCTCGCGGAAGGGCCAGAGAAAATCAGGGTGCAACCCAGCACTAATTTGCTGTTGTATAAAATGCAACAAATTAGTGCTGGGTTTTTTGTTTTATGAAATTATTTTTATGACTAGATTAATACTAATACGTCACAGCCAAACAGATTATAATTTAGAGAACAGATATTGCGGTTTTAAGGATATCGGTTTAAATAAAACAGGCAAGGCACAAGCAAGAAGAATTGAAGCTAAATTAAAAGATTTAAAGATAGATAAAATCTTTTCTTCTGACCTTAAAAGAAGTTGTCAAACTGCAAAGATTATTTTTGGCAACAGGTGTAGAATTGTAAAAAATAAAAACTTGCGAGAAATAAACTTCGGAAAGTGGGAAGGGCTCAACTATAAGCAAATACTCAAAAGATTCCCTGCAACTTATAAAAAATGGCTTAAAAATCCTTTTAGCGTTGATATTACATCTGGAGAAAAAATGAGTCATTTTATAAACCGTATAAAAAAAGAGTTAAAAAATATAATTAAAAACGCTCCAGATAAAACCGTAGCTTTAATTATTCATTCCGGACCCATAAGAGTTATTTTGAATACTATGCTCGGTATTAAAAGAAACGAATTCTGGCATTTAAGAATCAATCCAGAAACAGCGTATATTATTGAATATAAAGTCCGTCAGAAACCAAGGGTATATAAACTGTAAAGATGGGTAAGATTATTTTTCTCTTAGGTGGCGCAAGAAGCGGTAAAAGCCAATTTGCTATAAAGCTGGCTAAAAAAGATGCTCGTAAAGTTGCGTTTATTGCTACCTGCGTGGGCCTAGATATGGAGATGGAGAAGCGCATTAGCCTTCATAAAAAAAATAGACCTAGTAATTGGCAGACCTTTGAGTCACCCAAAGATATAGCTTTATTATTAAAGAAAATCGGTCCTAAATTTGAAATAATCATCATAGATTGCCTGACACTCTTGGTATCCGATCTACTTTTAAAAGGACTTAGAGAAGAAGCTATTGAAAATAAAATTAATAAAATCTTGGCAGCGCTTAAAAAAATCAAAGCCAAATCCATAATTGTTTCCAATGAGGTGGGCTTAGGAATCGTTCCGAAAAACAAATTAGCCAGAGATTTTAGGGATATCGCAGGAAGAGTAAATCAAATTGTAGCTGAAAAATCTGATGAGGTATTTTTTATGATTGCGGGAATATCAATTAAAATTAAAAATTAAAAATTAAAAATGCAAAATTTAAAGAAAGGCAAGATCAATGGATAAAATTAAAAAAACAATAGCTAAAATTGAAAAGATTGATTATTCTTTGGTTAAAAAAACACAAAATAGGCTCGATAATCTTACCAAGCCGCAAGGAAGCTTAGGAAGATTAGAAGAATTGGCAAAACTTATTGTAGGGATAACCGGAAAAGAAAATCCTATATTAAAAAATAAGGTTATTTTTACACTTGCCGCAGACCATGGTGTTACTGAAGAAAAAGTAAGTGCCTATCCCAAAGAGGTAACCGCTCAGATGGTCTATAATTTTCTAAGCGGCGGAGCAGGAATAAATGTGTTGGCTCAACATGTAGGTGCAAGGGTTGTAGTGGTAGATATGGGAGTGGCGGAAAAAATCCGAGTTCCAAAAATCAAAGTTCAAAATTTTAAAGATAAAAAGATAGGTTATGGAACGAAGAATATGACTAAAGGGCCTGCTATGACAAAAGAAGAAGCAATAAAGTCAATCGAAACAGGAATAGAGGTATTCGAATCGGAATTTAAAAGAGGTATAGATATAATAGGCATGGGAGATATGGGAATAGGAAATACTACAGCTTCCAGTGCCATAACTAGTGTTATAACTGAGAGGCCAGTGCAAGATGTAACTGGCAGAGGCACAGGTATAGATGAGCAGACCCTTTCTAAGAAAATCAATGTAATTAAAAAAGCGATCCGCATAAACAGGCCGAATCCCAAAGATGCCATAGATGTTTTAGCTAAAGTCGGCGGATTTGAGATTGGCGGTTTGGCGGGAGTGATTTTGGCAGCGGCAGCAAATCGAATTCCTCTGGTAATAGACGGCTTTATTTCAGGAGCAGCCGCTTTAATAGCCTATAAATTAGAGCCCAAGGTCAAAGACTATATGATTGCCGCTCATCGTTCTCAAGAATTAGGTCATCGGGCGATTCTTGAATTTATCGGTCTTAGGCCACTTTTAGATTTAGACCTGCGCCTGGGAGAAGGAACCGGCGCGGCTTTGGCAGTAGGTATTGCTGAAGCGAGCATTAAAGTTTTGACACAAATGGCCACGTTTCAAAGCGCCTCTGTTTCTGAGAGGATTAAATGAAAAGATTTTTAATCGCTTTACAATTTTTAACCATATTTCCTGTAAAAATTAAATCAGAAATAAAAGATAGGGATTTTGGCGCATCTCTTTTGTATTTTCCTCTCGTTGGTCTATTAATAGGGCTTTTATTAGCCGGCAGTGTTTTTCTTTTTTCTTTTCTTCCCGTTCTTTTCAAAAGCACTCTCATTTTAATATTATCAATTATTATCACGGGGGGGATTCACTTGGATGGATTTGCTGACACCTGTGATGGCCTCTATGGCTTGAGGCCTAAAGAAAAGATTTTAGAGATAATGCGGGATAGCCGCATCGGCGTAATGGCTGTAGTGGGACTGGTAACTCTGCTTCTATTAAAATTTAGCCTTATAGCCAGCCTGCGAAACGAAGTTCTCTGGAAGGCATTGATTGTAATGGCTGTCTTTTCCAGGTGGACTCAAGGCCTGGCTTGCAGCAATTCCGCTTATGCGCGTAAAGAAGGCAAAGCAAAATACTTTATAGAGTATGCCAGCAAAAGAGACGTTTTTATAGGAGGGTTATTTAGCTTGGCTTTATTTGTCCTGTTGATGCAGATAAAAGGGATTATTTTATTTTTGGTTTCTGCCCCGGTGATATTTTTATTTTTGCAGTATATAAAGAAGAAAATCGGCGGAATGACCGGCGATACGATTGGCGCAATCAGCGAGGTTGCCGAAGTTTTAATTCTTTTATTTTTTAGCATTATAATAAACATATGGTGCCTTTAAGTATTCTTTCTGCCTATATTATGGATTTGGCTTTTGGCGATCCCCGCTGGCTCCTGCACCCTGTGCGGATAATGGGAAGGTTAATAATCTTTTTGGAAGAAAGGTTAAGAAGGGGGCAGAGAGAATATTGCCTTCGGATAAAAGGGGTCGTATTAGCGATTATTGTGGTAGGAGGCAGCGCTTTTGTTGCCTACGCATTATTAGCTTTGTTAAAAAGGATAAATCCTCTCTTAGAAGTAATTGCTTGGATTTTTTTTGCTTATACCAGCCTTGCTGCAGGAGACCTTTTTCTTCACGCCAGGAATATCTTAAAAGAGATTAAAAATAGAGATGTGCAAGCAGCCCGCCGGAAACTTTCTCTTATTGTGGGCAGAGATACTAAGGATTTACCCGAAGAAAAGATTATCGCTGCTACTATAGAGAGTATTGCTGAAAACACCAATGACGGCATTGTCGCCCCTTTATTTTATCTAATTTTAGGCGGGCCGGTTTTAGCCATTGCCTATAAAGCGATAAATACCCTTGATTCAATGGTAGGGCATAAGAATGAAAAGTATCTTTACTTCGGCTGGTTTTCCGCAAAATTAGACGATATCGCCAATTTTCTTCCGGCGCGCATCACAGGAATTCTTCTGTCCATATCTTCTTTTATTGCGGGAAAGGGTTTTAGAAGTGCTTTTAGGATAATGCTGCGGGATGGGCGAAAGCATCCTTCGCCGAATAGCGGCATATCGGAATCAGCAATGGCAGGGGCTTTAGGAATAAGGCTGGGCGGCCCTTACGCATATCAGGGGGAAATTTCCCATAAGCCGTACCTCGGAGAAGAGAAGATGCCGATAAATCCATTATTAATAAATGAGGCATTGAAGATAAGCTTTATCACATCGTTACTTATGGTTTCGGCAGGAGTCATATTAAGATGGGTAATATAGATTTCTTGCACGGCGGAAATATTTACGAAATCGAAAAAAAATACAAAAAGGCAATCCTTGACTTCAGTGCTAATATTAACCCTTTGGGGTTGCCCCGGCAAGTCAAGGAAGCCCTCTATAAGAATTTTGAGAGAATCCTGCATTATCCTGATTGTAATGCGCCTGAATTGGTGCAAAAGATTGCTGGCTACTGGAGGATAAATGCGCAGAATATCCTTTTAGGAAATGGCTCAGCTGAACTTATATATCTTATCGTAAATGCCTTTAAGCCGAAGACTGTTCTGATTCCGGCGCCTACCTTTTCAGAATACGAGCGTGCAGCCAAAGGCGTAAGGGCCAAGGTCAGATTTTTAAGACTGGAAGAAAAGAATAATTTCAGGTTTAATTCGTCTCGCCCCAACCCTGATAAAGCGGATATGTTTTTTCTCTGCCATCCTAATAATCCCACCGGCAACTTTATATTGGATAACTACGATGGAATTGAGCGATTAGCTGATAGATTAGTCGTGGTTGATGAAGCTTTTATGGATTTCCTGCCACAGCAGGAGAAGCATAGTATGGTCTATAGGGCTATAAAAAGCAAAAAAGTAGCAGTGCTGCGGACTTTTACCAAAATGTTCGCCCTGCCGGGATTAAGGATAGGGTATCTGGTTGCGCATAAAGATACCGTAAGCAAATTAAGAAAGCATCGGTGTCCCTGGAATACGAATTCCTTGGCTCAATTGGCGGCAGAATTAGTTCTGGAAAATAAAGAATATGTTGAAAGGTCTATGCGCCTCATAGAAAAAGAGAGAAAATTTCTCTCTAATGAGATTGCCAAGTGTGGAAGATTCGAAGCCTATTCTTCACTCGCCAATTTTCTTTTTATTAAAATAAAAGACGCAAACACTACGTCTTCCCTTTTAAGGAAGAGGCTAATCCAAAAGGGAATTCTTATAAGAGACTGCTCTAATTTTAGGGGCTTGAATAATAAATTTATTCGTATTGCAGTTCGTTCTCGCAAGGAGAATCTAAAACTTATCAAAGCCTTAAGAAATGTTCGAAGTTTCGCTTCGAACATTCCAAATTCCAAATGAATAGAGTTAAATTTGTTACGGGACAATATTATCACATATACAATAGAGGAGTAGAGAAACGAAATGTATTTTTAGACGGGGCCGATTATTTTAGATTTATCTTGGGTATGAAAGAATTCAATGATGTCAAGCCTGTGTTTAATCTACATCGACTTTCCAGATCTCCCGAAATAAAGAATATTGAGGAGAAAAAGCCCATTATAAAATTTATATGTTATTCCTTAATGCCGAACCATTTTCATTTTCTTGTTCAACAACTGGAAGATAAAGGTATTTCAAAGTTTATGCAAAAGATAGGTACAGGCTATACAAAATATTTTAATAAAAGATATAAAAGAAGCGGAGTTCTATTCCAAGGGGTATTCAGAGCCAAAAATGTACCGACCGATGAATATCTCCTTCATTTATCTCGATATATTCACTTGAACCCTTTAAGTCTTATGGAATCTAGTTGGATGTTAAACGGGATAAAAGATAAAACAAAAGCATATCGTTTTTTAATGGAATATAAATGGCATAGTTTACCTTTTTGGCTTGAGAATAAGCCAAATTTGATTAAGTTGTATCCCACAATTGTGTTAAGCCAATTTTTTTCCTACGAAGATTATAGAGAATTTTTATTGGATTGGATTGAAGAAGAGATAGCGAGGATTAAAGAGTTAATAATAGAGGATGTCGATATTTGAACAATTCTGTTCGAAGCGAAACTTCGAACAAAAGATAAGAAAACTTCTTTCTGAAAAAGTAAAAAGAAACCCTTACAAGGGCTTACTTTTTTCAGGGGGGCTGGATACATCTATTTTGGTAAGCATTAACCCAAAGATTGTAGCTATTACGGTGAGTTTAGGATCCTGCGCAGAGGATATTTCTTATTCCAAGTCATTGTCAAAGTTCCTTAATATAGAGCATTTTCACAAGATTGTAGAAATTGACGAGGCAATAGAGAGCATTCCTAAAGTGATAAAGATACTAAAATCTTTTGACCCTGCCATTCCCAACGATTTAGTAGTGTACTTTGGCCTCAGCTTTGCCAAGAATCTGGGCCTGGATACAGTAGCTACCGGAGACGGGAGCGATGAGTTATTTGGTGGATATTCTTTTATGGAAGATGTAGCTGATTTGGCAGGTTATATTCAGAAGATTTCAGCAGAGATGAGTTTTAGCTCTAATGATATCGGTGAATTTTTTGATATCAAGATAATCCAGCCTTTCCTCGATAGCAGCATTGTAGATTGCGCCCTCCAGATACCCGCTAATTTAAAGATAAGAAAATATGGAGGTAAGCTTTGGGGGAAATGGATATTGCGCAAAGCGTTTGAAGATGTATTACCAAAAGAGATTATCTGGCAGAGCAAAAGGCCTCTTGAGTATGGTTCGGGGATGACTAAATTAAGAGGAATCATCGGCTTAAAAATCTCGGATGAAGAATTTGAGGAGAAGAAAAGGCTCTATCCAATAAACTTTTTGAATAAAGAACATCTCTACTATTATGAGATATATAGGAAAGAATTAGGAGAAATTCCTAAACCTAAAAATGGCCAAGAATGTTGCCCTGGTTGCGGCGCGGAGATGAAGAGAATATCTTTTCATTGTAGAACTTGTGGCTGGGCAAAACCTATAAAATGACAAGAAAATCGCCTTCGGCGATGACCTTCTGCGATTTTCAGTGGTTAGACCCTTCCTTAAAGGATAGGAAGGTCTATCCTTTAGGATTAGGAAAGTGTTTTATACTTTCCTATACCATAAAAAATCCAAAGGCATTCTGCTGTTGGAGTGGCGGTAAAGAAAGCCTCTTGTCATTATATCGGGCAAAAAATTCTGGGATCCATATTTCCTATTTAGTAAATATGATTTCTGAGGATGGTAAATATTCTCGCTCTCATGGAATCAGCTCAAGATTACTAAGACTACAAGCAGAAGCGCTAGAGACTCCCCTTGTGCAAAAAAGAACTACCTGGAAGACTTATGAAGAGAAGTTCAAAAAAGCTGTTTCGGATTTTAAAAAAGAGGGCATTCAGGCAGGGGTATTTGGCGACATCGACCTTCAGGAACATAGAGATTGGGTAGAAAGGATTTGTAAAGAGGTAGGTATAAAACCCATATTGCCATTATGGAAAGAAAAAAGAGAGAAATTGCTTGAAGAATTTATCCAACTAGGCTTTAGGGCTATAGTTGTGGTAACCAATGCTCAATTTTTAGACGAAGAATGGCTGGGCCGTCAGATAAACAAGGAGTTTATAGAAAATTTAAGTGCCTTGGGAAATATTGACCTCTGCGGAGAAAACGGTGAGTATCATACCTTTGTCTATGACGGGCCCATCTTTAAAAAGCCCGTTGAGTTTACTACGGGGGAGAGGATATTAAGGGATGGACACTGGTTTTTGCAGCTTTCGCCTAAATAATTCAGGACGGTTCTTACTGAAATTAGTCTTTATCGCTATGTCCGTTTTTGCGCGCAGCAGCGCTTTTGTGTATGCGCAAGAAAATTCTCCTCAGAGGATAATCTCTTTGGGGCCGGCCATCACCGAGGAGCTTTATCTGTTAGGAGCAGATGATAAATTAATCGGCTGCACGGTTTATTGCCAAAGGCCGCCTGAGGCAAAAAACAAAACTAAAGTCGGCACGGCAATAGAAGTTAATTTAGAAAAAATAGTTGCCCTTAAGCCCGATGTGGTGTTTGCCACATCTTTGACTAGCCCGCAAGCCAAAGAGAAACTAAAAGATTTAGGGATAAAAGTAGTTGATTTTCCTGCGGCAAAAAGTTTTAGTGAGATTTGCGGGCAATTTCTTAGACTCGGCAGAATTATCGGTAATGAAGAAGAGGCTGACAGGATTGTGAATATTGCCAAAGCAAAAGTGGATTCCATAAGAAAGAAGGCCGAGGTTTTGCCAAAACCCAGAGTTTTTGTGCAGATAGGGGCAAGGCCATTAGTTACGGTAACGGCCGATTCGTTTGTAAATGATTTTATTGAATTTGCCGGGGGAGTAAACATTGCCAAGGGATTAAAGAGCCTCCGCTATTCAAAAGAATCCGTGATCAAAGATAATCCCGATGTGATAATTATCGTAACTATGGGCATAGGGGCAGAAAAAGAAAAGGAAATCTGGCAAAGATACAAAAGTTTAAAGGCCGCAAGAGAAGACAGAATCTATATCGTTGATTCTGACTTACTCTGCAGCCCCACGCCGGTAAGCTTTGCAGAAACATTAGAAAAAATATCACAGATTTTACATTCAGAAGATGAACAAAAAAATAATTAATTGGGTTTTCTGGATATTGGTTTTAGGCGGTATTCTTTTAGGAGTAAGCGTTTTTGCTTTATCGGTTGGCTCCGCCGGAATACCTATTAAGAAAATTATGTCTATAATCCTACAAGGTAGAGGTACTAGCGATTATAGCATTCTTTTTGACATCCGTCTGCCGCGCATTCTCTTAGGATTTGCCATAGGCGGGGCTTTAGCTCTTTCAGGGGTAATCTTGCAGGGAATGTTCCGTAATCCTTTGGTTGAGCCGTATACACTGGGTATTTCAGGAGGAGCGGCATTAGGCGTAGCCTTAGGTATTGTTTCAGGGTTACAGAGAATTGCAATATTGACTTTACCTCTTTTTGGTTTTTTAGGCGCGCTTTGCGCGATAGCGCTGGTTTATGCATTAAGTATAAGAAAAGGTGTATTAAAAATTCAAGGGCTGCTTTTAACCGGAGTAATGCTCAGTTTTATCTCCTCGTCTTTAATTATGCTGATTATGTCTTTATCCCGCAGTGAAGACCTGCACGGTATTGTTTTCTGGATAATGGGCTCTTTAGAAGAACCGAACTGGGTTCTGGTAAAAGTGGCGGCTATAGGAGCGGTCATTTTTCTTATTGTCTCTTATCGATTCTGTCTCGACCTCAATGCTTTCTCTCTCGGGGAAGAAGAAGCTCTACATTTGGGAATAGATATTGAGCGGACTAAACGGCTGCTTTTTATCATCGCTTCCTTTCTTACGGGCTTTAGCGTATCTGTGGCCGGTATCATCGGATTTGTCGGTTTGGTTGTTCCCCATTTTGTAAGAATGCTTGTAGGCCGCGACCACAGGATACTGCTTGTGAGTTCATTTTTGGTCGGTGCGGCATTTTTAATTTTTTGCGATACCTTGGCCAGGACAATTATCTCTCCGCTGGAATTACCTGTTGGCGTTATTACCGGTATATTGGGAGGCAGCCTCTTTGTTTATGCCCTGGCTAAACGCCAGGTTATTTCGGGAGTAAAATAGATGCTTGAAATAAGAAATCTTACCTGCGGATATGACGGAAAAGTTGTCCTTTATGATATCAGTTTTAGCGTAAGAGAAGGGGAGCTTTTAGGGATAATCGGGCCTAACGGTTCGGGAAAGACAACTTGCCTGCGCGCCATCACCCGCTTACTTAAACCCAAAGATGGCAAGATTCTATTAGAAGGCAGGGATATCTGGCAAATGGGGTTTAAGGAATTAGCTACCAAAGTCGCGGTAGTCCCGCAAAATTTAAATATCGGCAGTATGACTGTAGAAGAGTTTGTGCTTTTAGGCCGCATCCCTCATTTTGGAAGATACCAGTTTTTGGAGACAAAAAAGGATTTAGAGGTTGCTGAAAGAAGTATGATTTTAACCGATACCCTCAGGTTTAAAGACAGGGTTTTGGGAGAAATTAGCGGCGGAGAAGGCCAGCTTGCCCTTATTGCTCGCGCCCTGGCTCAGGAACCAAAATTGCTTTTATTAGATGAGCCCACAGCGCATTTAGACATAACCCATCAGGTGCAAATCCTTGACCTTATAAAAAGACTGAACCGGGAATTCGGGCTAACGGTGCTAATGGTCTTGCATGACCTTAACTTAGCCAGTGAATACTGTGAGCGTCTAATGTTAATTAATGAAGGCAAAATCCATAAAATTGGGCATCCTGATGCGGTGTTAACCTACCAAGTTATTGAAGAGGTTTATAAAACAATTGTAGTGGTAGAAAAAAATCCTATTTCTTCTAAACCTTACATATTAGTAGTTTCTGAAGAGGAAAAACATCGGAGAAAATGAAGAGCAAAATTTTGATTTTATCAGTAGTTTTGGTGCTTACCACTTGGAACTTATCTTGGGCACAAGAAGATATAAAAGAATACGAACTAGAAAAGATAATTGTTACTGCTACAAAAACTGAAAGCTATCAAGCTACAGTGGGTACTTCTTGTACCGTAATTACCGCTAAGGATTTAGAGAAAACAGGAAAAAGAACTGTTCAGGAGGTTTTACGAAATGTCCCAGGCGTATCTGTTATGCAAAATGGTGCGTTTGGCGGATCAGCCTCGGTTTATCTTCGAGGTGCAAAACCGGGTTATACCTTGGTTTTAATCGATGGCATTGAGGTAAATGACCCGATGTCATCTGACCGGTCTTTTAATTTCGCCCATTTGACCACAGACAATATCGAACGTATTGAAGTGGTGCACGGGCCACAATCCACCCTCTATGGTTCGGATGCTTTAGGCGGAGCAATTAATATTATTACCAAAAAAGGCAAGGGCAAACCAAAATGGGAAATTTCTTCTGAAGCCGGCTCACAGAATACTTTTAAAGAAAATATGGGTTTAAGCGGCAGCACAGAAAAACTAAATTATTCTATATCTGCCTCACGTTTAGATTCCGGGGGTATTTCTAAGGCAGTTGGGGGTTGCGAAAAAGACGGCTATGAAAATACCTCTATTTCCTCAAAAATAGGTTATAGGGTTTTTGGCAATAGCGAATTGAATCTGGTCTTGCGTTTTACAGATACCGAAACTGACCTCGATGACGGCTCTTATGAAGATGACCCCAATCGTACGGACTGGTGGAGAAATCTGGCTACAAAACTCTCATTTAAGCAGGCACTAAATTCCTGGTGGGACCATAACCTGTCTTTTTCTTATAATGATGTGCGCAGAAAAGAGCGGGATGAAAAAGACAGTATAGATACCACTGAAGATAATCAGTCTTGGTTTAAGGGAGATAATAAAAAATTTGAATGGCAGCATAATTTTTCTCCCCTTAACTGGGATACATTTACCGGTGGTTTTGAATATGAGGAAGAACGAGGTTCTTCTTATAATCGCTCAGGAGTCACTATAAAAAAAGTCGACAGAAAGACAATGGATAATACAGGTTTCTATTTTCAGAATCAGTTCAAGCTTTGGGAAAAACTTTTCATTACGCCCGGCTTAAGAGTAGATGACCATGAGCTTTTCGGCAGAGAAACTACTTATAAAATCTCCACAGCGTATATCATTTCCCAAACCGGAACCCGCCTTAAAGGCAACTGGGGCACCGGATTCAAGGCCCCTTCTCTTTATCAGCTCTATCATCCAAGTTATGGAGACCCTAATCTCAAGCCGGATGAGAGCAAAAGTTATGATTTTGGATTTGAGCAGAGTTTGCTTGAAAATAAAGTATCCTTTGGCTTAACCTATTTTCACAATGACTTTAAAAATATGATTGAATGGGATTCAGGTACTTCTAAATACAGGAATATCGGCAGGGCAGAAACAAAAGGTTTTGAAATAGGAGCTAAACTTTTGCCCATTCAGGACCTCACCATAGGAGCAAATTTTTCTTACCTTGATACTAAAGATAAAGAGACAGGTCTTGAATTATTAAGGCGGCCTAAGAGACAAGTCAATCTTGATATCAATTGGCGATTCTTGGAAAAAGGTAATCTTAATTTAGATATAAACTATGTGGGTAGCTGCAAGGCTTACGGGTACATTTCCCAAAAGGATTATGCTACCGTTAATCTATTCTCTTCCTACGACATAACTGACAAATTTCAGATTTTCGGTAGGATAGAAAATCTTTTTGATAATAGAGCATATGAAGAAGTCCGTGGATATGCGACGCCCGGCAGGTCTTTTTATGCTGGATGTAAAGTAACTTTTTAAAGGAGGATGAGACATGACAAAATTTAAGCTTTCTGCATTCATCTCGTTGTGTATTGCGTCTCTTGTGGGTACTGCATGTGCGGCTGAATTTCCGGTTACAGTACGTGACGGGCTAGGCAGAAAAGTAACAGTGTATAAAATTCCCGGTAAGATCGTCTCGACCGTGCCTTCGAATACAGAAATCCTCTATGACCTTGGTCTTAAGGACAAGGTGATTGCCGTGACCGCACATTGTGGGAAGACCTGTGACATTGCTGGCAAGAAAGTAATGGGGGGATGGGCAGACCTGGCAGCACTAGAGAAACAAATCGCTGATTTAGAACCCGAGCTGGTCTTGGCCTTTGGGGGGTTACAAGCTCCCTTGGCCAAGGCGTTGGATAAGCTGAACATTACGACTTTTGTTTTTTTCCCAAGGACGGTGGATGAAACTTTGGAACAGATATTACAGGTTGGACGCCTTACAGGAAAAAGAACAGAGGCCCGAGTAATTGTGGATAAATGCCAGAATAACCTGAAGGCACTGGAAGAGAAACTTAAAAGTATTCTCCGAGAAAAAAGATTGAAGTGTCTGCGTCTTATGTCAACAGAAGCAATGGTCATAGGCGGCACCTCATTTCAGAATGATTTCATCAAAAGAGCCGGCGGTATAAATATTTTCGAAGATATTGAAGAAAGCTACCCTATTGTTAGTTTAGAAGATGTGAAGGTAAAAGATCCCGATATAATTATTTTTAATCGAGATAACGAACAAGAGGCTATTAAATGGTTCTTGGCTCAGCCTGGTTGGAATGAGCTGAGAGCGGCAAAAGAAAAACGACTGATATCAATATCCTGCGATTACATTTGTCATCCCAATACGCGCCTTGACCGTACAGTGGAAATGCTTTCCCGGCGGTTTTATCCGGAAAAGTTCACGCCGGCCCGTTGACCATACGATACGGTAAACAGGGACACTCTTACGATTGGCCTAGGACACGACTTCCGATTGGGTCTAAAGACGTCCCTACTTGACTTGATTTTTATCTTGTTGGTTTAAATTGATTATGGTAATATAATATTATGTTTTCTGAAAAGGGTTTTCAGATAGCTTTATTAATATCCCTGATTGCGCACGGTGTCATTTTAGTGCAAAATTCTAATCTAAATTTTCCCGTCCTGCGCCAAAATAAAAAACAGAACTTGGAAGTAAAATATGTGAAGACACCTCTAGAGGAAAAAAAGGTTATCGAGAATCAACCGTTTAAAAAAGAGCCCTTTTTAAAACTACCTCTGAAGATCACCGCTGATAACAGAATCCCGCCTCCTTTTATAGATAATGCTTTGAAAGACCAAGCTTTCAATAAACCTATTTTTATAAAACCGGACATTATTGCTATTAAAAAGAAAATAACCTTACCTGCGATAGATATTAATAAGATTAATAACCCTTCCTATATAAGTTATTATCAGATTATCCGTGAGAAGATTAAACGTGCTGCTTATCAGAATTATACTGGTAGTGACGTAGGTGAAGTTGCGATTTCATTTATCGTATCCAATGAAGGATATTTAAAAGAGATCCGCCTGCTAGAAGAAAAATCCTGCCCCAGTGCGTACTTAAGAGAAGTGGCTTTAAGAAGCATAAAAGACGCCTCAACCTTCCCTAAATTCCCTAAAGAATTAGACTTTCAGCAGATTTCCTTTAATGTGGTCATCACTTTCGAGATAGAGTAAGAGAGCTCTGGAAAAAGTCTAAAAATATACTGAGGTCTCTGACCTAAAATTAAGAGTTTTTCAGAGACCTCAGTAAAGCAGTTGACACCCCTTAAAATCAATGGTATATTAACACCGAAAAGGAGATGATTATATTGCCAGAGATAGAAATTAAAAAAGATGAATCTTTTGAATCGGCATTGCGCCGATTTAAGAGAAAAATTGAACAGGAGGGTATCTTAAGAGAAGTAAGGGACCGCAAGCACTATGAAAAACCTAGTGAACGCAGAAGAAAGAAGGCGAGGCAAAGAAAATAAATATGGGGTTAGCTCTTTCAACGTCCTGGAATGCCTTCCGTCATAACAGTGCAGAAGAATTGCTCTTTGAGATAAAAAATCTTGGCTTCAAAGATTTGGAATTGAGTTTTAATCTTACTCCTACGATGATAGAAGATATTGAAAAGGCACTTAAGAATAATTCTTTAAAAATTCTCAGCCTCCACAATTACTGCCCTATACCCGATGGCTTAAAAAGAGAAGAAGCCCTTCCTGATTACTACTCAATGGCCTCTCTGGACCAGAAAGAAAGAAAACTCGCCATTAAATATACAAAAAGAAGTATAGATACAGCTGGGCTTTTTGGTGCCCGGGTGGTTGTTTTACATTGCGGCAAGGTTGGTGTAGCAGATAGGACAAGAGAGCTTATTGAGCTCTATGAAGCAGGCCTAAGGGATGCAGAGGAATTTAAAAGGTTAAAGTCCGATACAATAAAAGAGAGAGATAGCTACTGTAAGCCATTTTTTGAAAATGCCCTTAAAAGTTTAGAGGAGTTAAATCAATACGCCCAAAAGAAAAACATACTTTTAGGCATTGAGAATCGTTTTTACTATCGAGAAATACCTACCTTAGAAGAAATAGGAATAATTTTGGATAAATTCAAAGGCTCTCAAATATTCTATTGGCATGATACGGGACACGCCCAGGTTATGGAGAATTTAGGGTTTTCTGAGCATAAAGAATATCTGGATTTATATAGTAAAGATATGATTGGTATCCATCTACATGATGTCACAGGTTGCTGTGACCATCAGGCACCCTCTAAAGGTGGGTTAGATTTTAAGCGCCTTGCGCCTTACATTAAAAAAGAAACTATAAAAGTGATTGAGGCACATCATCCCGCTACGGCCGAAGACCTCAAAAAAAGTAAGGATTTTCTTAAAAAAATTTTTGATGAATAGTAGCGAAATAATCAGAAAACCGGTTGTTGCCGGGCAGTTTTATCCTTCTTCCAGCCAAGAGATAAAAAGGCAAATTGAGGCATTCATCGACAAAAATGTGAGCAGGCAGGATGTCATTGCCTGTATGTTGCCCCATGCAGGTTATATGTATTCAGGAAGGGTAGCAGCGCAAACTCTCGCACAGATTTATGTAAAAGATAAAATAATCCTTTTGGGCCCTAACCATACAGGTTATGGCGCTGCCTTTAGCATAATGACGCAAGGTTTATGGCAGACACCAATAGGTGAAATTAAAATTGATTCTTCCTTGGCAAAACAGATTTTGAAAAGCTCTAAATATTTAGAGCAAGATAGTTCAGCGCATATGCACGAACATTCCTTAGAAGTAGAATTACCCATTTTACAATATTTTAGGCCGGAATTTAAAATTGTACCCATTGCCTTTTTATCTGATGACATAGAAAAGCTTAAAAAAATAGGAATAGAAATCGCTGGTGTCATTAATAACTCTGGTTTAAAAGAGTCTTGTCTGCTTGTGGCTAGCTCTGATATGACTCACTATGAGCCGCAGGAGGCAGCACAAAGGAAAGACAAAATAGCAATACAAGCCATATTAGAGTTAGATGCAGATAAACTTGCAGAAAATATTCGGCGGTTAGACATATCTATGTGTGGTTATGCACCGGCAATAGTGATGATAGAGGCGGCTAAGCAATTAGGCGCTAAAACTGCCAGGCTCATCAAATATCAAACCAGCGGCGATGTAACGGGTGATAAAGATAGTGTGGTAGGTTATGCAGGAATTATAATATATTAAAATGACAGACGAAATTAAAAAGAATATCGATGAGA
>Ga0315289_10002610_pt1 | contig 27575 bp, 18 predicted proteins | sample YL17G11_40_MG_FD_203452 | JGI IMG/M metagenome (GOLD analysis project Ga0315289, IMG submission 203452) | Sediment microbial communities from Yellowstone Lake, YNP, Wyoming, USA - YL17G11_40 | ecosystem: Environmental > Aquatic > Freshwater > Lake > Sediment | place: USA: Wyoming | collected...
AAAATTGATAAACTTTCAGAATTTTACAGGGCGTAATGGAAAACGAGGAAAGGTTTCTTACACAATTAGTATTACAAAGACCGGACACACTGAATAAGATATTAGAAGAAATCGATGAAGATTTTTTCCTAAATCCTTTATATAAAGATATTTTCAAAAAAGTACGAGAGGATATTGAAAATGGGGAAATTCCTAATCCAACGTATTGGACTCGATTAAGCCAGGACAGAATTATAGAAGCTAAAAGGCTTTTTGAGACAGACCATCAAAACATTACCGAAGAAGCAATTGAACAAGTAATAAAAATTGTTAAAAGTAATTTCATAAATGTGATCAAGCAAAATAAAACCTCATATGAAAAGGGAGATTCATTACAATGGTACTTACAAGAAGTTTCTCAATATAAATTACTAACTGCTGATGAGGAAAAGATGTTAGGAGAACGCATAGCATTAGATGATGTGGAAGCAAGGACAAAACTTATAGAATCTAACCTTCGGCTCGTTATTTATATTGCTAGGAAGTACTTAAAATTTGGGATTCCGCTGTTAGATCTTATTCAGGAAGGAAACGTTGGTCTTATAAGAGCTGTTGATAAATTTGATTATACAATGGGGAATAGATTCTCAACATATGGAATATGGTGGATAAGACAGGCAATAAAACGAGTAATCGAAAAACAACTTTACCCTGAAATATTGTTTAAGAAAATTATTGAGAGAAAAGTTAAACTCGAGAATACATTAAATAAACCTGTTTATTACGAAAGAATAATCTCTAAAATAGGTATTCAAGAATATTTAAGAACATATGAAAGAATAAGAAAAGGAACAAGAATGTATGAAAGTATAAGAATTTATAATAGCTTAAGAAATAGATTAAGAAAATATGAAGTATGGGCTAAAAGATTAAAAGAATTAAGCCAGCCACCACTTTCTCTTGATATGTCGATGGATGTTGATGGAAATAAGCTAAGAGATTTCATTGAAGATAACCACTCATTATCACCGGAAGAATCTTTTTTTTCGCCAACGGCATTATCTGACTTCTTAGAATGGTTGGAAGGCAAAGAATTAATTACAAAAAGGGAAAGAGAGATTTTTAAATATAGAATGGGTCTTGAGGGCGAATATTCCCATACTCTTGAAGAAGTTGGGACGATATTCGGAGTAACCAGAGAGAGAATTAGGCAGATTGAGGCAAAAGCAAAAAGAAAATTGAGCAATTACTTAAAAGAAATAGAGAAAGAGAAGCAAGAAGGCGAGAAAGATCAAATAGAAGAATCACCGAGTCAAAGTCAAACTGAATTGGTAAAAGCAATATCATTTGATAGGGAGTACAAAATTTGGGATCCTGAAATCGCCGAAAAAATATTTAATTTAAAGGAAATTACAGAAGAAAGTGAAGATATATTAGAAGATACTTTTGAAGAAATTTCTAATGAAGACCTTGAAGAAAATTCAGAATATCAGCAAAACCAGATTTATGGTAAGTTAGAAGTTTATAGAACAGCAGGATATTATGAATATACTGATAAACTATCTACAGTTTTACAATACATCCTCAAAAGGGCTGGTACTCCTTTGTATATAAATGAAATAACCGTGAAATGCGAAGAAATTATTGGAATTTCTTTTTCTATAAATCAAGTTTATAATATTTTATCTGCACAAGAAGAAACTTTTTCTTGGGCAGGCCCTGGTATATATGCTTTAACTAAATGGGGATATCCTAAGTATGTTAATAGTATAAAAAATGTAATAGTATGGTTTATTAAAGAAAATGCGAGAGCTGTTACTGAAGAAGAAATTTATGAATTCATGCTACCATTGTATAGGGTAAAAAAAGAATCTATTTTTAGTACTTTGATTCGGGAGGAAGATATAGTCTTCAAACGAATTGGCAAAAAACTTTGGGATTTAAATAAAGGAGGGGAAGATGAATGAATTGAAAGAATGGCTTAAGGGTAGAAGGTTAAAACCGAGAAGTGTTAAGGAATTGTCAGAAGTGTTTGAAGGAGTGCCTTACAAAACCGTTGCTGGGTGGGTTAACCAAGGTAAGGTGCCGGCCAAAAAAGATCTCAAGGGAAAACTTTATCAAATAACGAAAATTGATAAATATATGCCTGACGAGTTAAAAGATCAAAGAATTGGAGAAATTAAAAATTCTATATATACCTTCACTAATGTGTTAGAACCATTAATCCAAAGCAGTGCTTTAAGAGATTACTTTAGAAAAGAAATTAACAAAACTGATATAGCCTATTTGTCTTCTCTTTTAGAGGCTCTTCTTGATGAAAAAAGATTTCAAATATGGGATGCTTTTCAAAAAGTTAAAGTGAAAGGAGTGATTAAAGATGGCAGAAAAGATAACTTATGATATTCCAAATATACATCAAGTCATAACACTCCTTGCAAACGTTTATTCTGATCCAAGAGACGCGCTAACAGAATTTTTAATTAATAGCTTGGATGCTGGTGCAGAAAATATAAAAATCATCGTAGATAAAGGTAAAATTAACAGAGTATTAATTAAAGATGACGGTTTTGGAATGAATGATGAAGAAATGCACAGAACCATAAAAAATATTGGAAACTCGATTAAAGTTAATCCCGATGAATTAATGAAAAGAAAAATCAATTTTGAACAAGTTATAGGCCATATGGGTATTGGTATTTTGGGTTATCAATCTTTTTGTAAAAAAGCAATTTTTGTTTCAAAACCGCAAAGCTCATTATTGGGCTCATGGAAGATGACTTTAGAGTCAAATAAAGAAGATGCGACAATAGAAGAGGCTTCCTTTAGCGAAGAAAACTGGCTATTGAATCATAAAAAGGGTACTACTGTTATCCTTTATGAAATAGATCATGAAATAATGAAACTTTTTTCATTTCTTTTTCTCAAACAATATTTAGAAAAGAATTTGACTGGTATTCTAAGAAAGAGAAGAGATCTTAAAATTATGCTTTCTGATACCAGAAGTGAGGTTACTCTTGAACCTCTTGCTTTTTCCGGTATACCTTTTTCTAAAACATCTGTACATACAGGATCTGGTAAGGAAATAAAATTAGATATTTATATACAACCCACTGGTGCAAATGATGATATAAGAATTTCAACAAAAGGTAAGGTTGTAGTAAAAGAAATTATTAGACTGCCAGAATTTCAACATTCGCCATGGATTGATGGGGTAATGCACGGACTAATTGAGGCAAATTTTTTAGAAGTTGCTCCAACTAGGGCAGATTATTTAAGGGATTATTCCTTTAATGAATTTATTAATTCTCTGGTTCAGATAGAAGATGCCCTAAATCAGGAAATAGAGAATGCGAAAGAAGAAAGTGATGTGGAAAAAAGGGCAGGAATTCTGAAAAGATTAAATAGTGCAGTTTCTAAAGCTCTCATTGAAATGAGTTTTGAGGGTGCAAAAGTAGATGTTTCTGATTCTCAAGGAAAACTTATAATGGGACAATTAGATGGTAGTCCACCTCCAATTGAGCATACTTTAAAACCGAGAAAAGAAAAACATTTCAGGATAAATACAGATAACAAAGAAAGACCTATAAGAGCGAGAAGTCGTGGTGGTTTAAATTTGAAATGGGATCATTTAGGAAATCCTAACTTGCATAGTGTTTTAAGGGAAGGCGGCTTAATTATAATAAATGAAGATGCAGATGATTACAGTAGTGAATGCCTCAATTCCAATATCAATAAAGAAATCAGGTATTTAGCTAAATTAGTTGCAAAAGAACTCTCGAAGTTTAATAATCCACTTGCAGCTGCCGATGATGTAATGGAAAGTTCTATTTCGTTGGAGATTAGAATATTAAAATACTTGAATTTATAGTCATTTAGAAAATCCTCAACTAATTGTATTACTGTAACACTCAAATCATAGATTATCCAAAAACCTCTGCATCGCAAGGCCCGCGGTAAGGCGACGAAGGGATAAAGCACTAAAGAGACTTAAGAAAATAATTTTAAAACAAGCGAGAAATTAGAGATTAAAGGAACTCGAAAAAGATAATTCAAAAACTTCAAGATTATCCTTGACAAAGATTTTCATTTAGCAATAATTAATATTGAGAGTAGATTTTTTATAAACTTAAGGAATGACGTGTTATTCAAGCAAAAGGAGGATTGGCATGAATAACTTAAGTAAAGGGAGTTGGATACAAAGTACTTCATATATTCCCATAATTTTGGAGTACAGGCGAACTTGTTTGCTTATACCTAAGCTATACTCAATGCCGTATAAAGGAAAAAAAGATAATGGAGTATGAAAAATGAAAAGGTTAAGCGATGAACAGATAAATACAATTGCTGAATTGCTCAAGGAAGGGAAGCCTTTACCAGAAAAGTATAGATGGCTACTTTTTGAGGGAAAACAAGAAACAGAATTGATCTATGCAGGAAAAACAAGAGAGGTAGATGTTCTTACTGATACAATGGTTGTGCCACTTCAAAAGGTAAAAGTTTTCGGAGATGTTAAAGAGGATGAGTGGTATAACATATTGATTTTTGGTGATAACTTACAGATTTTGAAAAAGCTCTTGAAGATGAAAGAAGAGGGTAAGTTGAAAAATTCTGATGGTTCAAGAGGGGTGAAGTTGATTTATATAGACCCTCCGTTTGCTACAAAACAGGAGTTTAGAGCTAAAAATGGAGAAAAAGCATATCAAGATAAGATAATTGGATCAAAATTTTTAGAATGGTTGAGACAAAGATTAATTCTTTTAAGAGACCTTTTAAGCGATGATGGCTCTATTTATATTCATTTAGATTGGAAAAAAGTTCATTATGTTAAAACACTAATGGATGAGATTTTTGGTGAAGAAAATTTCATTAGAGAAGTGATATGGAGAATAGGCTGGGTTTCTGGGTTCAAATCGGTTGCAGATAATTGGGTAAGAAACCATGATACCATCCTATATTATGCAAAAGATGCAGAGCAGGTTATCTTTAACAAAATTTATACACCATATCCAATCGATTATGAACGGTGGGGTGGACGACCCAAAGGGCAAGGCCTGGCAATTGAAGATGTATGGGGCGTTTTTCCTCAAGAGGGTGTAACCTCTTTGCAAGTAGTCAGTTTTGCTAGTCAATATACAGGATTCCCTACGCAAAAGCCAGAAGGGCTATTAGGAAGAATTATTACAGCATCATCCAACGAAGGTGATCTTGTTCTTGATGCATTTGCTGGTTCTGGCACAACAGGAGCAGTGGCAGAGAAGCTCAATAGAAGATGGATAATGATTGATTCTTCAAAGTTTGCTATTTACACAATAATAAAGAGAATGCTTAATCTTAAACAAGATATTGGCAATAAAGGTAAATCATTAACCCCAAAACTTTTTGCTGTCTATAACGCAGGGCTTTATGATATGAAGATACTTAAAGAACTACCTTTTGTAGAATATCACAAGTTTGCATTAGAACTCTTTCAATGTAAGGATGAACCACATACTTTAGCAGGTATAGACTTGGATGGATATTTTGGGCAAGATCATGTCTTAGTTTTCAAGTGGAAAAAGAATGGGGATAAAAGTGAATATGTGATGGATAGAGGATTTATTGATAATCTTCACTCTATCTTAGGAGAACGCATTGGAAAAAGATTCTTTATCATCGCACCTGCGGCAAGTGTTCTATTTTTAGAAGATTACATTGAAAAAGATAGAATAAAATATTATGTCTTGAGAATTCCATACTCAATAATTGATGAACTCCATAAAAAGAATTTTAAATTACTTGAACAACCGCTTTCTGCGGACATCTCTGAAGTGAATAAAGTAATGGAGCAAATCGGCTTTGATTTCATTTATCCGCCAGATGTTGAGTGTGACTACTATATTGAGAAGCCAAAAGATAAATTATATGAAGAAGCAGTTATAAAAATAAAAAAGTTCAGAAGCAACATAATTTCTAAAAAACCAATCCCTGAAGAGGAGCTTGGATTTAGGGCTTTATCTATGGTGATGATTGATTATGATTTTAATGGAGAATACTTTGATATGGACGATAAATGGTTTGTTCAGGATCTGGAGAAGAATAACTATGAAGCTAGATTTCCTATTGATAGAACGAAGGGCAAGATAATGGTTGTTTATATGGATATGTATGGAAATGAAAAGAAGGAAGTGAAAGGTTTGAAGGATCTTGAAAGGAGAAGGTGATAAATGTCTCAAAATTATGTACCGGATAAAGAAATAAATTTAATAGAAGAAGATTTATTGGGAACTTTACCTTATGTTGAAACACTTACCGAAATAATAAAAACTTATAATACTCCTTTCACAATAGGGCTTTTAGGAGGCTGGGGCTCGGGAAAATCTTCTATTGTAAAAACTCTTCAAGAGAAATTTAATAATAATCCAGAAGAAAAGATAAAGGTTTTTATTTATGATGCATGGAAATATTCAAAAGATTCATTTAGAAGGACTTTTATTTTGGAACTTAAAAAGTTTTTCAATTTAGATACTACTGAAGAGTTTGAATCTTTTTATAAGGAAAAACATGAAGAAGTATCTGCTAGAATGGGTTTGATTAAAGGTTGGTGGTGGTATGTAGCTTTAGCTTCAGTCCCTTTAGCCTTTAACCTAATACCTTTGTTGTCGAAAAAAGCTATTGATCTTACAACGTTTCTTATTACTGTTTTCTTATCAGTTTTAACAATTTTTGTTACTAAAACATTTACGCAATATAAAATTTCAATTACTGCACCGAAGACCTTTGCGCCCGAGCAATTCGAAGAAATATTTAAGGAAATAATAGAAAAGGCTATACATAAGAAGTCTTTTGGAAAATGGATAAAGGGTATTTTTGGCCCAAACAACAAAGATATAGAAAAGGTAGTTATAGTTATAGACAATATTGATAGGTGTCATAAAGAGATAGCTATAGAGCTATTGTTAACTATCAAAAATTTCCTTGAAATAGAAAATGTTATCTTTGTTATCCCTGTAGATGAAGAGGGTCTTAAGAATTATTTAAATTTAGCAAATCAAGATGCTAACGAATTCTTACGTAAATTATTTAATATTACCATTAGAATTAAAAGATTTACTGAAGACGATTTATTTGACTTTTGTAAAAAACTAAACAAGAAGCATAAGTTAAATTTACAAGATACAGTTTTATCCATAATTGCTCAAGAGTTTGCAAAAAATCCGAGGAGGATTATTCAGTTTCTAAATAATCTTCAGAGTGAAATAATATTAGCTAAAATGGCCGAAGAACGTAAACTAGTAAAACCTAGAGGAGTTATCACGGGTAATGTACCAATGCTTGCTAAGCTGCTCATTATAAAAGAAGAATGGCCGACATTATACACGTTAATAGACGCGGATCCAAATTTACTAAGTAGAATTAACAGTGCTTTTAGAGAAAAACAAATTGAGAAGAAAGGAGGTGAATATAAGTTAATCTCAGAGGAGATTACTCTCAGCACTGAACAGTATAGATTTTTTCTTAGAACCTCTACTATTTCAGTTGTTCAGTTAGAACCATTTTTTGTTAACAGAGATGTTTTCATAGATATCCCTGATGAAATTAACAGCTTGATCATTTCTCAAGATTGGGATTCTATAAAAGAAAAATACATAAAGACTGGAAGTGTTCCTCTGTCAAGAATAATTGAATTTATATCTCAAAAATTGGATAAAGAAGTGATAAGGAGAGGATTATACCAAACTTCTGGATTTAACATTCTTTCTCTTATTTTTAAAATTGCTGATGACGCAGAGTTTTCAACTAAGCTTGACGAAATTTATGGTCCTGTTGAGCTTAAAACAGTTATAACAGTATGCAGAATGGGAGAAATAGAAAATTTAGTCTTTGAGCTTAATCCTTCCGAGTTAGTTAAGTTTAGTAGGTGGCTATATGATAAGGGAAATGTAGGATTAACTGATAATATAATTAAGGCAATAAATAATATACTAAATAAAACACCGATGTTTGGAGAAGATAAGAAGGAAATCGAAACTATCAAGGCTTTTGTAGATGTATTTGTGGATAAACCAGAGGAAATAGAGAAAATAAAAGATAATACTTCTCAAATTCTTACAAATAATCCCGAACTTTTTGAAGATTTTCAAGAGATTTTAGAAAACGGTTCTATTTCCAAACATCTTGTAAGCAATAAATTAATAGAGAATTTTGTTAATACTCTGCAACCTAATCCAAATCAGGATAAGACTTCAGAAAAAATAAAGATTCTAAACACTTTATGCGTAAATGAAACTATTCCTGATGAGTTGATTATTTTATACATTGATAAAATTGTACAATTTGCAGGCACTAATGATTGGAATTCTATGAATTTTTGGCTTAATGCATTGAATACCTCTTTTGGAAAATATAAGAAAAAAGTTTCTGATGAATTGTCTCAGAAAATTTATGATTTTTTGAATAGTAGATATCAATGGCTGTTTAGTCAATATACCGCAAGACAAATATCTGAGCTTTCTATAAATTGCTATAAGTCTTTTCTGAATCTTTGTCTCTTATTATATTCAGCTACCGATAAATATGAAACGCAAACTATGCAATGGGTGAACAATTTCTTTATGAAAAACGAGAGCCCTGAGATTTATCTTTACATTAATAGCGATTTATATTCAGAAATTGTAAATATTGAGGTTTATAGTTGGCCGTTTTCGCAAAATATTATTGACCGCTTTGTAAATATTGGGTGGCCCCAGAAAAAGGAATTTGTACCAAATTTGAACAGTATGCTTTTAAAGACAACTATCGAAAATGGATTAACTCCACAACAAATCGATACTATTTTGACTCACTACTTGAATATAGCCAAATCCCCTGATGAAGAACAGAATCAAGAGGCTAAGAATTGGTTAAAAGAGATTATTAAAAATAAATTTATCATAGAAAGCCTGCGAATAAAAATTGACTCCATAAACAATCCAGACGAACTAAGGAATTTGTTTGATGTTATTTTAGGATTAAGAAATAAAGAGTTATCAAGAAGAGTAGTTGCGAAGATCGTTCTTCAGATACCTTGTGGAGATATTGAAAATATATTAAGGGATTTGTCACATAAAGCAAATATAAAAATGATCAAAGAAGCTGTCCAGGCAAAGGTAAATCAACTAAATATAGAAAATAATAATCAAGATAGAGAATGTCTGGGAAAAGTTATCAATACAGAGGAAGTAATTGACGAAACAATTTCAAAAAAGATTATTGATAAATTAAGACCATTATTGGCAGGTAACAATAAAGAAGAACAGGTTTTTGCGCTTAAATGTATAGAAAACTTGCAAGAAGTTCCTCAATCAAAGAAAAAGTTATTAAAGGCATTAGTGCAAGAAATAAAAGAAGAAGAATGGCAGGAGGAGGAAAAAGAAATTTTATTTGAAATTAAAAAGAGGCTTAAATAAACTATGCCTAAAATTTTTACAATAAATTTGATGGGTAAGAAAAAATGAAAATAAATGAACTACTCAAAAATGTAGAATCCGATGTTGTAGAGTTTAAAAAATCAGTTGGAGAATGGAAGGAGATTGTTGAGACAGTCTCTGCTTTCTCAAATACAAAAGGTGGAACTATCTTTGTAGGAATAGATAAAGATAAGATTGTAGATGTTTCAATTGGGAAAGGAACTATTGAAGATTTAACAAATAAGATTCTTGGCAATACCGAACCAAAGATATATCCTGAAATAACTATCAAGAAACTAAATAGAAAAAACATTATCTCAATAAAAGTTGAAATGTATCCTTACGATGTTGTTCTTGCCTTTGGCAAGCCTTTTAAGAGGGTTGGAAAAAATACAGTAAGGATGGCTAACGATGAATACAAAAAAAGGATTTTAGAAATTCATAAAAAAGAGCTTTATTTTGATGGGCAAATCTGTAGCGAAGTAAATTTTTCAGCGATTGACCTCGAGAAGGTTAGAATATTTGTTAAGAAAGCAGAAGAGGCAAGAAAACTTGATATTGGAACTCCACTTTCTGAGAAAGAAACATTGCGTAGGCTTAAATTGATGAAAGGAGATAATTTAATAAACGCTGCTGTTTTACTCTTTGCAAAAAGACCACAGGATGTTTTTATTCAGTCGGCAATTAAATGTGTAAGATTTAAAGGAATTGATGTAACAAATGATATGCTTGACTTTAAAGAAATTGGTGGTGATTTATTTTCTCAAATAGAAGAGGCTGAAAAATTTGTTTTCAGTAATATAACATTAAAAGCATGGATTGAGGATAGGAAGATGGAAAGAACTGAGAGATGGGAATATCCACCAAAAGCAATAAGAGAAGCACTTGTAAACGCTATTGTTCACAGGGATTATCGTTCTCCTTCCAAGGTTCAGATTAGAATTTTTGATGATAGAATTGAGTTCTGGAATCCTGGAAAACTTCCTGAAGGTTGGACAGTTGAAACATTTAAGAAAGAACATACATCAGAGCCCTTTAATCCACTAATTGCAAGAATGTTTTTCTGGGTAGGGCTTGTGGAGGAAGTAGGGACAGGAACAAATAAGATTGTTAACTGGTGTAAAGAATGGGGACTACCTGAAGCAGATTTTGAATATATCGGAAATAGTATTGTTTTGAGATTTAGAAAGGATATTTATACTGAGGAGTATTTGAGAAATATCGGATTGAATGAGAGACAAATAAAAGGAATGAAGTATGTGAAGGAAAAAGGAAAGATTACGAATAGGGAGTATAGAGAATTGCTTGAGATAACTGATAGAACAGCATTGAGGGATTTAAATGGCTTGTGTGCTAAAGGTATATTTCAAAGAGTAGGAAAAACTGGTAGAACAACAGAATACGTTTTATCACGACATAAACCCGACAAACCCGACATGATCACGACATAAACCCGACAAATGAAAAAGGTGAAGGAAGTATATCAGCTGTTTATTTTAAAAAGAGGATAGAAAATGCCAGATATTTTTACCATAAAGGCTAGTGATCTCGTATTAAAGGTCTCGGAGAATATAAACCCGGAAAAATTCAATATTTCTAAGTACGAAGCATTCTTAGATGCCTTATGTGGGCCGAGAGAATTTCAGAAGGAATCAATAAGAGTTGTCTTAAGGTATTTATTAGGTGGAAGATATAGAAATTTAAAGGACTTGGCAGAAGAAAATTATGAGGATAATTCTGCACAAAGAGAACTTTATCCTACTTTCATAGATTTTGAAAGGCATTTACAACTTCCTGATAAACTCTCTTGTTCCATAGACTTAGCGACAGGAACCGGTAAAAGTTATGTTTTGTATGGTATCGCAAGGATCATGTTAGCTGAAGGTGCAGTTGATAGGGTTTTATTGCTTGCTCCTTCTACAACTATAGAAAAAGGAGTTACAGAGAAATTCAAGACATTATCAGGAGATGCAGACTTATTAAGACTTATTCCAGAGGATGCGAAGATAAGAAATCCCAGAATCGTCAACGCCACTCAAACAATTAGAGAAGGAGATATTTGTATAGAGAATATCCATGCAGTCTATGAGTATGTAAAATCATCAGTTGAAGATAGTTTAGCGGGAAAAGGGAAAAAGACTTTAGTCTTATGTGATGAAGTTCATCATGCATACAATCCTCCTGGTAGAGATTGGGCAATAAAGAAATGGAAGGAGTTTTTGTTAGACTCAAAATACAGTTTCAAATATATCGTTGGAGATACGGGAACGGCATATATCGAAAATGATTACTTTACAGATGTAGTTTATAGATATTCTTTAAGGCAAGCCATAGAAGAGAGGACTATCAAAACAATAAGATATGTGGCTGAAGATAGCCCAGGTGGAGAGAACGAAAAGTTCCAGAAGATTTACGATAATCATCTTGAAAACAAGATGCGATATAGGATGATAAAACCGATCACTATAATAGTAACAAAAGACATTTCTGCGTGTAAACGATTAACTGAAAAGTGGATTGATTTTATTGCTGGAAAAGAAAATATTTCAAAAGAGGATGCAGAGAAAAAGGTTTTGATAGTGACATCCGCTCCTGAGCATAAGAAAAATGTTTTGAAACTTGATAGAGTGGATGATAAAGATAATTCGACGGAATGGATAGCTTCAGTAAGCATGCTAACAGAAGGATGGGATGTAAAAAATGTATTTCAGATTGTACCACATGAAGAAAGGGCATTTAATTCCAAACTTTTGATTGCTCAGGTTTTAGGTAGAGGATTAAGAATCCCTTTGGAATATAAAGGAGAGCAACCAATTGTAACCGTCTACAATCATGATAATTGGGCAAGAAATATAAAACATCTTGTAGAAGAAATAATGGAGATTGAAAAAAGATTGTATGCTTACCAAATACTCAAAGAAAAAGATTACAACTTTGAGATCTATCAAATTAGATATAAGAAGAAAGAAATAGAAGCAGAAGTCAACCAAGAAAAGCCCTATGAGTTGCTAAAGAAGGAATATATAACCTATTCTACTCAAATTAAAGGAGTAGAAAAGGAAACCATTTACGAGCAAGCTATAACTGGAGTAAGAGAAGAAAAGGCAACATACATCACTTATGGGATATTCCCCGCTGCAGATGTAGCTAACGAAGTTTGGAACAAGCTAAAAGTATTTGATGCTGAGGAGGGGACTGATTATTCTACAAAGTTTTCGAGGGAAAAAATCAAAGAAATCGCCAAGAATTCTCTCAATAAGATTAGGTGGAATGAAGACACTGTAAGCGAGGAGAACTATATAAAGACTTTGCAAGCATTCGGAGTAATAAAAAGAAGGAAAGCTAAAACTCTTCGTTTTGAAATAGAAGCCATGGATTTAGAAAAATTAAAGACATCACAATTAGAAAAGGCATCACTTGGAATTGGAGCACTTCGGAGAGATGCTTCAGTATTTTTCGACGAGGAATCATTAAAATCAAGCGATGATGAAGACATTGCGGTATTAAAAGAGTTGATGGAAGATGAAAATTTGCCGGTAAAGGCAATTAAAGAGATAAAAAACAAGTTTTTATTTAAAACTTCTCTAAATATTGTATTTACTCACTCTAAACCTGAAAGAAAATTCGTAGAAAAACTAATTTTAAATGCAGAATCAATAGACACATGGATAAAATCAAGGGATACTGGGTTTTACAGTATAGAATACCCCTGGCGTAAAGGAGAACATCCTAAGCAAGGAAAATTCAACCCCGACTTCTTTTTGAAAATTGACAATAAAATAGTGGTAGTAGAAATAAAGGATGACGAGTTGATTGGAAAGGTTAAAGAGAGTGGAGACATTGCAAAAGAGAATAAGGCTAAATACAAATATGCGATTGAACATTTCAATAGATTAAATGTGTTACAAAAAGACCAGAAGTATTATTTCACTTTTTTAACTCCTAATGATTTTGACAACTTCTTTGGGATATTGAGGAGCAGTGATTTTTCGGGTTTTAAGTCTCAATTAGATATAGAGTTAGAGGACGAATAGCATGCTAATAAATTCGGTACAGCATATTGATATAACACAGCATAAAAAGTTCGTGCCTTATGACATTCATCCAGATTTTTGCTCCGCAAAAACTTCTTTTATGCCCGGACCGTTAGGTCCATAGCCAGCAAATAAAAAATTATCAGGAGGAAACATGTCAAACGAAATTGAGGCAAAAGAAGTAACGGTTGGAAAATTATTTAGCCCAGATTTTATGTTTAAAATTCCAATCTATCAAAGACCATTAAGTTGGGAAAAAGATAATTTTGACCAACTATTTGAAGACATCCTTGATGCAATTAACAATGATCAAAAACAATATTTTTTAGGGTCTATTATCTTGCAAGAGCATGATAAAAATAAATTCGATCTTGTTGACGGTCAACAAAGAATAAGTTCTTTAGCTATTTTAATGGCAGTGATCAGAGATCTTACTAATATTTCTGATTTAAAAAATAATCTTACTTCATATCTTTATCAAAAAGAGGACAAGTACAAGAGAATTCCAGCGGAGACACGTATTGCACCATGGGAAGACTTAAAAGAGATGTTTAAAAAATATATTTATGAATCTGGGGGCACAAAAAAATTCATGGAAGATTTCGAGCGCAAATTGATTAAATACAATGATACACAAGACCCTTGCTATCATTTATACGAAGCAATAAGTGTTTTCACTGAAAAATTGGAGGGAAAATTACAGAAACCTAACGATTTAGAAAGATTTGTTGGATATCTTTTGAATCAAGTTTATCTGGTGTATATAAAAACATTGGCATTTGCTTCTGCTTTTCGCTTATTTAATGTATTGAACACAAGAGGATTACCATTAAATACCTCCGACCTCTTAAAAAGTGAAAATATTGGTGAGATCAAAGACGAATCTATGCGTTTACAGTATGCGAAGATTTGGAGAGATATAGAAAATAATTTGGGGAGAGAGGAATTACAAAATGTAATAGCATTTATAAGAACTATCCAAATAAAAGAGAAAGCCAAATTGAGCATATACGAGGAGTATCGAAGAGAAATATTTGACAAAGGACTTTTAAAGAAAGGAGAAGAGTTCATTAATTATACAAAAGAAGTCAGTGATATATATAATGAGAAAATCTTAGATGGAAAAATCAGTCTTGGGGAAATAAGTAAACAAAATGAATATAAGAATATTGTTGACCTTTTAAGAAGATTCGTTCCCTTTTTTGATTGGATACCGTCTTTAATAGCATTCTATCATAAATTTAAAGATGATAATCATCTCTTTAATTTCCTTTTGAAATTGGAGAAAAAGGTCATATTAGAGTGGGCAGTGGGATTTTCTTCTACTGAAAGGATAACTAGCCTCAATAGAATCCTTGAGCTTATCAAAAATGAATATGAACCAAAAACAATAGTAGATAACTTGCTCTTTTACAAAGGTAAGGAGCTTGCAGGTAGGCCCTCAAGAATACTTGATTTTAGTGATAAGAATCAAGTTGAAGATGAGTTAAGAAGTAGACTGGATGATATTCAATTTTATAGCATATATGGCGGAAAATTGGCTAAGTACATTCTTCTACGGATAGATATGAAATATTGGGAGTTGGAAAATTTTCCTGGTTATCCCGGCACAATAACCGTTGAACATATATTACCCCAGACTCCTCCCATAGATAGTGAGTGGGTAAATCTGTTTAATGAAGAGGCAAGAAAGGTATGGACAAACAAACTTGGGAATCTTGTTTTGTTAAGTGGAAGTAAGAACTCAAAAGCGCAGAATTATGATTTTAACGAAAAGAAAACTATTTATTTTAAGGGGAAAAGCACAGCTTTTAGAATTACTTATGAGGTAGAGAACAAAGACAAATGGTCTTTGAAAGAACTAGAAGCAAGACATCAGAAATTACTTAACGATGCTAAGGAAATATTTTTAAATTATTGAGATAAAATGCTGGCTACGATGTATAACACGGGCTATACGACTCAGCTTCACCCCAATTGCCTTCGGTAGCTTCTTTTATCCGAAATGAGGTCGGAAGAGAAGAAGGACTACTACGGCAGTCCTTCTTCTCTTAATTAATGGGATTTAATCATTTCAATAATATTGTAGAAAAATATATAATTATGTCAAGCTTTAAAGAGGAGGTTGCCAAATATGGAAACAGTTTTAGCACTTCTTAGCCAAGAATGGTTTAAGATATTTATTGGTACGTTATTTGGGGCTGTTATTAGTTTTCTAATTACTTATTTTTTCTATAGAAAGTCGCAAATTAGGCCTTCTCTTTCATATCAAATGCAATCTTTTAAAATCATTGAAAAATCTAAACAAATACTACCTAAAGAGGTAAAAATCTTCTTTGGCGACAACACTGTCCCACGACTTACAAAGACTGAAGTAGTTTTATGGAATTCAGGCAGAACAACATTTCGTGAAAATGATATTGTTGTCGGAGACCCTTTAAGATTAGAATTTCATAAAAATACACAAATTCTTCAAGCTCGTGTTACCAAATCGAATCGAGATGCAAATCAATTTACAAGCGTGATTAGAGCTAACTCTCCAAATGTAGTAGATTTTAATTTTAATTATCTTGATCCGGGAGACGGAGCTGTTATAGAAATATTACACACTGATAAAGAGCTTTATCATAAAATCGAAGGAACTATGCGTGGGCTTCCAAAGGGTGCACAAGATTGGGGATATATTTACTTGAGTCCATTTTACAATACTAAAGCTAAATATAAATCTTTACAAAGTTTTATTCGTTTAGTTACCATTCTTTTTAGTATCATCTCTATTTTTCTTGGAAGTATTTTAGCAGGGCTAACCAAGGGATCCATATTAATTAAGCCTCCTGCTGGTAAGATTCCTTTATTAATATTTGGAGTGTGTTTTTTGATTCTAGGTCCACTTTACATTATTGTTTTATTAATCAATATATGGTTTTCTAGGAAACGCTTTCCAAAATCTCTCATGACTAAGGATATATGGTAAATATTCTCTATCTCGTTATGTGTTGCAGAACAAGTAAATCAGATTATTGGAGCCTTATAAAATATCTATGAAAGCCGCCATCTGCATAAGGGCATCAACTAGGACCAGCTGGATTTTAAACAAGGTGATTAAATAAAAAGGAGGGCAAAGAGTTTAAACAATTAAAGGAAATAATTATAAGAAACACATTAAAGAAGAACTAAAAAATAATTAAAGGCATTTTTGGTTAAGCTTGACAAAGATTTTAATTTGGCAATAATTAATGTTGAAAGTAGGTTTTGTAATAATTTTGGAAGTGCAACATCAATTTGATAAGGAGGTTGAAAGACGACAATATTTATCAATAAAGAAGAGAAAGTTCACTTCTTGCCCAGAGTAAAAATATCCTCATTGCGTCTACACCGCCAAATCGGAAATATAAACGCATTGCGGATACGAACAAGTTAGCTGAAATGCCTTTGAGGAGGTAAATAAGATGGGAATCCCAGAACCTCAATTGGAAACTTGGTCTCATCAAGGTGCAGTAACTACTGCTAAAGCTACCCATGAGTCCATAAGAAATGCTTTGGATTCCTATGAACGGCCTAATAGCGTAAATTTTGAAGTTTATCTTCAAGGCTCATACAAAAATAGCACCAATATCCGTGAGGATAGCGATGTCGATATTGTCGTTCAGCTCAATTCGACATTCCAAGGGAATACTTCCGCACTATCAGAATATGAAAAAAACCTTTATGAAGCAGCTTATAGCAATGCTGCATACTCGTGGGAGAACTTTAGGACTGATGTTCTTAAGGCTTTACGAGCCTATTATGGGGCATCAGCAATATCTGAGGGGAATAAATCCCTGAAAGTCGCAAGTGGGTCAGGGAGATTGCCGGCGGATGTTGTGATTTGTCTCCAGTACCGAAAATATCAAAGTTTCCGTAACATAAAGGACCAACAATACGTTGAAGGTATAGTCTTCTATACACGTGAAAATTGCCGGGTCATCAATTTTCCTAAGCCTCATTATGACAACGGAGTAGAAAAGAACGCCAAGTTGAGCACCAATGGTTGGTATAAGCCAAGCGTTCGGCTTTTCAAAAATGCTCGGACGTATCTTATTGACCACAATGTCATTGCAAAAGACCTTGTGCCATCCTATTTTCTTGAGTGCTTGATTTACAACGTACCGGACGAAAAGTTTGGAAGTAACTACCAAGGCACATTCTGTGATGTGGTCAATTGGCTTGCAAAAGCAGACTTCGACGACTTTGTGTGTCAAAATGAACAACTACTGCTTTTTGGAGATACGCCTGAGCAGTGGTCAATAGATAATGCTAAAAGACTTATGCAAGAATTGATAGAACTTTGTAATAATTGGTGAAGACATGCACTCATACACTACCGACTCAAGCGAAAGAAAATTCGTACTGCTCTATATTGCAGGTCTAAGTATATTTGCAGCATGGGTTCTTAACAGAGTTATTGGAGCTATGCAGTTCACTCTACCTTGGTGGATTGATGCTCCATCGGTAATAGGGTTCTATGGTTTGTTGTATGCCATTTTTAATAAGTATCTCTGGAGGTGGCGAATATTACGAACAATCGGGATTATGAAAGTTCCTGATTTGAATGGCATTTGGAATGGGTGCGTGGCTTCATCCTTTGATGAGCATGCTACAAAGTACGATGCAACTCTTAAGATATCCCAAAATTGGACTCAGATTAGTGTCATATTAAAAACCAATTATTCCAAATCTAGTAGTTTGATTGCCGCAATAGTTACGGAAGATCCCGGTGGCACGGTGCTTAGCTATGAATATTTAAACGAGCCAATGCCTGATGCAAAACATACAATGCATACTCACCGAGGAACCGCTAGGCTTACTATGCAATCCAATGGGAAAGCGCTTGAAGGAGAATACTACACCGGCAGAGATAGGCAAAATTTTGGTATTCTGAGGTTTGAACGGACATGAGTATCGGCACTTCATCTAACATGGTGTTTGTGGTTCACTTCATTCGCTCAAATTGGCCTACGTCAACTCCACAAACACCGAAAACGTTATGAAATCTCGAGAAGTGCTTTTAGGAGAAAGAATTATTTCGTAAAGAGACAAATAAATTAAAGACTGAAGGACTATCCCACCCACCCTATTAAAGAAAGTTACTACAAGCCATATGCAGAAGGAGCACATACCGCTTGAATAATTATATTAACCTGCTACGAAGATTGTAGGTTACAGAAGATTAAAGATGATATGCAGTTCAAGCAGTGCAAATGGACTTTTCACAAACGATGTTCAAAGGCCATTTAAGAGCGCACTGTAAACCGGCATATCAAAGACAAAACAAAGATCCATATAAAGACAATTTACTTACATATATGCAGGTGTTTAGCAATGCAAACGGACTTTTCATTCGCAAGCTCATTTCAAAAACCGTTTAAGAAGCATTGCACACCAGCATATCTGTGAAATGTTTTAAAATGATTGTTTTTAAATGATTCAACAACAAAAGAATTTTAGTTGGTGTTGCGCAAGTCAGACTATTCGCAAGCTCATAGCCTGATAGAGGCCTTGCACACCGTAATAATAGTTTGATAAAAGAAAAGGATAGAGAAAGGATAAGAGGAGAAGATTAGGAGAGGATTGGGAGAAGATTAGGGAAAGACAAAAGAAATCCTGAAACAAGTTCAGGACTAAAAGTTTAGCAGCGGGTGATAGAATCACACCATAGTATTTTTTATCGCTTCGTTCAAAGCAAAAAATACATCGTGCATCACCCGCGCAGGAAATGTTGAGAAGATAAATTCAATAAAGAAACATTACTTACTTGCGGGAAACGCATAAGTGATTATTTGCATAAGACAGAAGCGCAGATAAGCACATATGAGTAAACCTGTTGAAAAGATTACAGGTTACAGAAGATTAAAAGATCCCCGCAAGTGATTATAAAATCAAAATCATCATCAAATCCTGTATATCAAGGTTCCGCAAGTGAAATGATTTTAATATAATTCTCCCACCCTCAATCAGTTATTAGAGAAAGGAAAAGAGGAGAAGATTGGGAGAGGATTTGGAAAAGATTTGGAGATGCGAAACAGAACAGCCGGAAATTGGAAAGAAAGAGAGAAATTAATCTACCAAAAGAATGTATAAAAGGATTTGTTTGAACGCCGTGCGATGTTTTCTATAAAGAATGGCAGGCTGACCGCCTGCTTTTTTTAATTTAGAGGGCACGGCTCAAAATTCGGTAGTTTAAAGATGGGCTCGCTAAACAGTTTTAGTTAAAGGCGCTCGCAGTCATCGTTATTGCATTCCTGCGCTGAGTTCTATACGCTCGTGACTGCCTCCTTCGGACTTGTCACTTCGCAGAATGGCTCGGAATGTGTCGGCTTATAAGGAAGCATATGAATTTTCCTAAATATAAATCGTATGAAAAGAGTAACGATTACAAAGAAGTAAAAAGATAAAATATTTATTATTTTTTTCTCTTACTAGCTCAACAGTATACGCAGGTTCAAGGGACTCCTTTGACAAGGTCGTATTCCTATTTGCAGAACGAATTACGGCTTTCATTTTTCAGACACTCCGAGATTTTCACTTCGTGACAAAAAATCACGGCCTCTAAAAAACGAACCTTCCGAAATTCTAAATTTTCTTTTAGGTAGAAGACCATGATCCTGAAATAAATTCAGGACAAGTTTTCAGTTAAAAGAAAATTATCTGCAAATAGTCATCTCCACCTTGCAAAGCACCCTGAACTGCATTGCCTCGCAGTAATAAGAGAGAAATCTCTTGAATCTAAAAGGAGGTGCTGCTATGGCACTAAACGGTAATAACTCACAAGTGAACATCTCAGAAAAGACTGAGAGAGAAAGGTTAGTAATTGCTAAGGAAGTTGTAATCAAGGCATTACTGCCCGTTGTATTTGACGATGTCCCTGAAGATGCAAGGGAACAGACTTTTGACGAATGGTATGATAAACTTCTTAATCTCGTTACAGGCGAAAAACCTCAACCTCAACCTGCAAAGGTCGTTGACTCTCCAAAGGAAGTTGTTGACAGTTCAAAGAAGACTGTGAAGGCAGAGGTTCGTTCTGACAGTCCCGTTGAGAATAAAGCTACCGACAAGCAGATAAAGAAAATCTTTGCTATGGGACACAATCTCAACATGGGGAAAGAGGAGCTTGAAGAGGAAGCTTTCAAGGTTACATCAATCGACAGTTTGAGCAAACTTTCCAAATCACAGGCAAGCGACCTCATAGATGACCTTTCCGCAATGGAAGGCATCCAGGAGATCTATGGATAGGGGGGCAACCCCCTGTCTTGGAGGTGGAAGATGAAAGAGATAAAGGAAATGAAAGAAGAAGATTTGATAAAGATGCTTAAAGCATTAAGAGCTGAAATAGACAGGCGGAGAGCGGAAGCCTGGGAAAGGTACACAGGCGCCAAGTACCCTTTGAAGAATCCTTTGAAGAAGGAGGCAGACGATGGAGAGAGATGAAGATAACGACGAAGAAAGAGATGCTTTCATTCAAGCAGTCGAGCGTATGGTTCTTGAATACCAGTGCAAGGACTTTAACAGGTGGCACTACTACAGGAACATGCTCCAGGAAGTTGACCCGCATAATCCGCTTCTTGAAGTTGGCTTCCAAGGCTTGCCGTATTTCGATGGTTTAAAAGATTGAAAGTCGGGGGGATTTCTCCCCCCTCTTTTTTTGTTCGATTGATGATCCTGGCTTTTCAAGCAGTTGTCTCAATGTAAGGTTGGAAATTCCTCATTCCTTCGAGTCGTTCAGGGGGTTCTTTTTGCCAGAAGAATCATACCTTTTTGTTATGGTTTCCTTTCGCTCGCTCGGTTTTACTCCACCTCGCCTTGCTCAGTTTTGTTTCACCTCGCTCGCCGGGCTAAAGACAAATAACCCACCCACCCTTTTACATTAGTAGCGTGCCAAAGTCAAGCGTGGTCTTCCGTATCCAAACCAAGCACACGAAACTCCATCCTTGACTTTAAGATTGCCCCGCAAGAAATGATTGAGCCCGTAAGAGAGAAAATTGCTAAAATAGGTAATGGTTTGTGTTTTAGTTTTTTGTGATTGAATTAAATAAGTTACATTAAAAGCACACGAAAGAAATTGTACGGATGAAGTTCAAAAATTCTCTGAAATTAGTGGAACTTTTTTTAGATTTTGGAGTCTTATATATAGAGGAAGATAAATCTGCTGAGAAGAGCGCAGGTTACAAAGGAGTAAAAAACCTATTGCAAAAAAAAACGATTAAGCTATTATTAGAAGAGGAACAAATTTAGCCCTCGGAAGGGAGATATTGTTTATCTTGACATGAATTATAATCAAATTCCAGATCATGTAGGCATAGTAGCGCCTATTGCTGGCGATGGTACTCCTTTGGTTGATGCCCATACTGAGAACAGATGGCATGTTAGTTGGAGATATACATCATTATACCATTGTATCCATTTAAATTATGATGATGGTTACCATTATTGATCGAGAATATTTAATCATAAAGAAAATCTATTTTGTGTTAAAATTAGGACAAGGGAGAGGGTGGCCTCTCTCTTATAATTAAGCAGGAGGAGAGTAGTGAAAAAAATTATAGATTATAAAAAGGTTGTGTTTATAATAATGCTCATTTCTTTACTGATTCCTTCGGAAGGCTGTAAAAAAGCGATAAAGGTATCCTTAAAATCTACACCCTCTGAGGCCACAGTATATATCGATTCCCAACTCGTTGGGAAAACTCCTTTCGAAGTTAATCTTAATCCAGGAGAGCATCTTGTAGAGATAGAGAAAGAGAATTACATAAACCTGAGGGAAAAGGTAGAAGTTTCTCTTTTTGGAAGGAAAAAATTCAATTTTGAATTAAAAAGAATTCCCTTTCTTTTTTCTAAAAAATTTGATGGAGATATCTCTATCATTAAAGGATTTAATGATAGAGTATATTCAGTAATCAATGAGTCGACGATTCTCATTTTAAATTCCAAAGATGGAGGATTGATTTCGAAGATTGATTTAAAGGGGCTAGGCCGAAAAAATCTTCCCTGTAAAGAAACCATTGAAGAAGAGATAAAGTTAGAAGGAACTCAAAAGCTTTCTCCCAAAGAAATTGTAAATCTATATTTGAACACGGAAGCTTACCTTTTAAAATCTAATTGTCTTGAAGTATTTGAGAAAAGGGAAGTGGAGGTTAAAGAGATTCTTAAATCAATATTCTTTGACCAAAAATTGATTGAAGATAAGCTAACTGAGTTAAAACTGAATTTTCTTGAAATGTCCTGGGTCAATGATATGTCTGATTCTTCAGAATTTAAATCCTTTCCAAGATTTTATGGGGAGTATGAGAAGAATGAATTGACATGCTTTTATGTAGAGGATTTGGTTTTAAAAAAGTTCGAAGTAGAAGAAATTGATTTTCCTTTTGAGGAAATCCCTTTGGAATGGACTGTCCTGGGTAAGTATATACCAGGAGTCTGGCTATCTGCTATTCAAAAAATTGATACAATCCTTTTAAAGAAAGTTGATGGTAGATGGTTTATTGTAGATATAAATGGGGGGTGTAAAGGAGGACCTGAACAGGAACCTCGTGATTCTTTATTTTGTTTATCTCCTTTAGGGGATTTTCCAAATCCACCGAAGATAAAGGATATGATTCCATTGCCTCCTGATATTGAGAGAGATTTTGAAAGATCGCATGAGACAACTTCTAAACAGGGAGGTTGTTCAAATGTAAGGGATATAAAAGTTTTCAATGAAAGACTATTTATCCAAACTAACTGTAATCTTCTCATACTTGACGCGAAATTAAATCTCGTCTCCAAATATTTAAGCTATCTTCCATTAAATTCATCTTTTGCTGTCGGGATAACTTTTTTGAGTAAAGATTTAAAGAAATTCAACATTTCTTATCTTGATTTAAATAAAGGAGTTACCAAATGGAGCAGGGAATTTAATGGGAATTCTTTGTTTTTTGTTGCTTCAGATGATGCTAACCTCTACTTTCTACAAATTTATGAAAACCATCTTTCTCTTGTGGAAATGGATAGTAAAACAGGTTATACTACTTCAAGAAAGGAGATATTAAAAGTTGATGAAAGTTACAAGAATATCAATTTAGCTCATCAAACTTTTCTCCTATCAAAGGATAAATTATTCTTCTTCAAAGATAAAGAAGTTTTCCTCGTTGATCTGAAAGGAAATATTTTATGGAAAACCCTTTTAAATAAACCAATAATCTCTTTATGGGCTACGGAAAACTATCTTGGAATTTGTTCCGATACATCTATATTAATCCTGGATAGTAAAGATGGGAAACTCTTAAAAGAGATAAAATCAAGAGGTAAACCAGAGAAGATTTATATTTTAGAAGATTTTCTTTTTTACAGCGAAGAACTTGATGGCCTCCATTTTCTGCATTGTTTAGATTTCAAGAAAGATGAAAGAATGTTTGTGTTAAAAGCTTATAATGAAAATTTTATAATCTTGCAAGATAATCTCCTCTTTTTTCAGGTAGATAAAGATGAACTTTCTTGTATAAATTTGAATTTTATTAAAGAAGGAAAATAAGGTTTACTAAAATTTTACTGTTTTAAAAGATTAGGGGAGAAATCCCCCTTTTTTTTGTTCGATTGATAGTTCTGTCTTTTTGAGTAGTCATTTCGATACGAAGCTGGAAACACATTATTATTCCCTTAGTCATTCTGAAGGCTTTTTGTCCGAAGAATCTTACCTTTTCGTTATGGCTTTCTTTTGCTCGCTCGGTTTCGCTCCACCTCGCTTTGCTCAGTTTTGTTTCACCTCGCTCGCCGGGCAAAAGACAAATATCCCACCCACTCTTTTATTAGTAGCTCGGTGTGCGACTGTTAACACTAGCAGGCTGACCGCCTGCAACCTCACCGCCTTTGAAGGCGGTAACTTAAAGGGCACGCCGAGCAAATAACAAGATTCCCCCAAAGAGTAAAAAAGACTCTAAGGGAAAATTTTGATGCTTGATGAAATTCTCAAAAAAGATAAACTTTTATTGAGAGATAAATCCGATGAAAAAGAGCTCGGATTACAGAGGAGTAACAGAAGAGTAAACTGCACTTTTTCTCAGCAGATTTACATTCCTCCAGTCATTTTTGGGAATATAATAGACGAGTTTTCATCCAAAGTTGTATTTGAAAGAATATTTCCATCTTTATCCATTACATCTACTTTTCCGTTTATGAGATGCATTGCCCCTAACACTTCTCCGTTTTTATCAAAGGAACATATATAGCGCTCATCCTCATCACCTGAACCTTTAAGAACAGCTCTAAAAACGGCATCTTGAACAATAATCATATCATTAGAGCTACCCAAGATAGAAGTGGTATATCCAAGATCCTCTTCATTTGGTTTAATTTCAAATTTAGATGGTAGTGCTTTCTTCCACATACTGCAAGTAAGCTTTTTTGTATCAATTTCTGCTGCTATACTACAGCAACTACTTGGTACATAAAAATTTCCGCCAAAATAAATAGAGTTACTGCAGTTGGGAGGGTTGCTAGGACCAAGACGTGCATCGTCTTCCACGGAAATCTTGTACCATTTGTTCGTCCAGTCCTTTTTATCTACAGTGCAGAGAAACATATCCATTCCTGTTTGAGGATTATAACCACCAGAAACAAGAAAATCTATTTTGGTTTCGTCATTACCAATTGCAATTGGATAAGAAGAATTTACATCTTGATTATAATTAAGACTGAGTTCTTTTTCAATATATTTCTCGCCATCCCATAGTTTCACTGTGTATTTATATTCATGGGAGTTGCCAGTTGGAATTCTCACTATTTCTACGTCTTTCCCAAAAATTACTCTAGTAAGACTCTGTAAATCGTTGCCTATTTTTGGCACTTCAGGAACAGTTTCGGTCCGTTTATATAAGTTCGTTACACTTTTGAAAAATGAAGGAAGAATAATACAATCCTTTCCATCCCAATATAAGGGTCTATCGCCGTTATAGGTCTCGTATGTTGCCTGTTCACTTTTTATGTCAGTTGTTTGCATTACAGTATAAATAACTTTGTCAGTTTTGATAATTTTTCCATTCTTTAAGTCCCAGAAGTTAAGAATAGCTTTTTTAATGCTTTCGTTATTAGCATTATCAGGTACTAAAGTAAGAAAAGGGATAGATTGGTCTGGTACTCTAATGCTTGTTTCCCTTCCACATCCAGCAAGGGATGTACTTACTATAAAAACAACTAAAAACAAAAGTATAATTTTTGACTTCATAATTTCCTCCTATAAAGTATTATAGCACTGGTGGAGACATTGTTGGAATGACTAAAACGCTACTCGTATCAGAAGAACTGCCCACTTTCTTAAATGTCTCTTCCATTGATTCTTCACCGGCTTTTTCCATCTTCTCAGAAGTTTCAAGCATCGGTGAAGGAACTGGATAGAAATCATCTCCTTTATTTGTTGAGGACGGTTGACTGATATACAAATTCAAACTATCTCCTTCTATTGTGCTATCATTTTTTATATTCGCCACAATCTTATACGTTGCATAGGCCGTAGGTTCTGGTTTACCGATGTAGTCTTTAAGCTCTAATTTCCAGTCATCTATTAAATTATTGGCTGCTTCAATTTGAGCTTTGGAAGCAGTCAATTTTTTGGAATTAAAATAATTTAGCACCCCCTTCATAAACGGAAGATCTTCAACTTTCTCAGCCTTTAGTGTTAAATCAATTTTTGCATCAAAAACAGCACTTGCAACTCCATTCTCAATGGTAACAGTCTTTGGTTCAAGAGATACACCAATATTTTTGTAGTACTGCGAATAATCTTTAACAATCATTGTTTTTAGTTGTTCTTCAAGTTGATTCTGTATAGTAACCTTATCGTAAGAAATTTGCCCTTTTATTAAATTCTTTGTAAGAAATGCAAACACCATTGCAATAAGTAGCATGCTTATTAATAAAATTTTTGAACCTTTTTTGTTCATTTTTAGCCTCCTTGGTTAAAAGTTTTTGTCTTTATAAAATAACATTTACCATCTTTTCTACAATTTTTTCTGCTTCACCTCCTTGTTTAAATTTTTACTCATTCTAAACCTCCTTAATAAATTTTACTTTTAAAAACTTTAAAATAATTGTAAAAACAACAATTACAGAAGATTAAACACTACGTCTTGAAGAGATTCTGCTTGCCACGAACTTCCTGATTCCGCTTCCGCAGTTTTCACCAACAAGCTATCTCATCGACATTTATTCTTAGCTACAAGACATTCATATCGCACCACCTCCCCTTCTTTAATAAGATTTTTCTTTTCCACATTTTTATCTCGGTATACTTACTAAAATTTTTTCTCCCATATATAAGACCTCAAAATTTGGAAAAAAATAACAAATTGTTCAGAAAATTTTTTACAAGCAATCAAAGACAAATGAAGAAAAGCATCACTTTAAAATAGCTTTATTAGCATCGGAAAATACCAACTACATTCTTAGTCCCTTACGGTTTGTTAAATCATTAAATTTTTTATAAATTTTTGGTATATAGGGAAATTCAATAAAAGAGATAAGGAAGGTTTAGATTCATTAAAACTAAAAAGTTCAGGTAAAATTTTGAAGAAATACAAAATTTATTGTTGTAAAGTATTAAAGCATTTTATACATATTTAAATTTTTTGTATAATTAAATTGGGGCTTTACACGAGATGCTGAAATGAATGAAAAAGAATTAATAAGCGGAGCATTAAACGACAGGGAATCCTATGCTCAAATTGTAAACCTTTATTACAAGGAAACATCCAATTATATCTACAAGAGGACTTTTGATAAAGAAGTTGCAAAGGATCTAACGCAGGAGACGTTTCTGAGAGCATTAAAGTATCTGCCTTCTTTTAAAGGAAAAAGCTCTTTCATTTTCTGGCTTTTAAAGATAGCGACAAATCTTATAAACAATTATTATAAAAAAGAAATTAGAAGCGCTAAACTTTTAAAAAATTACTCGAAAATTGAATTAAATAATGGTCTCATGCCAATTGATTCTAATGATTGCACGTTTATTCTTGATTATATTAAGAAACTTTCTATCACTCAGCAAACCGTTATAACTCTAATATTCTTTGAGAACAAGGATTTACAGGAAGTTGCAGTAGCTATTAAAAGATCTGTTGCAGTTACAAGA
>Ga0315289_10002611_pt1 | contig 27574 bp, 30 predicted proteins | sample YL17G11_40_MG_FD_203452 | JGI IMG/M metagenome (GOLD analysis project Ga0315289, IMG submission 203452) | Sediment microbial communities from Yellowstone Lake, YNP, Wyoming, USA - YL17G11_40 | ecosystem: Environmental > Aquatic > Freshwater > Lake > Sediment | place: USA: Wyoming | collected...
TGAACACAACTGCAGTTTTATTTGCCTCTCTTATAAATATAACATTTTTATCACTATCGCTGCAAGTCACGATAGGCCTGTCTATACAAGCATCAGTTTCATTAACAATGCATGCTGCTAAAGGCACAACATTAATTCCTTTTGCAAGATTCATGCTCAATTCTGCTGCAGCCAATGCCATATACTGCATATTTCCTTCTCTTGGGTCAAATGTTATGTAAATTTGGGATTGATTGAGCACACCGTTTCCTGCGATAGCCAGGCTTTCCAAGTCTTTTGGGCTAAAATGCAGAGGGATATTGTAGAGATTGTTTCCTCTTTTTAATTGAGTATACCACAGATTATCATAGAATACAAAAGAATATCCGTTGTAGGTGTAGGCTTTATCTTTATCCAGCTCTCCAGCAAGGTTTTTTCCGTGAAGCTCTTCCAGAGTAACTGGCTCTCCAGCAGGATTGAATAAAAATCTTGTTGAAAAGAATACAATCAGCAAGCCAATAATGATTCCTAAAGATATGAGAAGATATTTCATGCTCTTTCTGTCTTTTTCTTTATCTTCTTCTGGATCTGGCTGGCTGTCATTTAAATTAGAATTTTCAGTAATCTTATTTGAACCAATCTCTTCTTTTGATCCGGGGTTTTCGTCTATTGGGAATTCTTCATCTTCTTCTTTTTTATAATTGTGAAGAGGAGTTTCAAAGTCTCTTAAATCCTTATCTTCTTCTTTAATCATCTAAACCACGCCTAATATAGAATATGCGAGCCTGTTGCCAACTCTTATAAAATCAATATCAGAGTTTGCTTCTGCAATAATGCAGCTACCTTCTTTGTATACCTTTGTTTCATTAGATTCCTTAAAGAATACGACCGGAATATTAGGGGTAGAGTCTTTGCAAGTTATAATGGACAGATTATAGATATTTTCTTCTGCTGCACCAACCCTCACATAAATATTTTTTGCCTTAAGATTTTGATTCATCCTGTATTGAGCCAGAGCTGCTCCTTGCTTATAGCTTCCATTAAAATCATAGGTTGTATCTATTTCAGGAGTATTTGAAAGCAAATCAATTATGTCTTTGCTTATGTTAATGCTTTCTATATCATAGGGATTATAATCAAACTCTATTTCTTGGCTGCCTATATTAACCAGCCAGTAATTTCCTTGCCTTTGAAAAGAAAAGCCCTTGTAATGGGTAGAATCGCTGGTGTTGCTTGCGCTTTCCATAAGTATAAAGCCTGCTGTACTCAAGACCATTACAGCTATTATAAATAAGGAAATCATGTTCTTCTTTGAGAAAAACCCTTCCTTTTTTTCTTTTCTCATAAATGATAACAATCTGCACCTTTTTTTAAATTTTGCTCTTTTTCAGCCACTATTATGGAATTGTTGATTAAATCATTTTTACAAAGCAAACTTACAAAAGCTTTTTATACTACTACATACTTAGTATGTTAATATACTGAATACTATGCTAATATATGTAATAGTATGTAGTTGAAAAAGAAATGAAAGAAAGAATCACAGTAACAATTGACAAAGAACTTCTAAAATGGTTAGATAAAAAGATAGAAGAAAAAATCTTTGCTAACCGTTCTCATGGCCTGGAATTCCTAATTAAAAGAGCTATAGAAGAGGATAAACAGAAATGAGCGGTGCTATCATAAGATTAGAGAATGTATGGAAGACATATAAGATGGGAGAAGTAGAAGTCCATGCACTAAGAGGGATGAATCTTGAAATCAAACATGGAGAATTCGTAGCAATAATGGGCCCTTCTGGCTCTGGAAAGTCGACAGCAGTTAATATGGTCGGCTGCTTGGATGTCCCAACAAAAGGAGAAATCTATCTTGAAAACAAGAATATTGCCCATTTAAGCGAATCATCTCTTGCCCAGATAAGGGGCAAAAAGATTGGATTCATATTCCAGCAGTTCAATCTTATTCCTTCTTTGACTGCAAAAAGAAATGTAACTCTTCCTATGATATTCCAGGGGGTGTCATATAAAAAACGAGTGCAAAGAGCTGAAAAACTTTTGAATATGGTAGATCTTGGAGATAGGATGGAGCACAAGCCAACAGAATTATCAGGAGGCCAGCAGCAGAGGGTTGCAATAGCAAGAGCGCTAGCTAATGACCCGGAAGTTGTGCTGGCAGACGAGCCTACAGGAAATCTTGATTCAAAAACAGGTAAGATGGTTATAGACTTCCTGTGCAAAATGCATGTCAAAGAAAAGAAAACAATAATTATGGTGACGCATGATCATAATCTTGCAAAATGCGCAGATAGGGTCGCTTATCTAAAAGATGGAGTCATAGTCAAAGATGAAAAAAGGTGATTAAATATGAATAAAAAGATGTTAATGATAAATTGCTTTTTAATTCTGGCTATTTTAGCTGGAATAACTTATGCAGCTATTCCTGATGCTGCGCAGGTAAAAGTAACTTTAGTCAGCCAGGAGCCTGATCCTGCAAATCCGGGAGATGTGATTGACCTTAGGTTCAAAATCGAGAATACAGGATCGTCTCCAACAGGAGATATCTTGTTTGAGATCCTACCAGAATATCCTTTTTCAGTCTATAAAGGCAATGCTCAAATAAATATAGGCTCATTGCAAAGCCAGCAGAAAGATGAAACAGGAATAATTGTTTTATATAAGATAAAAGTTGACGAGAATGCTGTGGAGAGAGAAGAAAAGATAGATGTAAGATATAGGGCATCTGACGACACCATAAATCCAACTTGGACTTATGCAAAAGATTGCCCTATAAGGATAAGAACAAGAGATTTGGTTGTTGGAATCGAATCAATAACATCCTCTCCAGATCCTATATCTCCTGGAAAAGAGGCTTTAGTGACATTAAAGGTAGTTAATAATGCTGATTCTCTTGTCAGGGATCTTAAAATCAAGCTGGACATGTCAGGAGATACTATCCCTTTTGCTCCGATTAAGTCTACTGCAGAGAAAAGCATCTATCAGCTGGAAGCAAGAGGAATTGCTAATTTTGAATTCTTTGTTGTTGCAGAGCCTGATGCAGAAGGAGGCATATACAAGGTTCCATTAACTATCTCTTATTCAGATGAGACTGGAACATCTTATTCAAAAGAAGATATTCTAAGCCTTAAGATAGCATCAAAGCCCGATGTTTTGGTTATAGTAGACTCTACAGACATTTACAGCAAACAAAAATCAGGAAAGGCTGTGATAAAAATTGTAAACAGGGGTTTGACAGGAATAAAACTCTTGACAGCAAAATTAGAGAGCAACCAAGATTTTGATGTGCTTTCCCAAAAAGAGGTTTATTTAGGCAACATAGATTCTGATGATTATGAAACTGTTGAATTTAAATTAGACGTGAAATCAAAAAATGATGTTATAAACCTTCCTTTGCAATTGACATATCTTGATTCTACAAATAATGAATTTAAGCAGAATAAGGATGTGGCCCTGATAATGCTAAGCAGCTCAGATGCGCAAAAAGCAGGATTGACAGAAAAAAGCAGCATAGGCTATCTGATAATAGTGATAATAGTAGCTGGAGGGATTGGGATATATTTCTGGAGAAGAAGAGCAAAGAAGGCAAAGCGCGGATAAGTGCTGCTATGATCAGAAAAGCGGTTCTCCAGAAAAATGGCTAAAGAAAAAGATTTCTATATTAAATTTTCCCTGAATAGTCTAAGACATAGAAAGCTAAGGTCATGGCTGACTATGATTGGAATCTTTATAGGTATAGCTGGGGTTGTATCCTTAATAGGTTTAGGAGAAGGATTGAGGTATGCTATTAATTCCCAATTTGGCTTTCTTGGAACAGACATTCTTGCAGTCACAGCTTCAGGAGGTTTAGGCCCTCCTGGAACAGGGGTTGTTAAGCCATTGACAGATAAAGAACTGAATGAAATAAAGAATATACCAGGGATAGAGGGTGCAGCAGGAAGAATAATGAAATCTGCAAAGATAAAATTCAACAAAAAAGCAACCTTCAGTTATGCTGTCAGCATGCCTGATGGAGAAGATAGAAAAGTGATTGAAGATGCAATAAACATAAAAGCAGAAAAAGGCAGGCTTCTGCAGGATGGAGATAAAGGGTATATTGTAATGGGGTATTCGTTCAGCAGAGAAGATAACGAATTCAAAAAACCAATTCTTCCAGGGTCAAAAGTCGAGATACAGGGAAAGGAATTCAAAGTTATAGGGATTATGGAGAAGAAAGGCAATTTCCAGGTTGATGCTGCCCTGCTAATGAACGAAGATGACCTAAGAGAACTTATTGGTGTTCCTGAAAAAGAATATGATGTTTTTGCTGTAAAGTTTGATGAGAACACAGATGTTAATAAAATAAAGCTTGATATCGAAAAATCCCTAAGAAAAGCCAGAAATGTCAAAGAAGGAGAAGAGGATTTTTCAGTTCAAACTCCTGCATCGATACTTGCGCAGGTAAATTCCATAATACTTGGTGTGCAGATATTTATTTATATAATTGCGGCGATATCAATTCTTGTAGGCGGGATAGGAATAATGAATACGATGTACACTGCTGTTGTTGAAAGGACAAGGGATATTGGAATAATGAAGGCGATTGGAGCAGAGAACAGCGCAATCTTTAATCTGTTCTTTATAGAATCCGGATTGCTTGGAACAGTTGGAGGAATAATAGGAACGGTTCTTGGTATCTCATTTGCTTCAGCGCTTGCTTTTGCTGGAAGGTTAGCATTAGGCTCAGATTTGATATCCGCAAAATTTTCATTGGGATTGATAGTAGGCTCAATTTTAGGCTCTTTTGTGATTGGTTCTTTTTTTGGAACACTACCTGCTGTCAGAGCTTCAAAATTAAACCCTGTTGATGCTATAAGGCGTGCAAAATGATAACTGATATGCTTAAATATTCGCTTGCAAACCTTTGGAACAGAAGAACAAGAAGCCTTCTTACAATACTCTCTATTTTGATAGGAATAACTGCGGTAGTTGCTTTATCCAGCTTCGGGCTTGGTATGCAGTATTTTGTAGAAGATTTTGCAAAAAAGATGGGCACCGACAAGATCATGATAATGCCTAAGGATATATATACTGCATTGGGAGAAGGCATGTCATTTAATAAAGAGGATCTTGATTTTATTAAAAAAATAAAAGGAGTTGATGAAGCAACAGGGATGATGTTCACTACTGCAAAAGTCAAGTTCAAGGACTTTAAAGAAAAATATCCTTATATAATAGGCATGTCTGCTGACCCTAAAGAAATAAAACTTGTAGAAGAGACATTCTCAACAATTGGAGTTGAAAAAGGAAGAAGCCTGAAAAAAGGGGATGTGCTAAAGGTCGTCTTAGGGTATAATTATCTTATTCCAGACAGAGTATTCAAAAAGCCTGTTTCTGTAGGAGACAGAATAGAAATAAATGATATAGAAGCAGAGGTTGTAGGTTTCTATAAAGAGATAGGAAATCCTCAAGATGATAGTCAGGTCTATCTTTCATTAGAAGGTGTAAAGGGGATATTTGACAGAGAAGATTATGTTTATATCCTTATAAGAAGCTCTGCTGGTGAAAATCCTTCAGAGCTTTCAGAAAAGATTAAAGAAAGGTTTAGAAAGCACAAAGGCCAAAAAGAGGGAGAAGAGGATTTCCTTGTCCAGACATTTGATGAGGTTATGCAGACCTATACTTCTATATTGAATATCCTTGTTGCGATACTTGTGCTTATCGCATTAATCTCTATTGTTGTTGCTGCTGTCAATATAATGAATACAACATACACTTCTGTATTGGAAAGAACACAGGAGATAGGAGTGATGAAAGCGATAGGAGCAAAAAATAATCTGATATTTATGATATTTATGATAGAATCGGGCTTTCTTGGCCTTGTTGGGGGTTTATTTGGATTAGGTTTTGGATATTTGATAGCAAAGTTAGGAGGAGCTATAGCTGCTTATTACGGGCTTGCTATGCTGCAGCCTTATTTTCCATTTTGGCTAATAATAGGTTCGCTTTTATTTGCATTCTTAGTAGGAGCTATTTCTGGGTTTGTGCCTTCTTTGCAGGCTTCAAAACTAAATCCAGTGGATGCTTTGCGTTACGAATGAAGTGAGTAATGCAAAGCTAGGAACGTAGTGAGTATGCGCTAAGATACGAGTAACTGATAGTGAAATTCTGTTTTACTATAACGAAAATCCCTAGGGATTTTCGGGATTGAAAACTCGCTTCGCTGAGAGTTTTCAATATAAAAAACCGCAACATTTAAATATTAGAAGTTTAACTTAATTAACTGGATTACTTAGATTAACAGGTTTAACTAAGGTCAAGGCGTTGCATGAGTAATAAGCTGATTAAAGAGATGGATGAAGAGACTTGGCGAAGGTTTGTCGCTTTCTGTAAACTTAAGAATATAAATGTCAATGTGCAGCTAAAAGAAGTTCTTGATGAGTTTTTAGAGAAGAATCTTGGAAAGATGCTAAAAGGAGGGAAAGCCAAATGAAGGTTCTTATGTTTGGCTGGGAATTCCCTCCGTATAACTCTGGAGGACTTGGAACTGCCTGTCATGGATTAACAAAGGGGTTAGCTAACCACAATATAAAAGTAAGTTTTGTAATTCCGAAAGCTTACCCTGATATGAATGCTGATTTTGTAAAATTAATATCACCTCCAGAAATGAAGGGTGCTGTGAAAACAATAGGAGTAAATTCTCTGCTTAAAGGATATATAACCTCAAAAGAATACACTCAAAGATATATGAATCAAAAGGAATTTGGCTATAAAACTGGAAAAACTAATGATATTTACGGAGAAAATTTATTTGAGGAAGTTGAAAGATATGCTGAAAAAGCGGCGATGATAGCACAAATTGAACAGCATGATATAATCCACTGCCATGACTGGCTGACTTATGAGGCAGGAATAAATGCAAAAAGAGTCTCTGGAAAGCCTTTGGTTGTACATCTGCATGCGACAGAATTTGACAGAACAGCTGGAAATCCAAACCAGTATGTATATGAAATAGAAAAACGAGGATTTGAAAATGCAGATAAGATAATTGCTGTAAGCAGATTCGCAAAAAACAAGATAATTCAGCATTATGGAATTAATCCTAATAAAATAGAAGTTGTACATAATGCTGTTGAATTTAATGATAATCATTTAAGAAAAGAGGAATTTAAAATAAAAAAGAAAGATAAGGTGGTTTTATTTTTGGGAAGAATAACTGTGCAAAAAGGGCCTGACTGGTTCTTATATGCTGCTAAAAAGGCATTGGAGATTGACCCTAATATAACGTTTGTGTTCGCTGGATCAGGAGATATGGAGCCTTATATTATAGAAAAAGCTGCTGAATTAGGAATTGCTGACAAAGTCTTATTTTCTGGATTTTTAAGGGGAAAAGATATAGACAGGGCATACCAGATGGCTGACCTTTATGTTATGCCTTCTGTATCAGAGCCTTTTGGAATTACTCCTCTTGAAGCTATGAGAAACAATACTCCTGTAATTATATCCAAGCAGTCTGGAGTCTCAGAAGTAATAAACCACTGCCTAAAAGTCGATTTCTGGGATATAGACTTAATGGTAAACAAAATGATGGGTGTGCTGCAGCATAAGGAGCTTAAAGAAGAGCTTATGAGCAATGGGGGAAAAGAAGTAAGAAAGTTTAATTGGAATATTCCTGCTAAAAAATGCATAAAGGTTTATGATGAATTGTTAAAAATGCATATAGCAAGATAGAGGTGAAAATATGAGAGTTAAAGATATTATGAAAAAAGCAAAAAGCTCGGGGATAAAAGAGGGTATAAAGAAAAAGGTCGATTTGATAAGGGCAATACAAAAAAAAGAGGGAAATTTTGAATGTTTTGGAACTGCAAAGGATTATTGCGACCAAGCTAATTGCTGCTGGAGAAATGACTGCTTAAACAAATATTATTAACAAAAGGAAAGAGGTGTAAAATGGTAAGTGTTTGTTTTTACTTTCAAGTGCATCAACCGTATAGGCTAAGAAACTATACTATATTTGAGATAGGAAAGAACAGGAATTATTATGATAATCCTAAGAATGAGCAGATTTTAAAGAAGGTTGCTGAAAAATGCTATATTCCTGCAAATAATTTAATGTTAAAACTTATTGAAAAATATCCGCAGTTCAAGATAAGCTATTCGTTATCTGGAGTATTAATAAACCAGATGGAAGAATATCTTCCCGGATTAATTGATTCGTTTAAATCTCTTGTAAAAACAGGGAATGTTGAGCTTTTGGATGAAACTTATTACCACAGCCTTGCATTCTTGTATTCAAAAGAGGAATTCAAGCAGCAGATACTGCTGCATAATAAAAAGATAAGAAAAATTTTTGGATATTCTCCTCAAGTCTTCAGGAATACTGAATTAATTTACAATAATGAGCTTGCCAATTTTATAGAAAAATTGGGCTATAAAGGAATTCTTGCTGAAGGCGCAGACCATATTTTAGGATGGAGGTCGCCTAATTTTGTTTACAAGCCAAAGACTGCTGAAAAAATCTCTTTGCTGCTGAAAAATTACAGGCTTTCTGATGATATTGCATTCAGATTCTCTGAAAGATCGTGGAAAGAATGGCCTTTGACTGCAGATAAATATGCACAATGGATAAACAAAGTCAATGGAAATGGAAATGTTGTCAATCTTTTCATGGATTATGAGACTTTCGGAGAGCACCAATGGGAATCGACAGGAATATTCAAATTCATGGAAGCTCTGCCAGGAGAGATTTTAAAGCATCCTGATAATAATTTCTTGACTCCATCTGAAGTTATTGATAGTTATCCGCAAGCTGCAGAGCTGGATATCCACAGCCCTATATCCTGGGCAGATATTGAAAGAAACACTTCAGCATGGCTGGGAAACAAGATGCAGCAGTCAGCCTGCCAAAAGCTTTATGCTATGGAACTGATGGTCAAAAATTCAAGAAATAGAAAATTGCTTGAGGATTGGAGAAAACTCCAGACATCTGATAATTTTTATTATATGTGCACAAAATGGTTTAATGATGGAGATGTGCATAAATATTTCAATCCTTACGACTCCCCATATGATTCGTTCATTGCTTTTATGAATATAATCAAGGATTTTGAGATAAGATTGTCGAATATAAGCAAAACAGAATAATTTATAAATTAAAAACAGATAATATTAAAAAAAGAGGTGAATAGTATGGCATTAAAGCCAGATAAATATTTTTGGCTATCTAATGGTAAGCCTATTAAAGACTTGAATGAACTTTCTGAAGTTCTAAAGACAATCCCTAAAGAAGTTTTTGAGAATCATGTAACCAAAGATAAGAACGATTTCTCCAATTGGATAAAGGATGTTTTAAAGAGCGATTCTCTTGCAAAAGAAATAAAAGATGCAAAAACCGCTGAAAAAATGCAGAAATATGTTGATGAATATCTGCATCCTTTGAAAGAGAATGCTGTTAAGGAAGAGATTATTGTCCCTATCTTAGAAAAGCCAATTTTTATTGAAAAAATCAAAGAAAAAAAGAAGCCAAAAATAAAAGGCAGAATGCAGAAAAAAGCAGTTATACTCAAAGCAGAGGCAATTGAAGAAGCAAAAAAAGAGGAAGAGATTAAGCCAGACAGCTCTAATTTTGGGGTTCAATGCCAATTAAAGACATTCAAATGCGGATTTTTAGAGTTTATATTTGGGGTTATTGTAGGATTAACAATAGCATTCATAGTCTATAAGTTAATATAATATGAAAGAACCAAAAGCCGAGTTAGTGTTTGAAGTTTCGTGGGAGGTATGCAATAAAGTAGGAGGGATTTGGACAGTTATATCCTCAAAAGCAAACCAGATAAAAAAATATTATGGAAATAATTATATCTGTGTAGGACCTTTTTTTGCTGACAAACTAGCAGGCCAGTTTGAGGAGAATCCTACTCCAGAGGATTGCAAGGATGTCTGCAAAGAGCTTACAGAAAAAGGGATTGTGCTGCATTTTGGGAAATGGCTTATAAAAGGAGAGCCAAAAACAATACTTGTTGATTATACAAATTTCAGGTTTAATACAGACCAGATAAAAAAGGAATTGTGGGAATCTTTCCAAGTAGATTCTTTATATTCAAACAATGCTGAATACAATGAGCCTTTAGTATGGTCTTATGCCTGCGGAATTGCAATAGAAAAATTAGCTAAGCTTTATAATAAAAAAGCTGTCGCCCAATTCCATGAATGGCTGGCAGGAGCTGGGCTGCTTTACCTGAGAAAAAATGATATCCCTGTTGGAACAGTGTTTACAACGCATGCGACAGTCATGGGAAGGGCGTTGGCAAGCGCTAATGTTGATTTATTCTATAAGCCAGAAGGAGGAGAAAGGTGCAATTTAGAGCTGATTGATATAGATAAGAAGTCTTATGAATTCCATACAGAAGGAAAACACCTTATAGAAAAAGCTTCTGCTAATAATGCTGATGTTTTTACAACAGTAAGCGAGATTACAGGAATGGAAGCAGGCTATGTGTTAAAAAGAAAGCCTGACAAACTACTGTCTAATGGATTAGATATAGACAAATTTCCAACATTTGAGGAAGCGTCAATTGAGCACAGAAGGCACAGGGGTATGATAAGAGAGTTTATGATTTATTATTTCTTTCCTTATTATCAGTTTGATATAAAGAATACACTGTTCTTTTTTTTGGCAGGAAGGTATGAATTCAGGGATAAAGGAATTGATGTTTATATACAGGCCCTTGCAAGATTAAATGACAGGCTTAAATTAGAGAAAAGCGATAAGACTATTGTTGCTTTTATCTGGGTCCCTGCTGGTGTAAAAGGAATAAATCAGGATATACTAGAGAACAGGACATTATTCAATGATATAAAAGATGGGTTAGATGAAGAAATGGATAATATCCACAAAAATATCCTTTATGACATTGTTTCAAGAAAGAAGATTGTTGAAGGAACAGTATTAAGCAAAAATTTCATTGAAGAGACCAAGAAAAAGGTTATGAAATTCAAGAAAAAAGGAATTCCACCTATTGTTACTCATGATTTATTGAATTATGGGGATACAATAGTAGAGCATTTATTAAAATCTGGATTGGATAATATGGATGATGATAGGGTAAAGATGATATTTTACCCTATTTATTTGACAGGAGCTGATGGGCTGCTTGATTTAACATATTATGAAGCTATGCAAGGAGGCCATCTTGGAGTATTCCCTTCTTTTTACGAGCCATGGGGTTATACTCCCCTGGAAGCAGCAGCATTGGGTGTTTCTTCTGTGACAACTGACTTAGCAGGATTTGGAAGATATATATTAAGGAAAAAAGAGAGGAAATATCCCGGAATATTTGTATTGAAAAGGATGGATAGGACAGATGAGCAGATAATAAATGACCTGACTAATTTTATGTATAAATTTACAAAATTCTCTAAGCAGGAAAGGGCAAAGAATAAGATAGAAGCAAAGAAGATTGCGGGATTTGCTGATTGGAAGCATCTTGTCATGAATTATATTGATTCACATAATTTAGCTTTTGAAAAGAGGTTTAGCTAAATGGAATTAAGAAAAGACTACATATTAGACAGATACGTGCTTGTCTCTAGCGCAAGAGGCAAGAGGCCGTTTGAATTCAAGAAAGAAGAGGTTAAAGCAGAGAAGAAAGAATGTTTCTTCTGCCCAAAGAATGAATCTCTAACTCCTCCTGAGATTGGAAGATTAGGAACAGCAAAAAAATGGAATATAAGGTGGTTTGCAAACAAGTTTGCTGCTGTAGAGCCTAAAGGAGAGGCTGTTATAAGAACTGATAATACTTTTTTCACTTTTTCTGCAGGTTATGGATATCATGAGATCATTGTTGAAACTAATGACCATAAAAAACAGCTTGCTGATCTCTCGATAAAACAGATAAGAGAGGTGCTTTCAGTATATTCAAATAGGATAGAAGAGCTTTCTAAAAAGCAGAATATACATTATGTTTGTGTATTCAAGAATCATGGAAAAGATGCTGGAACTTCATTAGTCCATTCACATTCACAGGTTGTTGCTTATAATAAGATTCCAACACAGGTTAGTGAGAAAGTAAGGGCTGCTAAAAATTATAATTACTGCCCTTATTGCTCAATATTAAATATAGAGAAAGGAAGCTTCAGGAGATGCTTTGAAAATAATAATTTTGTTGCATTCACACCTTATGCTTCAAGATTCCATTATGAGGTATGGATATTCCCCAAACAGCATATAAAAAAACTTAGCGAGTTTAGCAATGACCAACTTCTAGACTTGGCTGAGATAATGAAAAAAATACTCCGGAAACTCAAAAAGATAAGCGATTCATATAATATGGAGGTATTTTATTCTCCAGATAATGAAAATCTGCATTTCCATATTGAGATTTCTCCTAGAATGGCAATATACGGCGGGTTTGAAATACTGAGCGGAGATGTAATAAACTCTGTTTCTCCTGAGGAAGCTGCTGAATTCTACAGGGGAGAGCTAAAGGTCAGTAAAAATCATTAAATTTGCAAAAGAGGATTGAAATAATTGAAAATAACTTATGACAAAGTAAGCTCATACACAAAAGAGCCTGTCTTCTTTTTATTGACTAATAATGGAAACTATTTCCTTTCTGAGATAGACAGCAAATACCAGGGGTTTTTTTACTACAAAAATGGAAGGATGTTCAAGATAATTGATTCTATATCCATAAATAAAGATGTTGCAGAAATAAAAAATAATTTCTTCAATGTGCAGCAGAAAAGAAGAAGCTTGTCTGAGAGTTTCTGGCTTTATAATGAGGTGCTTATTTACGAGCAGAACAAAGCCCAGGAATTTGAGCTTTTACTGGATGTCAAAGAGTCTTATGATAATAGAGCATGGGGAAGATATTATGAGGTTTTAGGAGATGTAGACGGAGATATAGTGATAAAATTTACTAAGAAGACTGACAGCAAAGAGGATAATTCTAATAATGTAAAAGAATATGAGCTTTATTTAGTCATAAAAGGAGACAGATTAGAATACAAGAAAACAGACAAATGGATCAAGAAAAATTACAGCTTTGACAAAAAAAGGAATTCTCCAGATGAAAGGTATGTCTATTCTTGCCTTAAAATAAAGTCAAAAACTGCTGTCTTCTCTGTTTCTGACAAGTTAGACAAGGCTATAGAAGAGTCTGAATATGTTTTTGACAATCTGAAAGAGATTAAAAACAAGATGAAGGAAAACCACAAGCCATTGATCAAAGATATAAAGCATAAAGAGCTGGAATTAGCATATAAGTCTGCACTGCATTCTCTGGATCAATTAAGATTAGATGATGAAGGAATTATTGCAGGACTGCCTTGGTTTTTTCAAGTATGGAGCAGAGATGAGCTAGTCTCTTTGAAAGCATTTATGATTGACAACAGATTTGAATTTGTAAAAAAAATATTAGTTAAGAACCTAAATAATATACAAAAGGATGGAAGGCTGTTAAACCAAAGCCTGCCTAATTCAGATAAAACAAACGCTGATTCTATTGGCTGGCTTTTCAAGAGGATTGAAGATTATGAGAACCTCAAAGGATTTTCCAAGGAAGAGATTGACCTGATCAAGGAAAAGCTTGCTTATTCTATAGATAATATAAAGAAGAATTATATGGAAAACGGATTAATCAGAAACAACCCTTTAGAGACATGGATGGATTCTGAATGGAGCAGCGATAATAGGAATGGATTTAGGATAGAGATACAGGCTTTATTCCTGAATATGCTGAAATTTGCCTATAAATTAACAAGAAAAAAAGAGTATAGGGCTGAAGAAGGCAGATTGAAAGGAAAAGTAAGAAAAGAATTTTTTAAGAACAGTGTTTTAATTGACGGATTGAATGATGAGGTTATAAGGCCTAACTTGTTTATTGCCTCTTATATCTATCCTCAGATTTTGAAAAGAGAAGAATGGGCTGAATGCTTTAAGATTGCTCTTGATAAGCTGTGGCTTGAATGGGGGGGATTATCTACTATGGATAAGAGCAATTATCTTTTCTGCAAACAATGCACTGGAGAGATCCCAAAAAGCTACCATAGGGGAGATTCTTGGTTCTGGATAAATAATCTTGCTGCTTTGATGATGTATAAGACGGATAAAATTGCTTTCAAAGAGTATATTGAGAAAATAATCAAAGCTGACACTGAAGAGATTTTCTTAAAAGGGATTACAGGAGCGCATTCTGAGCTAAGCTCTGCTGAAAAGCTTGAAAGCAGCGGCTGCTTGAACCAAGCTTGGAGCAATGCTATGTTTATAGAACTGGTCAATGAGATAAATTAGATTGTTTTTGCAAATAAAAATATCATTTATTGAGGTTCTTCTTTGATAAGCTTAATAACATAGGTATGCTCATCTTCTTTTTCAACAACTGTATGGAATACATCCCCTGGTTTTGCTAATAAAACTTCTCCTTCAGTTTGAATTCCTTTTCTTATTTTATCAACATCACTGTTATCGCCAGGTTCATAAGGTTTAAACTGCATAGTCCTGCATGTCCTGACTGCCCTTAAACCCTCTTCTTTAATATTATTACATCTTTTATAACTTGCTTGTAAGTCTTTATTTTTTTCCATTAGGATTTTAAACACATTCTCGACTGCATCTTCTTCTAAGCCATAATCTTTTGCTAAACCCCTCATTTTCCTTAAAATGTCCTCTTCCCTGTCTTTTCTTGTAATCTGCATTCCTCGTGGAGCTTTGTATTTTATTACATTTTCTCCAATCATAATTCTTTCACAAACAAGCTCTTCAAGTTTTGATTCAGCTTTTATTACTTGCTGCAACGCTTCTCCATCAACATCTCCTTCTTCACACATATGTCTAAGGATAGGAGAATAAACAGTATACCAACTGCAAATATCAATACCTTTTGATTCGCGCTCTGTTTGAGGAGAATTTTCAAAATAGGTTCTGCAAATAGGGTGTTGGCTTCTTTCTGCAAGAGCTTTTAGAATCAAAACGTTGAGTTCATTTATTCTATCTATGGTCTCTTCAAATGATTTCCTAGATCCTATTCTCTCACGAACTTCTCTATAAATCTCTCCAAATGTTTTGCTTACTGATGGTTGAAGAACTACTTCGTGAGCCATCTAACTCACCTTAGCAACCAAAAACATTGCTTGAGCCCATCCTAAAGGACTGTTTTCGTTGTGCTCTTCTGAGTTTGAATAGTATAATTCTGGAAGCTCTTTGTTTTCATTCATTGCTTCCATAGTTTTTCTCATATAATAAGCGTATTTATCTGGCTTGTTCAGATGCTTGTAGATTATTGCCAGCCAGGGAAATCCAAATGTCCATTCCGCTTCACCATTTTTATTGTAATATTGGTCTCCAAGATACCTTATCACTCCCATTTTTCTTACCAGCTTTTTTTCTATGTTTGCTAAAATCTGCTTTTTTTGCTCTTTGTCAACAATATTATAAGGATAGATTAAGCTTAATAGCGCTAAATCAACATCTTTTGTTTCAGATTCTTTTGGAAGCAATCTGTTTAATGCTTCTTCTCCTTTTTGAATCAGTATTAAAGGAACGTCAACAATTGAATTTATCTTTTTTAATCCTGCAACACATGCTCCAACACTAGATGCGTGGACTTCTTCATTCTCTTCCCACATCCCGTTGTCCTTGTCATGCCAGTATTCAATGCTAGCAAGATAATAAACTAGTTTTTGCAGAATCCTTAAGTCATCTTTGTTCCTAATGACTTTGATTCCTTTTGATTCTAAATCTCCTATCTTGAACAATAAAGCTCCGACAGCGTCATTCTGCTTGTTTCCCCATTCTTCTGGGATCTCATTCAAAGTAAAAGGGTCGTATCTTGCATGGATATATTTGTATTTTGCATCAGGCTTTTCTATTATTGCCCAATCTATCTTATATTCATGCTTTAACAGGATATCCAATAATGCCCTATATATTTTAACTAAAGATTTCTTGTCTTTTACAGCTTCAAAACCTAAAGATTCATAGATATTATCCCTGAGCCATGCTTTATTATAGCCTGTTTTAACAGAAGCTCTGCTAGCCATCAAAAGTCCTGATGGAGACTGCAATTGTTTCAGGATTTGGATTGATGTTTGTATCATTTTAAATCCGTAAATACGCCTTATTGGCTTAGAATTTCTCGTATTCTCTGAGGATATATGGCTAGGTATTCATTAGATAATCTTTCATTTCTTTTGCCATATAATTGCCGTATTAAACGATTACTGTAAAGATTACAAGCTTCAAGAGCTACGCTTAATGTTGATAGCTTACGTGATGCTTCTCTATCATCATCTGTCCTAAGATAATCATTGCACATCTTTCTCAACCAATCAGATTCTTTGATTTCTGGTTTTTCAGATACTCTCCTTGCCTTTGGCTCTTCTAAAACAGTTGTACTCATTTTTTATCGCCTCCAATTTTTTCTTTTATAGCAGACTCTACAAAATTGCTTTGGCTTTTGAATATGCTCCTGTTTAGCCTAATCTGCTCTTTCATTGAAACTAATATTTCTTCATCCAATGTTATGCTTATTCTGTATTTCATTTTCGCGTTTGATATAATATATAGTTACTTAGCACTTTTTCGTAGCGATCAACTTGCTTCTTGAAAGCCTGATAATATTTGCCAGAGAAAGGCAATGCATCCAAATTCCCGAGAGTTTGGAGATATTCTCCTTGTATTAATCTGAACTCTTCACGCCTACCTGTGTCCATTTTTCCTTGAGATGCTATCTCTTCCAATTTATGCAATAGCTGACATAGCATTCTCTTTGAACTGTAATATGTATCTCTGTTCATATTAGAAATAGGATGTATTACTAGTTTATAAACCTTTCGTTTTTGTTACTACTATATAGTAATTAATAAATAAGAATCCGCTATTTTTGTTTAGCCTACTTTCAGAGTAAAAACAAAAGGCAATCCTGGCCATGGAAGGCTCTCTTTAACATGCATTCGATATGGAAAGGGTGTTGGAACAGAATAATCCCTTTTTGTTGCTGTCCAATATGCAAGGGTCGAAGCATGTTCAAATATCCTAAATTCGTCTTTGAATCTCTTATTACCACATAAATCCCCTCTGTTTAATCTTCTATTTGAAACTACTTCATCATCTAAAGTCAATGATTCTTCTCCGGTAAGATTAGAAATTTTTCCGAAATGATCTACTTCTGCGCTTAACTCTAAACTATAAAGCGCACCGTTATCTAAAGGCTCAGCAGTAATTAAACGAACGTTTCCAAGTTTTCCGTTAGGAGAACTGAATCTAACTAAGTAATCTATATTTCCTTTGCTAAATCTCAATTCTTTCATACTATTTAGGTTAGTTTATTCATATATAAACCTTTCTATTTTTTACCACTATATAGTTACTACAAAATAAGATTATTGTATTTTATTGCATAGCAGGTTTTTTAAAGAAAACAGCAATTTTTCTTATTATGGAAAAGACATGGTTTGGAAGATGTATTTTTTTGAGCTGGTATTGTGAGAAGGGAACTTGCAATTTTTGCTATAGGTCAACTATAAAGCACAGGATAAAGCATGCAAAAACAGCTAAGCGAAGCATTGCTTCAATATTAGCTGATGCTATAATTGGAAAAAACCTAGGATGGAGGATAGAATTCCTTACAGGAGGATACGGGATTTTTGAATTTGATGAAATAATAAAGATCGCAAAATATGTTTCTGAGATTTATGGATACAAAATATGGGTTAATCTAGGTGTTTTAAAACAAGAGGAGATGGAAAAATTAAGGCCTTATGTTGAAGGAATATGCGCTTCTATTGAAACTATTGATCCTAAACTCCATAATTCTATTTGCCCTGACAAGCCTATAGAACCTTATTCTGATATGTTAAAGCTTGCTAAGAAAATTGGATTTAAGACAAGCATCACTATTGTTATAGGTTTAGGGGAGAAAAAACAGGATTTTGAGTTGTTAGAGAAATATATTAGGGAGCATAAATTAGACAGGATAACATTCTATGCGTTAAAGCCTGTAAAAGGAACTCCGTACACCAAAAGCCCTGAACCAGGATATTACTCTTGGTGGATAGCTGAAACAAGAAAAAATTTTCCAGACATAGAAATAATGGCTGGATTGACTCCTAAAAGAGTGGATTATGTTAAGGATTTATTAGAAGCAGGAGCCAGTGCAATAACCAAGTTTCCTGCAATAGCGCAGTTTAATTCTGAAAAAGCAAAGTTAATTGAGAGATTAGCTAAAGAAGCTAAAAGAGAATTTGAAGGCTCTCTGACTAAACTTCCTGAAATTGAATGGAATAAAAAAGTGGATAATCTGGATCTAGACAAAAAACTGAAAGAAGAGATAAAAAAGAAGGTAGATATTGATTTGAAACAGATGAGAAAAATTAAGGATTAATCTAACTTTAATTCTTTAAGGACGTCCTCTTTTTTAGGAAACTTTTTCTGACATTCAAAGCAGACAAGATGCATTTTTCCTTTAGAATCCTTAGTATAAGTCCCTAAAACCTTATTCAAGAATGTTTCTCCAACCTTATTCTTGCAGATTTCACATTTGTTTGCCATGATTTCAATGTATGCTGCATTGTTTATAAAATTAACCTAAAAATCAAAGCCTTTAAAAACTTCATAAGAATAGGAAACAAACTATGGTAAAGCGACTAGCTGTTATCGAAAAGGAGAAATGCAATCCAGTAGGGTGCGGAAACTATCTTTGCATTAGGGTCTGCCCTATAAATAAGACTGGAGAAGAATGCATAGTTAAAGGCAGTGATAACAAGCCTGTAATAAATGAAGAGTTGTGCAGTGGATGCGGAATATGTTCTCATCGCTGCCCTTTTGGAGCTATACACATAATAAATCTTCCTGATGAATTGAGCAAAGAGCCTATACATAGATATGGAGTAAACCAATTTGCGCTTTTTAGCCTGCCTACGCCTATGTTTGGAAAGGTTGTAGGAATATTAGGAAGGAATGGGATTGGAAAATCTACTGCAATAAAGATTTTAGCAGGAGCTTTAAAGCCAAATTTAGGAAATCTTGACAGAGAAGCGAGTTATGATGAGCTAATTGATTATTTTAAAGGAACTGAGACTCAGAAATTCTTTGAAGAATTGAAAAAAGGGAAGATAAAAATCTCTTACAAGCCTCAGCAGGTTGATTTGATACCAAAGGCGCATAAAGGAAAGACTGTAAAAGCATTATTAGAGAAAGTTGACGAGAAGAAAAAGCTGAAAGAAATTGTAAAATTACTGGATTTAGATAATTTCCTAGATACTAAAGTTGAAAATATCTCTGGAGGAGAGCTGCAGAGGGTTGCTATTGCAGCTGCTGTGCTCAAGGATGCAAATTTATACATCTTTGACGAGCCGACGTCTTATCTTGATATAAAGCAGAGGATAAAGGTAAGCAAATTTATCAAATCTTTAGCTAATGAGAAAACTGCTGTCCTTGTTGTTGAGCACGACCTGATAATCCTTGATTATATAACAGATTTATGCCATATAATGTATGGAAAAGAAGACTGCTATGGTGTTGTTTCAACTCCAAAAGCTACAAGAGTTGCAATCAACACCTATATGGAAGGATTCTTGAAAGAAGAGAATACAAGATTCAGGGAAAACAGGATAAAATTTGATAAGATGACTAAAAAGAAAAAGGTCTCAAACATCTTATTGACTTCTTGGGAGAATATTGACAAAAAATTAGGAAAATTCCATCTTAAAGCTACAAAAGGAGATATTTTCAGGGAAGAGGTTATCGGTGTTCTTGGAGAAAACGGGATAGGCAAGACTTCTTTTATCAAGATATTGGCGAATGAGATTAAGCCTGATAAAGGCGAGATAACTGAAAAGGTCAAAGTCAGCTATAAGCCCCAGTATCTGCAGTCTGATTCTAAAGAAGTAGTAATTGATGTCCTTAATGAAGTCGTTAGAAAGTATACAAACCAGGTAATAAACCCGTTAAATATCAAACCATTATATGAAAAGCAGCTGAATCATCTTTCTGGAGGAGAACTGCAGAGAGTTTCTATTGCTTTATGCCTAGGGCAAGATGCTGACCTTTTCTTATTAGACGAACCTTCTGCTTATCTGGATGTTGAGCAAAGATTAATTGTTTCAAAGATTATTGCTGATCTGATGTTCCAGACAGGAAAAACAGCTATTGTAGTTGACCATGATTTATTGTTCATAGATTATATTTCAAACAGATTATTGGTATTTGACGGGAAGCCTGCTGTTTCTGGAGAAGCAAAAGGGCCTTTTGAGATGGAAAAAGGAATGAATCATTTCTTAAAAGACCTAAAAATAACATTCAGAAGAGATGAAGAAAGCAACAGGCCGAGAGTAAATAAAGAAGAGTCTGTGCTAGACAGAGAGCAGAAGTCCAGCGGAAAGTATTATTATACCTAGTCAAGCATCTCCATGGCTTTCTCCATCTATGATTCCAGCTCCGATAACATGGGCAATCCTTATAGGCTCTGGGATAAAACTTCTTGTGCAGCTTATCCTTAGAACTTCTTTAACAAAATTTACTGAGCAGCCGGAGAATTGGCAATAAATTTTCCCTATTTTAACAGGGATGCCTGCTTTTTCAATCAATCTTATCTTGTCTTTCATCCCTAATTTAGTTAAGACCTTCTTTATATTTTCGATATCAGGCATTTTTCTTATTATAACTATAATAGGAATCCTTGTTTTTTTATTTAGCTTAACAATATCGATGACATTAAATCCTCCAAAAGCAATTCCATTGATCAAAACAGCCCTTATTTGAGCCTTAAATTTTGACTGATTAATCATTTCCAAAAGCTTATCAGTAGAATCACTGCCATCAACTTTGGCTTTTGTTGAAAGAATCCCATCAAGCCATATTCCTCCTTTATAAAAAGCCCCTATAACCAAGACTTCCTTGTCTTTGAATTTATCAAAAGGAGAATCATCAATTCCGAGTATCCTTATTTCTTTCTTCATAATATAAATAATAAGGCTTTTAAATATATAAGAATTCCTATTTGTATGCTAACAGAGTCTTTTTCAGGGATAAGAGGATTATATAAAGAAGATTTAACAAAAGAGGTTATTAAAGGATACTCTCTAGCATTTTCAGAATTCTTAAAGAAAGCTAAGAAAAAACCTGTTGTTGTAATAGGGATGGATACAAGGCCTTCTTCAAGCACTATTAAAGAGGAGATGAAAAATATATTTATTTCAGAAGGGATAGGTGTTATTGATGTTGGATTTAATACAACTCCTGCAATACAGCATGGTGTAAGGGAATTCAAGGCTGACGGAGGAGTCATAATCAGCGCCTCACATAATGAGCCTGAATGGAATGGCTGGAAATTATTGTCTAACAAAGGCTCTGTCTTAAGCCAGAAGGATATTAAAGGAATTATAGAAAAAAGAAAGGCTGCAAAACCTTCAAGTTCAAAAGAGAAAGGAAATGTGGTTGATAGAGGAAGAGAGCTGAGAGAAAGCTATATCAGATTTGTACTTGATTCTATAGGCAAAGATGGACTTGAATCAATAAAAAAAGCTAAACTAAAGGTTGTTGTTGACCCTAATGGGGGAGCAGCAACAGTGACAATAAAAGACCTTTTTGAAAAAATAGGAATTACAGCAATATATAAGAATATGGATTTAGGAGTATTTAACAGGATTATAGAGCCTAATGAAAAATCCCTTGCTTATCTTGCATTTTATGTAGAAGATTTGAATGCTGATTTAGGAGCAGGATGGGACTGCGATGGAGACAGGGTTGAAATAGTTCTGCCAAATGACTCTGAATTCACAAAAACTAATGGAAGGATGCTTTCAGGACAATATATACTTGCATTGATTGTAGAGGAAATATTGTCTGAGTATAAGGGAAAAAACAAGATTGTTGTTACAAATGATGCAACTTCTAACCTAGTCTCTGAGGTTGCTGCAAAGCATGGTGCAAAAGTAGTTGAAGTTGAAGTAGGAGAGATTAATGTTGTTGAAAAGATGGAAGAATTAAATGCTCCTGTTGGAGGAGAAGGCTCCAGCTCAGGAGGAATAATTCCACCGTCAAGATGCAGAGACGGAATAATATCCTTAATGTTTATATTAAAACTTATGGCAAAAAAAGGTAAAAGACTTAATCAAATACTTGAAAAATTCCCCTCTTATTTTAACTCCAGGTCTGATCTAAGATGCGAGCCTAAAAAAGCTGTTCTTCTTAGAAAAAAAATAGAGCAGTATTGGAAAAAACAGAAATATATCCAAGAGATTAGAAAGACAGGAGATGAAACTGGAGGATTAAAGATAGTAAGAGAGCCTACTAAAGAAGGCCCTGGATGGATATGGTACAGGGCTTCAAAGACCGAATCAGGCGTTTTCAGGATAATTACAGATGCAAAGAATAAACTATATGCTGACAAATTATTAGCTATGGGAGAAAAGGCATTTGACGATTGCTTGTCTGAGCTGAGATGAATGAATATTTCTAAAGCGGTTATAATGGCTGCAGGAAAAGGAACAAGGGTGCTTCCTTTAACTGAAAATACCCCGAAAGTTTTAGTTGAAGTTTCTGGAAAGCCGTTTTTGTATTATGTTTTAAAAAACCTCCAGAAAGCAGGATATGATGAATTTGGCATAATTGTAGGATATAAAAAAGAAAAATTTCCTGAATTCTTAAAAAAATATGGATTCAAGGCAACATTGATTGAACAAACAGAACAAAAAGGAACAGGGCATGCTGTAATGCAAGTTAAGGATTTTGCTGGCAAAGATAATTTTATTGTTCTTGGAGGGGACAATCTTTGGAGTGAGAATGATTTAAAAGAAATAGCAAAAGACGATGACTTGAATTATGTTGCAGGATATAAAGTCAATAATCCTGAGAAATATGGTGTTTTGGTAACAAAAGGAGATTCTTTGGTTGAAATAAAAGAAAAACCAAAGGAGTTTGTTGGAAATCTTATCAACACAGCATTGTATAAATTTACACCTGAGATATTTGAAGCTCTTGATAAGATAAAATTGTCTCCAAGAGGAGAATATGAGTTGACTGATGCTATCACTATCCTTTCTAAAAGAGGAAAAGTCAAAGTAATTAAAGTAAAAGATTGGTGGCTGGATTTAGGCTGCAAAGAGGATATACCTAAAATTGAAGAATTCTTGAAAAAGAAGAATATTAAGTAGGCAGACATGCCTAAAGATGGATATAACCTAAATTAATAGTTGGCCTTGATTTTTCCTCAATTCTGCGACCCCGCAAGCATCAATATGATCAGTTAGAGCTGCTTCCTTCCGGACCTGACTCGGTTCCTAAAGATATTAATCCTGCAGGACAGAATCTCAACGTCCAAATCAAGACTATTAACCCAGGAAAATACCTCTCCTTAAGCTTCGGTTCCGCCGTAAAGCCTGCTTGCGGTTACAAATAGAGGCTAACTATCCAACCTAGTCTGCCTACTAATAGAAGGTTATTTTGTTTTTATAAACGTTGCCATTTTATCTACTACCCCACAACAATATTTATTAATAATCCATCAATATAGGGTAATATGGAGGAGAATAAAATAATCTTTTTAGGAACAGCAGGCGATTCTGTAGTATATGGAAGGCAGATGAGGGCTTCTGGAGGAATAATCCTAAGAATAGGTGAAGTGCAGCTGCATCTTGATCCTGGGCCAGGAGCTTTAGTCAGGGCTGTAGAGAATCAAATAAACCTAAGAGCAAATACTGCTGTTTTAGTAAGCAACAATAAATTGATTAACTGCAATGATGTAAATGCTGTTATTGATGCAATGACTTACGGCGGATTAGACAAACAGGGGGTTCTTGTTGCTGCAAAAAGCGTTGTAGAAGGAACTGAAAATTCAAAGCAGTTTTTGACAGATTTACATAAATCTTTCTTGGAGAAGATTATGGTTATGAATCCTAACCAAAAGGTTGGAATTGAAGATATAGAGATTCATGCAGTTCCTATATCTGGAGATGATCCTACAGGAATTGGATTCAAGATTTTAGCTCCGAATTTCACATTAGGCTATACTTCTGACACAAAATACACAAAAGAGGTTGCAGAAGGGTTTAAGGGATGTGATATAATAATATTGAATGTTCCAGAGCCTGCTGATACAAAAGTTGAGAATAACCTTAATTCTGCTGATGCTGCAAAATTCATAGGAGTTATAAACCCTAAACTTGCGATACTAACCCATTTTGGCTATAAAATGGTAAAAGTTGACCCTTTAATAGAGGTAAGGAATATACAAAAAGAGACTAAAACTTCAGTAATAATGGCTAAAGATGGGTTTGCAATAAATCCTATATCTTATTCTGCGAATTCGCAGCAGAGAAGGTTAACTTCTTTTGAGGATAGGGAAAATAAAGATAATAATCAGATTTCTTAAAATAGGTTTGTAAGCCTTATAAAACCCTAAATATTGATTTTAACCGTTTTTGGATATCGTATATTTTGCTGAAAAACAAAACGATTATATAGTTTGAGATTATATTGAAAGCCCTTAATATTTATGGAGGAACTGAAAATGACTTTTGAAGAATTGAAGAAAAAATTGATGGAAAAGGATCCATTTACAGATATTATTGGACAGGATGATGTTAAATCCCAATTAAAATCAGCTTTACTGATGGACAGGCATGTTATAATTGTAGGCCAGCCTGGAATAGGTAAAACAACTCTTGCAAAGAATGTTGCTAAACTGCTCGGAAAAGACAAATTTGTAAGAATCCAGGGCAGCCCAGATTTGACTGTTGAAGATTTACTTGGAGATATTGACCCTATAAAAGCAATGAAATTCGGCCCTTTAAGTGTTGAGGCGTTCCAAAAAGGAAAGATATTCAAGGCTGACAAAGGAATTCTGTTTTTTGATGAATTAAACAGATGCCCTGAGAAATTACAAAATGCATTACTACAAGTTCTTGAAGAAGGAAAGGCAACTATAGGAAGCTATGATGTTGATTTTGATATTGATTTTATATTTATTGGAACAATGAACCCTGAAGATTCCAGCACAGAGAGGTTATCTGATGTTCTTTTAGACAGATTTGATATAATCTATATGAAAGCTCCTGAAACTCAGGAGATAGAGGAAAGTATTGTAAAAGAAAAGTCTCTGAATAAAGTTAAAGTTGATGATAAACTAACTGGACTAATGGTTTATTTTGTAAGAAAATTAAGAGAATCTCAGGATTTGGAGAGACATCCTAGCGTAAGAGCTACAATGGGATTATATGAAAGAGCGCAGTCTAATGCTTTACTTGATAAAAGAAAAGAAGTTATTTTTGAGGATATAGAAAAAGCTGTAATCTCTGTTATTTCGCATAGAATAAAATTAAAGCCGAATATAAAATATCTGAAATCAAATGAAGAGTTTGTAAATGAAGAGTTCAAAAAAGTTGTTGAAGAGAAATATCAAGAGATTAAAAACCTAAAGGGTGGTGATCGGTAACAAAAGCCCTGAAAATATAGAGATCAAGGACTTATCAAGCGCTGAAGAGACTACAGGAAAGCTGAAGTTTGACAATATCAATGATAAATTAATGCATTCTGTGATCCAGAATGACAAGAAAACAATAGAAAAAGGAAATCTTCTGCAGCAGACTTTGAATAACGGAATCTCTGCTTTTAATGCTGATATGATGTATGAGCATCTTGTAAAGAATTTCCAGACTGCTAAGAATATATTTGGAGAAAAGATGCTTAGGTTCATCTCTGGATACGAGACAGACTATGTTGAAAAGAACTTAAGGATTCCTGAATTCCAAAAGATATTAAAGAAAAATATTGATGACAGCATCAAATCTTTGAAAAGAGACGGATTGATTGATAATAAGGGAGAGATAACTGAAAGAGGAATTGAACTATCTTCTTTGATATTATATAGAGAAGAACTCGAGCATTTAGAAGCAAAAGGTCTGCAGGGAGAGAGAGTCCATAAGAAATTTTCTATGCAAGGAGACCCCCATGACTCCAAGGTATATAAAAAGGGAGATAGGTATAGGGATATTGCAATACAAAGTTCTTTGAAGATTGCAATAAGAAGAGGGCATAAAGAGCTGGATGTCAAAGATTTGAGGGTTTATGAAAGGGAAAGCAAAGGGAATATAGAGGTTGTTTATGCTATAGACGCTTCTGGCTCTATGAAAGGAGATAAGATAGCTACTGCAAAAAAAGCAGGGGTTGCTTTGGCTTACAAGGCTATAGAAAGAAAAGACAAGGTTGGATTGATTGTGTTTGGCTCTGAAATAAAAGAAGAGATTGCTCCTACAGATGATTTTTCAAAGCTGTTAAAGTCAATCTCATTGATTAAAGCTTCAAAACAGACTGATTTTATCAAGATGCTGAATAAGGCTATTGAATTATTCTCAAACAAAAACGTCACAAAACACCTTATATTATTGACTGATGCTTTGCCTACTGTTGGAGAAGATCCTCATAAGGATACATTAAAGGCTGCATCTATAGCTAAAAGCTCTGGGATAACAATAAGCCTAGCCGGGATACAGCTAGATAAAAAAGGGAGAGAATTAGCTGAACAGATAGTTGAGCTTGGAGAAGGAACATTATATAATGTAAAAAATCTTGAGGAATTAGATGAGATAATATTAGAAGATTATTACTCAGTCATATAATATCCGAAAGGATTATAAATTAACTAAGTTGTTTAATTATTATGAAGATATTAGCTTTTACAGACCTGCATGGAAGCAAAAAACTTCTTAAAGGAGTAATTTCAAAATCAAAAAAAGCTGATTTAATCATATGCGCAGGAGATTTCTCGATATTTGGAAACGAGAAAGAGAAGATAATAAAAGAATTGGACAAGATAAGAAAACCTATTCTTTTTATACATGGAAATCATGAGGATGAGCATAAGACAAGGATAGCATGCTCAAAAACAAAGAACATCTCTTTTATACACGGAAAAAAACATATTTTTGGGAATTATGTATTTTTGGGATGGGGTGGAGGAGGATTTTCTATAAGAGATATGGAATTTGAGAGGGTCTCAAAAAAATGGAGATTTGACAAAGGAAATATAATAATCCTTGTTGCTCATGCTCCGCCATATAATACAAGATTAGATAAAATATACGGCCAGCCTGCTGGAAACAAGTCTATAAGGAAGTTTATAGAAAAAATCAAGCCAAAACTTGTTATTTGCGGGCATTTGCATGAAAATGATGGAAAAGTTGACAAAATAAATAAGACTTTAATAGTAAATCCTAGCAGTGAAGGAAGAATAATGGAGATATAGCTATTTCTTTATCATAGATTTCTTTTTTCCCAATAAAACAACCCTTGAGTTTTGCTTTTCATCAAGTATCTTTAGGCTGCAATATCTTACAATCTCTTTTGAGAATTCTTTTACTTCTTGATGAGGGGGCATGTTCTCTAATCTTAGCCTATTTCTTGATGCGCCAACACACATATAAGATTTTACTTCAACAAAGTCAGGGTCAGCTTTTTTTATCAAATCTGCATATTTTTTTGGATAAATCATATTCATCCCTTTGACTAAAGTTATTCTTAACACTGTTCTTGTCTTTTTCTTTAGTTTTTTTAATATATTCAGGGATTTCATTAATCTTTTCCAAGAGCCTTTTATCTGCGGCTG
>Ga0315289_10002612_pt1 | contig 27573 bp, 24 predicted proteins | sample YL17G11_40_MG_FD_203452 | JGI IMG/M metagenome (GOLD analysis project Ga0315289, IMG submission 203452) | Sediment microbial communities from Yellowstone Lake, YNP, Wyoming, USA - YL17G11_40 | ecosystem: Environmental > Aquatic > Freshwater > Lake > Sediment | place: USA: Wyoming | collected...
ATCGAAGCAGAGGATGCCCAAAAACGCAGGGGTTATCCAGCGTCGCTCGCTCTAGATTGACAGAGGCCGAGAGGGTCCGCCTCGAAGTGGACGGCATGCCTCGGAATCAGTGGACGGCATGCGTCGGAATCGGTGGACGGCATGGACCGGAATCGGTGGACGACATGCGTCGGAATCGGTGGACGGCATGAGCCGGATTATGCCCCCATGGGACCTGGAGCGCGAGATCGGCCGGTTTGTGGATAACTACAACCACCAGCGGTACCACGAATCGCTGGGCAACGTGACGCCGGCGGACGTCTACTTCGGAAGAGCCAAGGAGATCCAATCGCGACGGGAGGAGATCAAACGCAGAACGCTCGAGGCGCCGTTAGCAGACGCAGGCGCTACGGACGGCCGCATGACCGTCGAGACCGAAGGACTGTGTCTTGACTGGCAGGCCCGATTTGTCCCACTCTTGCTAACACGATACAGGCAGCGCCACGTATCGACCTCGGGCGTGCTGAATCCCCACGTTGTTTCCGGTGCTGAATCCAAGGTTCCTGTCCAGGGCAATGACCTCCACATCCGGGAAGTGGTCGGCAACGAGCGCCAATGACCCATCGGTCGAACCGTTGTCCACCAGGATTGTCTCGATGCCTGGGCATGTCTGTTCTTGCAGGGATCGCAGGCAGGCATCAAGGAAACGTTCGCCGTTCCAATTGAGCACGATCACGCTGGCGATAATCTCGGCCGTGTCCGCGTCCAGTGGACTGTGCAGGTCCATGGCGTTCATGCGAACGCCGCCAATCCAGCAAGACCCCCGGACCGGAAATGGCCATGGAAGAAGCGAGATGGCCAGGCAGACAGGCAATCCAAGTCCCGCGGGGCACCGACGCGTTTCATGCTTGTCATCACGGCTCGCGTCGCCGTAGACGTTCAAGAGGTGAGGTGGCGAGCCAGATCTTGCAGAGTGCGTATTGCTGGGACCACCTGCGGTTGAGCCCATCCCATGCACGGCCGGGCGTCATCCGCGTGAGGGTGGCCAGACGCCGCCGAAGGCGAGCGATGTGATGTCCCGTAGGTCCGCCAGGGGCCGCCGCTGTTCGCTGCGGGCCGGACCCGACGATTGAGCCTGGAGCCGAATCCCCAAAGGCTTTGACTGTTACTGGAGATGAATCCCATTCGCCAAGTACGCTTTCGATTTGGCGCCACCATGTATCCTGTGCGGACTCCAGTGAGTATCTCTCTCTAACATCCCGAAACGCGTGACCCCGGATCCTCTCTCGCAGAGGCTCATCCTCGATGAGGCGCAACATGGCGTCGTGCCAGGCCCCGGGGGTATTGGAGACGATCAACCCGTTGACCTCGTGTTGGACGCATCTAGTGTAGACATCAACGTCAGAGTAGATGCCAGCGATCCGGCAAGCGCCGTACTCCCGGTACTTGTTGTTGGTCTTCGAGCGATGGAAATTGTCATCCAGTAGCGGCGCTAAGCCTATGTCAAACCCGCAGCGGGAGAATCTCCGAAGGTACCGATCGTAGTCGGGGATAAAGTCGACAAATCGGACGTTGGGATGATTCGCGAGCTCGGGGATGCGACAGCCCCAAACATGGGCCTCCACCTTAGGGTACTGCCTGTCGAGAAGCCTGAGCAGATCGTATGCGAACAGCTGCGCTAGATCATCCTTCCGACGGCTGGTCGCATACACAATTCTCAATGGCTCATCCGATGACCGGGGATGCGGGCGCGACAAGAGCCGGAAATCGACGGAGCCCGCGACGGTCTCGACGCGGGGATTGAGAAAGCGTGCCTTCTTGGCGAGTGTCTTTGAGAAGACCGTCACTAATTGCGCTCCAGCGACGTATTCCTCCAACTGGCGGCGGACAAGCGGATCATGATGGTAAGCCGCGACCTCTGAGCTTGCGGGGAGGTTGAAGAGATCGTCGTCGAGAACGTAGATGTACGGCTTCGCCGCGGCCATCACAGTGTCTAGCGCCGATGCGTATCTCGGCTCGCAGTTGCGGCAGAACACTACAACGTCCGCCAACGCAACGCGGCGCCGGCTGACAGATCTCTCAAGTTGCACATCGAGGACGATCCGACTCTGTTGGTGGAGGACGATGAGGGGCTTCACCACGGCAATGACCGTTGAAGGCATGAGTGCTGGCATGAGTGCCAATACTCGGGGACCACTTGGCTTGGAGCGGGCTTTCCGCGCCGGGCTGCTCATGACGCGAAGACAAACCCACAGAAGGCGCGACGTTGCACTGGCCCGAGGCCGAATAGGGAATACTTGCGCCATTCGAACAGTCGGATCGGCACGTCGACATCGAGTGCAAAGACCCGCAGCAAGTAGCCCGCGGCGGCCGCACCCCCGATTGGCGGGAATTCAATAAGCAGAGGAACCTCGCCACCGATTTCGGTGGCTGCCTTTAGCACGTGAATCAGCGTCCGACCATCATCGCGGACAACTTCCAGCCCGAGTGACCCCTTGGTAGCAGGAGCATCGAGAATGGGGGCCAAGAGAACACCCCGAAGACGGCGGTTCCGGATCTCCACTCTGTAGTCCAAGAAAGGAACACGATGGAGAGACTCGCTCGGTTGAAGCTTGTAGCCTCGCGTTATCGAGCAGTAGAGAAGGCTGTCATCGCGCAATTGCTGGAATGATGGAGCGATCTGATCATCCAGGCTTAGTCGATCCAGGAACCTGCCGATGTACCTCACTGCCCGGCGACTCCTTTGCACGTCTAGCTCCATAGCCGCAGCCCGGGCCGAGCGGCCTAGCCGATCCAGCGCACAATCTCTTGTGGCGAGGGAGCCCTGGAGGTCTGCGACTTCCACTTCCTTGGATGCGAGGTTGCCCTGGAGGTCTGCGACTTCCACTTCCTTGGATGCGAGGTTGCCCTGGAGGTCTGCGACTTCCACTTCCTTGGATGCGAGGTTGCCCTGAAGTTGTTCCGCCTGCGCCTCCTTTGAGGCGAGCCCCTGCTCAAGCCTAGCGATTCGCTGGGCATAGTCGCGCCTGATTGCCTCGATGACTCCTGGAAATGGCCTGATTCGTGCGTTGATTGTGTTCGACGGGGGAGCCAAAGGGGAATCCTTGAGCAGAACCAATGCCCAGAGAGAGGGACTCAGGACTCTGACTTCCACATTCCAGCCATTGTGTCCATGTGCGCTCGATACTGCTTGAAGGATGTCCTCCAAGGAGTATTCATTGTGGAGGAATCGCACCCCGGCGTGCTTCTCATCGGTGCGTTCTGTCTCGCCACTGGACGAGAGCCACACCGTAAAGATCACAAGCCTCCTGGACACACGCATCAGTTCGGCGATTGGTCTCAGGATGCTAGGCAGGTGAACCAGGACCTCAAAGCAGGTGACAACGTCGAACTCCGATGAGCCGAATGGAAGGTCATACGCGTCGCCGCGAACGAACTGAGCATCCTCGTGCCGCGAGCGCGCGATTGAGAGCATCTCTGTGGAGACGTCGACACCGGTGTAGGAGTCGTTTGGTGCCACCGTCGGGACCAACTCCGAGTAGACGAGCCCTGAGCCGCAACCCACTTCCAGCAGGCGGCGTCCAGCAATGCCCGCGTACTCAGCAACCATCTCCGCGAGGATCCGCCTATGTGAAGCTTCATACGCGCTGCTCGTCCAGTAGTCATCGATCGCGGAGGCAACCTCCGGGTCATCCCACCTCTGCCATGGGCGGTTGCTACGCTTCATATCCATTCTGGACTTCCCTCCAAGTCACACCCCCAGCATTCGCTGCTTTCCTATCGGCAAAGAGGACGGGCGTTAGTGCGTCCGGCACCGGTGGACAGGGATAGCTTGAAATCGAACGCAAGAAGGGAGGCGTGGTGTGAGAAGGCTTGCTCGCGGCGACAGTGCCCCCACCGTGGAGTGAACCTTTGCGCAACCCCGCGTTGCATCCAATATACATGTGCCAGCCGAGGCATAGGCCAGCATGCCGCCCAGGAGACCACCTCGTTGGTGAAGCCACATCGAACGGGCCCGTAGGGGTCCAATCGGGATCTTGCCCTCTGGACAGCCTCGTGGTCCCCGAGGAAGTAACTCTAGGATGGCATGAGGCATCCCCGGAGCGGCTCTTCAGCCTCTCCGTGACTACGGGACCCGCTCTTCGTAAGTACGCCTCCATGTCCATCCGATCAGTGGTCGGTAGCTCGATCTGCAGTACGCCATTGGGTATTCCTCCGCAAGCCTCAGGCAAGCGACGCTTATTGGGCTTCATAGGCCCCGGGCGGCGTAGTGGATTCCATATGACGTAGATCGCCCCGTTCCGCGAAGAACTCGATCGGCGGGAGGAGCGCCGAGAAGTGGGCCGACCTACTGAATCGGCTCGACTCCTCAGTCATGGCGATCGGCGAGGCGATCGCGTCGCGGGCACAGTACTGCGGGGGGAAGGGAACGCAACACCCCCGCTGACAAAGGCCACACAGCGGCTGCTAGCATCGCTCGCTGTGGCACAAGGGAAGGCGAGCTCTCGCCCATGCCCTCGGCAAGATGGAGGAAACCGCACATCTTTGGGTGGGCCCGTTCCTTTCCCGTCTTCTCGCATGGGCCCCGCGCATTCGGCGGTCCCAGAGATCGGCAATGGAATGCAGGGATCATCTCTACTCGAGCGCACGAATGATGTCTGCCTCAACGTCAACTCTCCGCGCGGCTCACACTGGAGCTGGTGCATGTACTCTACTGCATTTTGACACCGTCTTGGCGAGTCAAGCCAGCGGCATTCCATCGGAAGTCTCTTGCGCACAAGGTCGAGTGTCAGTAGAACCCGCCGACATAGGTGGGATGGAAGGCGGGCGCTGATCGCCGGGTGGTGATCCCCAGGCTGCTCAGGATTACCCCCAGTGTTCTAGTCACCAATGCATCCAACCGAGTTCGTGGCTGCCGAAGGTGCTCGTAGATGGCTAGTCGCCCATTCTGCAGCTCGGCAGAGACGGCAATCGCGAACTCACTCCCGCCGGAGTTGGAAACTGTCTCGAATCCGAGTTCAACCCAACCATTGTCAATCATGGTCTGTGCTGGCGCCTCTAGAGAGCGAATGATCTGTTTCGTGCCCACACGGAGAATGTGGATTCTGATCATCCCGCTTGGCCTTGTGTAGTAGGTCCCGACACAGAACCTCAATCCAGACAATCCATCGGACTTACACGATAGCGGGTAGATGATAGGAGCCTTTCGAACGTCAGGACCGATCGCCAGATGCACGGTCGCTAGCTCCGCGGGGGCGTGCGATAGTCGGAGGCCAGGCCCTCTTGCCGTCAATTGCTCCCTTGAGTGATCTTCAAACGTGGAGGGCTCTTGCGACGAGGGTCCGAAGTAGGCTAGCCCTGAGGTGGATGCGACTTGAGCGCCGTCCTCGAGAACATCGAGTAGCCTCGCGATGACCACCTCCTGGGAGTTATCCGCGAGGAGGATGTGGTGCCCACGGGCTATCATCACCGGCCAATCGCTTCTGTGTGAGATCGCCTGCTCAAGGGCATGTGCGATGCTGCCGACATCAAACCCTTTCGCCAAGAATCCGGTTTCCCCGTCTACCACCACCTCATCGATCCCACCCGCCGGACAGGCCACCGGTAACAACCCCGATGCTTGGTTGAACACGAGAGCCTGCGGCATGCTTTCATCAATGGCGGCTGACAAGACAATGTGGTTGTTTGCGGCAATCTCCGTGGCATCCTCGACGAACCCATGCAAGCGGATCCTCTGCCCAAGCCCGCCTTCATCAATGGCGCTCTCTACAGAGTCGATGTACTCCTTGAAACCCTCAAGCTGGTAGCCGTACAGGTTCATCTCCAGGTCGTGGCCGCCCGCAATGAGTGCGGCAACGGCCATCACGGCCTCGAGTTGGCGTTTCCTCGGTTGGATTGTGCCTACCACGGCTATCCTGATCGGCGTCGGGGGTAGGGATCCATTGAGACATCTGAAGTGCTGCGGCTCGACTATCGATGGTATTGTGGCAACCTGACGACCAAATGCGCTTGACCACAATTGCGCCGCCCATTTCGTATCTGAAAGGAAGTTGGCAATTCGATCCCGCAGAAACGTCATCCTGTCCAGTGCATAGCCCCAGGGTGCAAAGAGGGCCATGTATGTGAACCTGCCTCCAGGCGATTGAATCACTGCCTCAGGTATGAAGCCTGAGCAAATCACTAGCCCAATGCGTTCGTCATCAAGCCACCTTGCCAGGCGGTGCCCGTAGCGCACTGCGTCTTCCTTGGGGAAGGTGGACATGAAGAAGAGGCGACTGCATCTTCCGTATTCGAGCTGTTGGAGCGATGGCTGCTTGCGTTCTTTGAGCCACGTGTTCACCTGTGAATCCCCCGTCTTGTACTCGTCGAAGCCTGGCCCGCAGAAGCGGACATCGAAGCCCAATGAGGAAAGCGCACTACCCACGAGGAGCCCATAAGCCTCGGAGCCGGCGAGCAACTGACTGTTGATGAGCACGGCTCCGCGGACTGAACTCGCGCGTGGTTCGCCCCGTGCGTCTGCAATGCGCTTGCGGAGAGCGACGCCGCGAGCAATGTTCTGGATCATCAAGTGACGCGCTCCTGGTGGCCTTCCGGCTGCAATGCGCTCCCACGAGGCGCGGGCTGTTGCGGCCTGTTCGCGAGGTGTAGGCTGTGGTCCATCAGAGTGGTGTGATGCGACGTTGAGCGCTCCTCCTCCCACTACCAAGTCCTCCTGGATCAACATCTGGTGGTATGGGGAGTAGTGCCTCAATTCCTCCTCGGGGACTACGAGCAATGTGCGCTCGAGAGTTGCAGCCAGGACTGGCAGGCTTTCGTTGGTCGGTATGCGATGTAGCCCGTCGATAGTCGGTCCCCTTCCAAGGACGATGTCACCCACGGAACCGTCAGTGAAGCACCGGACATGGCCACCGATCTCAGTTGCCCAGAGCGCGATCCCGGAAGCCGATTGCTGGCCAATTTCAGATGGATCGCGAACATAGACCGCCGGCTCAATTGAGCCATTCCCCAGGTCACATGCACCGCGGCCGTTCGGGACGAAAGGCAATGGTGTTACACCTGCGATTGAAGCGGAGGCTTGCCCTATGGAAAAGACCTGGTCGGCCAAAGACATCAGTGTCTCGGCGTCCCTCTTTGCAGCTTCCTGCCAAGGATTGCCACCCTCGGAGAAGTGGGCACCCGGTACATTCTCCTTGTAGGCTGGTGAGCTCTTTATCATGGCAATGCTGCCCCAGGACGATGTTCTAGGCCTCGATGGGGTGTCTAGTCCATGCTCGATCACGTACACGACTGAAGCCCCGTTGTCTCGGAGATGCTGAATGGTGGGCGAAAGGGCTGCCGACGTGCAGTCGAAAAGGATCACCTGATCGAACTCGGCAGGGGAAAGGGCAAGCGCCGACCACTCGCTTGCACAAAGAAGGATGTTCTTGGGGTCCGCGGCTAGGGCATTGGCCCAATCCTGGGCAACTCTGGTGAGCATGTTTGCCACCAATAGGACCCTCCGGCGACTCCTCCGTGTTGTAAGAGGTGGATTCAGCGCATATCCGGTGAGGCCAGCATCGAACCGCCTATTGTGACGGACGGGAGCCTCGAAAGGGACTTGAGGATGGAGATCGAAGTACGGCTTGTAGATCTCCTTCTCTATTGCGTCCCATTCGGTCCAGTCCCTGACGTACTTCATTACGACCTCGGGATCGAACACGTCGAGGTTGAAGATGTGGTCAGGGACGAGCGCACGCGCTCTTCTGTCCAGTCCATCTGGGTCCTGCATGTATGCGACCGAGACCTTCACGTCGAATGCCACCGTGTTGCCCAGTGACTGTTCTGAGATCCTCCCGTATTCCGTCCCGATGGTACGGCCGACGGAGCTGAACCTTGCTCCCAGCCTTATTGCCCGGAGCCAGAGGTCCCAATCCGCAATCCGGCGCATGATCAAGTGCGGATCGAACAGACCATAGCGATCGAAGAAGCGCCTTCGGCACATCACCGCGCCATTGGGAATGGTGTTCGTGACATGGAGCAAGCTCAAACTGGGCGGCCAGCTACCGAACTTGTCAGTACCCCCGTCCGGCCTTGGGATTCGCAGGCTGGCATGGACCATGTCAACTTCGGCAGCTTTGAGCCCTGCATGCATTGACGCCAGAGCGTCAGCGTCCCAGACATTGTCGTCGAACATGAAGCTAACGAGCGGGGCCCTCGCCAGCATGATGCCCTCATTGGCTCTGAGAGCCGGCAGGCCCGAATTCATGCTGTGGCGGACATACACCACCCTGTTGTCGAGAGCGGTGTAGCCCCTAATAACGTCTTCTGATCCATCTACTGAGCCATCATCAACGATAATGAACTCCAGATCCGTGATAGACTGCGCGAGGACGGAGTCTATGGAGCGCGCGAGCCAGCCCTCTGAGTTCCTGCAGTAGGTCGGCATAACCACCGAGACCATTGGGGCATCCACTCGCGAATCGCGAGAGAGTACATCCTGGTCAGCCAAGAACTCGCTGTACTTCATGTCAATCCCTCACCGAATCAACGGTCCTCCGACTGGCGCCCGTCTCAGCACTCGCCTTCTCCTGGAGACGGGCAATCGGGGCCTTGGCGGGTCCTCCCGATGTGTTCCCAGCTACCGCAGGGACATGTGTTTCCTCACCACAAGGAGGAGCACCCGAGAGTGCAGCCAAGCACACCGTCCGCGAGATCAACGCCGGGGTGTATCGAGGATTCGCAGCTAGATGCCACAAGGGGTCTTCATCCGCGGCGCACCTCCCTGCCCATCCGTCGAACTGGCTAGCCCACGTGACGCTGATTACTCGTGCAAGGATCGGCGCGATCTCGCAGGCGTTCGCCAGGAGACCATTCATCCGTCTTGCACGGCGCGTACTGGGATCCGCTCGCACTAGGGGCAGATCGTCTTACGCCAGTACGCCAGCAGATCGGCAAGGGTCTGCCCCATCTCGATGCGTGGTCGCCAACCAGTATCTTCGCGAACGCGCGTGGGATCTCCGACAACTCGCTTGACGTCATCATCTTGTACGAGCGATGCATCTATCTGGACCTCAATCCTAGACTCCGCAAGTTCCAGCAGCATGTTCAGCAATCGCCTGATGGGCATCCCGCTCCCAGAACACACGTTGTAGATCTTCCCCGGCACGCCGCGATCCATGACTGCAATCAGGCCTCGGGCCAGGTCCCGTACATCAAGGAAGTCCCGCTCCGTGTCAAGATTCCCAACGAGAAGCTTCGGGGGCAATAGCCCCGCCTCTATCTGCGCGATCTGCCTCGCGATGGCAGAACAGACTTGGCTTGGGGGTTCTCCTGGACCAGACACATTGAATGCTCTCGTACGTGCGATCTGGAGGTGGTTAGCGAGGATGAAGCCTTGGGCCAGGAGCCCCTGCATTGCCTTGCTCAATCCATAAAGCGACACTGGTCGGATAGGATGTTCCTCCGCGACAGCCTCCTGCCTAGCTTCCACAAACCCGTACTCGGCTGCTGAGCCGGAGATGAGAACTCGGGTCTCTGTGAGCCCAAGCTCGGCCAACAACCCCAACAGGTTCAGTGTCCCAAGCACGTTCGACGTGAAGAGATCTTCTAGACTCCTGCTGGACACCAGTCCCGCCAGATGGTAGATCCTCTGCGGCTTCTTGAGTAGCAGGCCCCGCCTGAGCTCGTTACGGTTGCAGATGTCGACTTCAAGGGCACCGCCGGCACCCAGCTCGGAGTATGGAAGCCTACCCGGGAGATCCAAAGCAACAGTCTCCTGGTTCGCCTCGTTCAGCGCGCGCAACAGGTGTTGACCAATGAAGCCGCCTGCGCCTGTCACCAGCGAGACCGCCATGTCAGATCACTCTCCTGGCAGAAACTCGGGCCGGTGTTCCTCAAAGGCGGTCACCGCCTCTTGGTAATCATCTGGTCTGCCAATGTCCAGCCACATCCCCTCGAATCGATATGCCCCAACTTGCTCGCCTCGCCCTATGAGTTCTAGGACAAGCTCAGGAAGATCGAGGCGCACGTCCTTTGCCATGAATCCTTGGACCCGCGGCTCGAAGATGTAGATTCCCATGCTTACAGAATAGCTGAGTGTGGGCTTCTCTGTGTACCCCTCAACGTAGTCACCATCAGAGACCTTGAGAACACCGAGATCAAGCGGGACCTTCTTCTGGAAGACACCAAGTGTCGCGATCCCGCCGCGCGCGCGGTGCCAGCTGTACATCTTGCCGAAGTCCAAGGTCGTGAGGATGTCCCCGTTCATGAGGAGAAAGCTCTCCCCCAGATCGCCAATCAGCCTCATCGGGCCTGCCGTGCCAAGCGGCTTGTCTTCTAGGGAGTATGAGATCTGGACTCCCAGCTTAGAGCCGTTCCCAAAGTAGGCCTCAATCAGCTGTGCAAGATGGCCGACCGCAATGGTAATCTCAGTGAAGCCGAAGTGCTTGAGTTGGCACAAGATGATCTCAAGGATTGGGGCATCTCCGACTGGCATCAGAGGCTTCGGTAGAATGGTCGTGTATGGCCTAAGCCGGGTTCCTTTGCCTCCCGCGAGGATGATTGCTCTCATGGATTACACCTCGTACTCGCCGATCTTGAATCGAGAGAGGTTGTGCTTGATCCAGTCCGTTGTCGCCATCAAGCCCTCCTCAAACGATACTGATGGGCTCCAGCCCAGGATACTGCGGGCAACGCCGCTGTCTGCTACCAGCCTGTTCACTTCGCTCTTCTCCGGGCGCAAGCGACTCTCGTCGCGGACCAGGTCGAGCGCGCGTCCGAGGATCTCGCCCACTTTGAGCACCAAGTCACCTATGCTGATCTCTGACCCGGATCCGATGTTCACAACCTTGCCGATCGCGTCATCACAATCCCAGATGCGGATGAATCCATCTACGGTGTCGGTGACGAACGTGAAGTCGCGCGTTGGAGCGAAGTTGCCCAGCACGACACGATTGCCGGCGAGGGCCTGAGATATGATCGTGGGTATCACGGCCCGAGCCGATTGACGCGGGCCGTAGGTGTTGAAAGGGCGAATGACTCTCACAGGTAGACCAAACGCCGCGTAGTAGCTCTCTGCGATCTTGTCTGCGCCGATTTTGCTCGCAGAGTACGGGGACTGGGCGTGGAGGGGATGGCCCTCATCTATGGGAGCGAATACCGCAGTACCATAGACCTCGCTAGTGGACGTATGAACTACGCTCTGCACATTGTGTGCCCTTGACGCCTCCAGCACATTGAGTGTGCCAATCACATTTGTCTCGATGACCTCTCTTGGATGTATGTAAGAGTACGGTATCGCGATGACAGCGCCCAGATGGAAAATGACATCCAGGTCGTTGGCGAATCGGTGAACTGCCCCGACATCAAGGAGACTGCCAGCAGTCAACTCAATTTGGCTCCTGACGACAGCGGGAACATGCACCAAGTTCCCGATATCCCCTCTGGAGTTGTACCGAACAAACGCCCTGACCTTCGCGCCCTCATGGACCAGACGCTCGATCAGATGGCTGGCGACGAAGCCACCAGCCCCGGTCACCCCCACTCGCATACCCCGCAGCATTCTGCCTCCACCCATTGTCTTCTCCGCTACTACCCCTCAAGCTCCATCTTGCAGCAGCCGAGATTCACTTCTACCAGTGAACAATCACATCAAGGCGAATCGCGAGGCTCGCGCTCTGCAGCGCCTGGCCCGCCATGGTCGTTCGGCTATCGGCACCTGGTCAACCAAGGAAGGTGAGACCACGATCAACGGCAGCGCCTGATGTCGCAAGCAATCTGCTCGGGGCGTTGTTGCAGTGACGCGCCGGTCAAGCACAATCCCCTCAGCCCCGTGGAAGCGCCACCCAAGAGCACGGCCCGCCTCCAGGCGCACTTGTGCGCTTGACGGTAGATTGCATCTACTCCCCTGGGATCCTGCAGTCGTGTCGTGGCGTGTACTGTCTCTCCACATGTCGGCCCTCGTCTCTGCCGATGATGATGGCCAGCTCTCTTGCATTCAGCGCACCATCCGGGCGCCCCGCCGGCCTGCGCCGCTGATGCAGATTGGGGCACCTATTGCGAGCATCGTCCCGGGGCAGGCCGGCCAAGGCTTCTGCGATCATGCTCCTTCGCGTGCCTGGCAGGGACTTCCTCACCTTCTGGATAGGGCCATTCGCTGCTACGCCCTATGGTATCCTGCCAGCTCAGATGTGCGAGACAGCCCCACTCGGGATCTAGAAGACCCTGAGCGCGCGTTTCGCGGCAACCACAGCAAGAACCATCCTCGGCCGATGAGAGCACCATCATCCAGGTGGCGTCTATTGCACTCGGCCCTTTGAATACGCGACGACATTGCCGGTCGTGTTGACGATGTGGAAGCCACACGCCTCGTAGATAGATCTTGCCGGCCGATTGTCGGCGAGGACTTCGAGGTATACTTCAAGAAGATCAAGTTCCCAGAATGCGAAGTCGACGGCCAGGCCTGTGGCCTCCCCCGCCAAGCCCTTCCCCGACGCCTGCCGGTCCCCAATCATCAGCCTCCCAAACTCGCCCCGCCGAGCGAACCAGTCCACGTTGTAGATCGCCACTTGACCCACGACACGGCCCAAGTCCTTCACCTCTTCGATGACGAAAACGAAGTCATCATCTCGATGCCTGTACTGCTCAAACCATGCCTGGTGCTGCTCCGGCGAGATCAGGTCTGAATGGAAGAACCAGCGGCGAATCTGGTCCTGGTTTCGCCAGGCCAGGGTCGAAGGAAGGTCGGCTTCTTCCAGCAGCCGGAGCCGCACTCGCGTGCCATCGATCGGGGGAATGTGACGCTTTGGCAACTCGCCCTCCGGTCGCTAGCCGCGCGCGACGACTTCTTTCAGCGCGTCACCAATGCGACTGACATCGTGATACCCAAGCCGCATGTGCAGCGGCAATGAAATCAGACGATCACTTGCGCGCCTGGAACGAGGGCAGGTGCCCTCCGCCTCCGCGTACATCGGATAGACCGTATTGTCTCGATAGTGCACGCCGGGGTAGATCTGAGCCTCGTTGAGCGCCATCATGACCTGGTCGCGTCGATCCACCATGACTTGGTAAAGATGCCGCGACGAAACGCATCCGGGAGCAATGGGGACGCGTTCGATGCGCGGCTCGGCTTCAAGCCGTTCGTCGTACCAAGCGCAGATCTGCCGGCGATAGGCATTGTCGGGTTCCATGTACTTGAGTGCGACAAGAGCAATGGCGGCCATGATCGAGTTACCGTGGTACTTGAACCCTACGTGCTCGACGTCGTAGTACCACTTGTAGGCGCCCTGGCCCATCGTTCGGGCGTAAGTATCCTTGTTGATGCCGAGCCACGTCCATTTGCGCGCCTCGGCGTCCAGCTTGGCATCGGGAAAGCAGATCATCCCGGAGTCTGCCGTGGGCAAGTTCTTCACGGCCTGGAAGCTGAACACAGAGACATCGGCTTCGCCGCCGACGTGCTTCCCGTGCAGGCGGGTTCCTGTCATATGTGAGGCGTCAAGGATGAGACGGAGGCCCTTCCCTCGGCAGAGATCGGTCACGGCCTCGAGCTGCCCGGTGTTGCCACCGAGACCGACGAACATGACCGCGCGCGTCTTGGGTGTGATGCGTTGCTCGATGGAGACGGGATCGAGGCACAGGTACTCGTCGATGTCCGCAAAGACGGGCCGCAGGTTCTCATAGAGGATCACGTGGTTGGAGGAGACGAAAGTCAAAGGTGAGGCGATGATCTCGTCGCCATCTCTCCAACCATCCTCTTCCTTGAGAACACGAACGGCCAGGTGAAGCCCCGAAGTGGCCGAGTTCAAGAAGTGAGCGTTCGCCAATCCGGTGTGGGCTTTCCAGGCCTCCTCAAACTGAACGGTCTTGAAGCCCAGACCCGTCCAGCCCTTCTCGAGGCACTCGCGGATCTCGGTCAGCGTCTCCTCGATGCGAAACGTTGGGACGAAGAGTTGAATCGGTTCCATCACGCCAAGCCTCCTCGGAGTTGGGCATCAACAATTGCACCTGCTGCTCAAGGTCACGCCGTCAATGTACCCGCCAGGGCCGGGTCTGTTCAGGGCCCTCCGTCTGGTCATAGAGCTGCGGCACCTCAGGGACCCTGGCACAGCCTTCGCGCCGACACTATCCAAGTGAGACCTGTACGGCCTCGCGGTATCCTTGGATCACCTCCTGGGTGGGGCCGTCCCTGACCACATCCCCGTGGTCCAGCCAGATCGTGCGGCTGCAGAAGTTCGGGAGAACATCAAGACTGTGGGAGGCGAATAGGACGATATCCGCCTTCTCCATCATCCCGTCCATGCGCTGCCTTGCCCTCTCGATGAATGCAGCGTCCCCGGCTGCCATCACCTCGTCAAGGAGGAGGATCTGGGGGTCAACCGCCGTCGAAGTCGCGAACGCGAGCCGCAGGAGCATCCCGGAGGAGTAGCATCGTACGGGTATGTCCAGGAACTCGCCAAGTTCTGTGAAGGCCGCGATCTCCTGGATCTTCTTCTCGATTTCCTTCGGAGACATTCCAAGGAGCAGAGCTCGCGTTCGGATATTGTCCCATCCGCTGCCGTTCATCTCGAATCCGGTCGCGAACTCGAACAGGGGGCAGACATGCCCATCGACACGGACGGTGCCGCGGTGGGGTGTGTAGATGCCAGCCATTGCCTTGAGAAGCGTGCTCTTGCCTGCGCCGTTGGGGCCTATGATTCCCACCCTCTCGCCGGACTCGACCGAGAACGAGACCTGCTTGAGCGCTCGAATCACGCGGGGGGATGTTCGGCGGGGTTTGAGCGCCTGGGCCAGCGTGAGCTTGAGCGATGTCAGCGGAGCTGCATCCACGCGGAACTCGACAACGAGATCATGAACATCGATGCGGGGCACGGTTGCCTGCCTACAGGAAGTAGACAACTCGCCGGCCATACAGCGCGGTCACCACGATTGCACCCGCGGACAGCGCGACGACCAGGCCGGCGACGACGACGTAGCTGATTGCGTCCGCGGGCTGTGCCGTTAGCAGCGGACGCCGGACCACCTCCAGCAGGTGGAAAAGGGGATTAGCGTCTACCACGATCCCGAGCCCCTTCTCTCTCAGGATCTCAGCCGGCCAGATGACCGGGGTGACATAGAAGAGCACCTGCATCGCGGCGGAAGCCAGATGCGAGACGTCTCGGAACCGGGCGGTCAGGTGGGCGAAGATGGTAGTCAGGAGCAAGGCGATGATGGCCAGGAGCATCAGCCCGGGAATGACCCAGAGGGTTCCCCAGCCAATCGGCACTCGGAACACCGCGGCCACGAGCACGTACGCCAGCCAGCTGATCAGCATGACGACAAGGCCACTTACGAAGAAGCGGTAGACATAGATGAAGATCGGAAGGCCGATCTGCTTGATGTAGCCCTCCGAGGCGACAAACGCGCTGCCCCCCTCGACGATTGCCGAAGTGATGTAGCTCCAGGTGACAAGCCCGGCAGTGAGCAAGGGGAGGAACGAGCGCACGTTCTGACCCAGCAGGTTCGTATAGATAAAGCCAATGGCCATGAGCGTGATGGCGAGATTCAGGAAGATCCAACTGACGCCCAGGATCGTTCGGCTGAATCGACGCCGGACATCCCAAATGCCAAGTCTCATCCACACAGGCCACAGTTTGGTCGCGGCGAAAACGTCGTGCGCCAAGGAGGGCCTTCCCTGTATCTGCGTCATGGAGATGGTGCTCGCTCGCTTTCCATGAGAATACTTGGCTGCTGATGAGGCAGCCACCGCCAAGGCTCAGTACCTTGGGGAAGGGCGCAAGCTCTGACGCTCTTCATGACTGCCAATTGTACTCGCTGGCCGTAACCCTGCCTGTAGTCGTGTTGATCCCGAATCCACGCCGGGTTGAAGACGAAGGCAGCAGGCCAAGCCTCTGCAGCAAGTGCATTGGTGCGCGGGATCAGCTGGGCAGGCCCTGAACAGCAAGCCAGGCAGGACCTTACGCGTGTGCTGCAAGCCATCGGCTTAGAGAGCGTTGGTGCTATCACAAGCCTGGTTCCTTCCTACGGAGCTGGACTCGCCTCGCGAAAGGAGGCTGAATCGTCGGCCGAGACAGCTGCCCAGCATTCACCAAGTTGACCCTCCCAACTGGTCCGCTGAACGCCCAGCTGGTCTTCGGCCTTGAAGCTGTCCAGCACACAGAACTGGGGGCGTGCTGCCGGCGCGACGTACTCGTCGAGGCGTATCTCCTCCAGGCGCTGCACGCGATGTTCACTCGCCCATGGATCGCGACGCAGGATGGATTGCGCGAATCGAAAGGGAGTCGTTTGCCCCATGGACACGAAGTGATACAAGCCCCCACGCTGCCGGAGGGAATTGGAGACGGCATGCGGGACCGTTTGGTCTATTCGCAGGAGAATGCTGGCTGTGGCCCCGGCCACCCACTTCACCCACGTCGGGCCGATGATCTGATCATCCACGATTTGCAGGACATCTCTCTCGCGGGCCAGCCTGAGCATTGTGGTGAAGAAATTCCCCCCTCGGGAGCCGTAGAGCCAACCGACCCTCAGGATAAGGTGGGCTGCTCCGGTGGCCTGGATCGCCCGCTCCCCCAATAGCTTGCTCTCGCCATATGTGCTCAGGGGATTGGGCGAGTCCTCCTCCCGGTATGGCCGGCGGCTCAGTCCGTCAAACACATAGTCTGTCGAATAGTGAATGACGCCGGCACCGATACGCTCGGCTTCTTCAGCCAAGACACCCGGTGCGGCGGCGTTGATGGCCATCGCGGTTTCAACATCGCTCTCTGCGCGATCAACGGCCGTGTAGGCGGCGGCGATGACGACGAGGTCTGGAAAGACCTCACGGACAACGTCACGTAGGAGCCTCACTTGGCGAAGGTCGACCTCCGAGCTGCCAAGACCGATGACTTCGCCGAGAGGAGATAGGCTTGCCAGCAGGCATCGGCCCAACTGACCGTCTTTCCCTAGGACCAGGATTCGCATCGGGGGCTACCGGGCCAAGTCGGGTGGAGCGGGCCTTCTAGATTGCAGAGGAAGGTTCCATCGTGGCTTGAAAGCCGCGGCGGGATTGCGGGCCCCGAGGATGGGGGCGTCTCCGTGCATAGCGCGCATCCCGCGTTCTTGCCACGCCGGCTAGTCACGACCACGACCCTCCTCGAGCAGCTGGGAAAGATACGATTTGTAGGCGCCTCCCGCCATCGGCTTGATCAGTCCCGCGAGCTGAGCCGCGCGAATGTACCCTTGGTGATACGCGATCTCCTCAGGGCAGGCAATCATCAATCCTTGCCGTTCCTGCACGGTCTGGACGAAACTTGATGCCTGAAGGAGGGATTCGTGCGTGCCAGCATCAAGCCAGGCGATCCCCCGTCCGAGGAGCCGTACCTGAAGCTGGCCCCGGGAAAGGTACGCCCGATTGACATCAGTGATCTCAAGCTCTCCTCGTGCGGACGGGCTCAAGCTCGCCGCTATGCCGAGGACCTGGTTGTCGTAGAAGTAGATCCCGGGGACGGCGTAGTTGGAGCGAGGCTGCTTGGGCTTCTCCTCAATACTGATCGCTCGTCCGCCGCTGTCGAATTCCACAACACCATACCGTTCCGGATCCCGGACGGCGTAAGCAAGAATCACCGCGCCCTGCTTCAGGGAAGCCGCCGAGGCCAACAGATCCGAGAGGCCGTGTCCATGGAAGATATTGTCACCCAGGATCAGGCAGACCGTCTCCGTGCCGACGAATCCCCGTCCGATCCGGAAAGCGTCGGCGAGGCCGCGCGGTTCCTCTTGCTCGGCGTAGTCGAAGCGAAGGCCCCACTGGCTACCGTCCCGGAGCAGTCGCCGAAACGCAGGGAGGTCCTCAGGTGTGCTGACCACCAGGACCTCGCGTATCCCGGCCAGCATGAGCATCGAGAGCGGGTAGAAGACCATCGGCTTGTCGTACACGGGCAGCAGTTGCTTGCTGAGCGCGATGGTCAGCGGGTGCAGGCGGGTACCTCGTCCACCGGCCAGGATGATGCCCTTCATGGTGTGGCCGCCTTCCTCGACGCGTAGTTCTTGGCGATCCATTCCTTGTAGTCACCGCGAGAGCGGACCGCGCTCACCCAGCCTGGATGATCGAGGTACCACTGGACCGTCTTCCGTAGTCCGTCAGCCAGGGTGTGCCGGGGTTTCCACCCGAGCTCTGAGCGGATCTTGTTGATTTCCATGGCATACCGTCGGTCATGGCCAGGCCTATCGGCTACAAACGTGATGAGGGACGAATGAGGCCGACCCGAGCCGTCAGGCTGGACTCCATCCAGGAGATTGCAGATCTCACGGATCAGGGTCAGGTTGGCCACCTGATTGCCACCGCCTATGTTGTAGGTCTCACCAGGGACACCTCGGTCTAGCACCGTCCACAGTGCCTCGCAATGATCTTCCACATACAGCCAATCGCGTACCTGCTGGCCGTCGCCGTACACCGGCAAGGGCCTGCCTTCCTGGGCATTGAGGATCACCAGCGGAATCAACTTCTCGGGGAATTGACGCGGCCCGTAATTGTTTGAGCAGTTCGTGATCACAGCGGGCAACTTGTAGGTGTGCGCGTAGGCCCTGACGAGGTGGTCGCTGGATGCTTTCGAGGCGGCGTATGGCGAACTTGGCGCATAGGGTGTGGTCTCGACGAAGGCGGGATCGTCGGGTCCGAGTGAGCCGTATACCTCATCGGTGGACACGTGGTGGAAGCGGGTCCGCTCCCCACCGCCGATTCCCTTCTCGAACCAGGCGGTGCGGGCCGCTTCGAGGAGGGAGAACGTGCCAAGGATGTTCGTGCGGACGAAGGGGGCAGGCCCATGGATCGACCGATCGACATGGGACTCGGCAGCGAAATGCACCACGGTGTCGATCTCATACTCCAGGAGTAGCCCAAGCACGAGATCCTGGTCGCAAACGTCGCCATGAACGAACACGTGCCGGCCCGGATCTGGCAGGTCGCCGAGATTCTCGGGGCACGCGGCGTAGGTAAGGGCATCCAGGTTCACAACGCGGACGCCGCGATCGATCCCCAGAACATAGTGTATGAAGTTCGATCCGATGAAGCCTGCTCCGCCGGTAATCAACATGCTCTTCACTCGACGCCTCCGCCTGCGCGTGGAGCGAGCTGCAGCCAGCTGTACGTCTCGGCTTGATCCAGTCGGGATCCTAACGCATCCTTCTCGGAGAGGATCGGGGAATCCTCTCTTGCCAGCGGCCATTCGATGGACACCTTGGGATCATTCCAGATCAGGGTCCTCTCCCATCGGGGTGCATAGGTGTCAGTGGTCTTGTACAAGACCTCAGCCCACTCGCTGAGGACATAGAAGCCATGGGCGAAACCCTCAGGGATCCACAGCTGACTATGGCTGTCAGACGAGATGCGGACTCCAATCCATTGCCCGAACGTCGGCGAAGGTCGTCGCATGTCAACGGCCACATCGAACACCTCGCCGGCGAGCACACGCACCAGCTTGCCCTGCGGGTGGCGTATCTGGTAGTGTAGGCCGCGCAAGACCGAGCGCCGGGAGCCAGATTGATTGTCCTGAACGAAGGCCGAGGGAATGCCTGCCTCAGCGAAAGCGTGGGATTGGTAGGTCTCGCAAAACCTGCCCCGGTCATCCGAGAAGACCCTGTGTTCGACGAGGATGACGTCCGGAATCGCCAGTGGCTTGAAGGTGAAGGGCATTGAGTCAAGTCCCCGGATTTCCCGGGTGCCCAGACATCGCGGCTTGGGCTCGGCGTTGCCATGCCAGCCGGGAAGTCAGGATCCCCCATGCGGTGTCGTGTCTCTCGAGGCAAAGGGCTGCGCCCATCGCGGAACCTGCTCCGCGGCTGCCGACAGAGGCTGGCAGGTGCCTCAAAGGAGTGCGCCCATGGGAGGGGCAAGGAACATCGCGAGGCACGCCGAGGGTCATGAGCGTGGCCTGTCGCCCTCCAAGGGAACTGCTCCATACAGCCAGAACCCGATTGGGACGATTGGCGGCATCCGGTCGATGTTCAGGGCGCTCGACCTCACGCCAACTGGTGATCATATTCCGTCTTTGCTGTTCCTCGCGCGAGAAGAATTCCAGTCCCCAGATACCACCCAGGCGTGCCAAGGCACTTCCCGGATTGACGCGGCACCGATGCGGAGCAACCTGCCCCACTCTCACCTCCTAGCCATTCGAGCTAGGACGATGTCCTGGAAGCTCAAGTAGCTCTTCCGGCCGCACCATGAGCCGAAGCGGATTGGCTCCTCGAGCTCGAAACCGTGTTGAGAGAACAGGGCGCGAACCGCACCTTCGTCATACGCAACTGCGCTCTCGGGGTTCTGCGCATCCACCGTCAGACAACCCTCGACTGCATAGCGAAATGACAGCCTGCTCTCCCCCGCAGCGACCAAGGCTCTTGATTCGGAGTTGAGAAGGAAGAAGGTGACAACAGCGTTTCCCCTTGGCCGAAGGACTCGGGAGATCTCCGATAGGTAGTTGCGGAGATCGGCAGGCAGCATGTGGGTGAACACAGACGTCAGGAACACGAAATCGAAGTACTGGTCTGCAAACGGGAACCTGTAATCACGGGCGCGGAGTCCACCTCCCGGGTTGTAGAGCCCGTTGAAGACATCCGCGTGCTGGAAATGGAAGTTGGGGAAGCGTGGAGCGATGTGATCAATGCACCACTGGATGCCGTCTCTCACGATGTCGATGCCCCAGTATTCCCCCTCCGGGGACAGGTATCCTGTGAGGGGAACGGCCATCCTTCCGATGCCCGATCCTACGTCGAGGACGCGTGCATCGCGTTGCAGGCGTCCGAGTTCAACGAAGTAGCTCAAGAACTCCTGGCCGACCTTCTTGAAGTCGCCGTCCCCGACAAAGATCATCCTCCGCGGCGGGGTTAGATCATCCCGCAGGCCGAGGGCACCTTCCGCCAGATCGAGGACAACGTTGTATATGCCGCGGACGGCGCGCTTCACCGGCGTAGGTAAGCGCTGCCTCAACTCGCGCCCAAGAGCCCTCATGGTGTCATGCGTACCATTGCCGCTCAGTGCGTGGCGCATGGGGCCAGGCACTTGGCGTTGTTGGCGCCTTTCAGTCGGATGGCTCCCGTCCTGCTTTCCCCGAGGGGCTCTCGCAAGGCAGCGATGACGGTCAGGCAGCCTTCGTGCCGGTTCGGGACCGGACCAGCAGCACCACCCCGCCGATCAGCATCACTACCCCTGCGCCCGCGCCTAGCAGCTGCTTCCAGCCGACGATCCCAGGTTGGGCACCGACGCCGAGCGTGTCGGCGAGGAGAGAGATCCCAACGACGATCAGGCCAAAGACGATCAGCCCAACGCCCCACTGCCTGGTTGACATGACGACCTCCCGGTCCAGTCCTATGTGCCTAGGCTCCCGAGCCACGAGGCCGGGGGCCACGTTCTCCACCATTCGCGATCCGTCTGCCGGCAGGAGCCTCGGTTGTGCGCCAGCGGACTGGCCGCGTCAACGGGCGATGGTGCAGGACGACCCTCGCCACTTCCCCGCATCCTCTGGCTCCACCTGCACGAAGCTCCAGGCGACCTTTGGCGGCGAAGATGTCGCCTGCAAGGTCCTTCAACGGCCAGGGCCTGCCGAAGCGCCTCGGCCCAAGTATACCGTCTCGAACCCCACCGGCCAGGGCTACCGGCCGGATACCGGGCAGGGCCTGCGCCGGCTAGCCCGGCCGCCGTCGCTCCCCGAACGTATCTTCACCATTATAATGGCGTAGGTCGGCACTGCCTGGGGACAGTGCCCAACGGGACGCCGCCGCAAGCACAGCGGGGGGCGCATGCACATGGATCGCGGCCGGGTAGACAAGAGCCTTCGCCGGACGCTCTGGTATCCTGGCGTAACCAGAATACGCCCGGACAAGTGTCGGGCCGGTACGGACCACCCCAAGGCCCACAACCGTCTGCCGCCAAAGGCTCTGCACCGAGCCCAGGGTGCCCGAAGATGAGAAGTCCGATCTCTCGCCTGAGCCTTCAGCTGTTTGCCCTGGATGTCGTCCTTACCCCGGTCGGCCTGTTCCTCGGCATGTGGCTCCGGTCGACGCTGCCGTTTGGCAGGGGCGGGGCATTGCCTGGGGAGGCGGTAACCCTGCCCTGGTACGTCTTCCTTTTGGCGGTCGTGTGCTGGTGCGGGGCGCTGGTCATGAACGCCGCCTACGATCCACAGAGGGTGCTGCGCTGGTACAACGAGTCTCGGGTCGTTGCTACCAGCGCGACGTTGGGCACGATCCTCATGGCCGGCGGCCTGTACATCGGCTTCCGCGAGATGTCGCGGCTGCAGTTCGTCTACTTCTACGTCATCAATCTCGGACTACTCCTCGGCCACCGGGCGTTCCTACGCATCTACTATCGGCTTCGCGGCAAGGCACGGCCTGGCTGGCGCAGCCGCGTCCTGATCATCGGGGCGGGCGATCTTGGCCGGCGGCTCGCCACCGTCCTGCTGGACCACAGCCGCTGGGGGTACGACCTGGTAGGCTACGTCGACGACGACCCAGAGAAACAAGGGCAGCGCCTCGACGGTGGTCCGGTCCTTGGCCGCCTGGAAGATCTCGAATCTGTGATTCGAGCTCGGAAGGTAGAGGAACTGTGGGTCGCCCTACCTGCCCGTGCGCACCAGAGGATCAGCGAGGTCGTTGCCGCGGCGGAGCAGCAGCCCGTCCGCATCAAGATCGCCCCGGACTACTTCTCGATGGCATTGGTGCGCGCCAAAGCTGAGATCCTGGGCGGCATCCCGCTGATCGGATTGCGCGAGCCGGTGATCGAAGGCGCGGACCGGGTCATCAAGCGGGCCTTTGACCTTGTGGCCGGCAGTGCCTTGATCCTTGTGGCTGGTCTACCCATGGCCCTCATCGCGCTGCTGATCCGGCTGGACTCGCGCGGTCCAGCCCTTTTTCGCCAGCAACGGGCGGGCGAGAACGGCCGGGTGTTCGACATGCTCAAATTCCGGACGATGGTTGCCGATGCTGAGCAGCGACAGGCACAAGTACTGGTGACGATGGAGAACGGCCAGGTGATCCACAAGCACAAGGACGACCCGCGGGTCACGCGTGTCGGGCGTTTCCTCCGGCGCTACAGCCTCGACGAGCTGCCGCAGCTGTTTAACGTCCTGCGCGGCGAGATGAGCCTGGTCGGCCCGCGCCCTGAAATGCCCTGGCTGGTCGACCGCTACGAGCCATGGCAGCGCAAGCGCTTCGCCGTCCCCCAAGGGATCACCGGCTGGTGGCAGGTCAACGAACGCAGCAACAAGCCGATGCACCTGAACACCGACGACGACCTGTACTACGTCTACAATTACTCGCTGTGGCTCGACCTGCGCATCCTGCTGATGACCCCGCTGGCGGCGCTGCGCGGCCGAGGCGCGTTCTGATTCGCCCGGGCATAGCCCTTTCGATCAAGCCAGGCCCGCTGCCCCACGGAGATGCCGAACGATGAATGCCTTTGGCGGGACGACGCTCGTCGTAGTGCTGGTCGTCGGTGCGGCAGCTATCCTTCTGGGTTGGCGCCGTCCGTTCCTCGTAGCTGCCATCCTATTGCTGGGCGTGCCCTTCCGCGATTTCCTCACGCGTTGGATGCTCGTTCACACGCAGCTCTCAGTCGACACGGTGACCGCCCTCGGCCGCTGGTGGTTCGTCGTGATCCTGGCACTCCTGGCCGTCGTGGCGCTGCAGTGGCTCCAGCAGTGGCGGAGAACCAGGCCGCGCTTCCGTCCGGACTGGATCGACGTACTCCTGCTCGCCATCGCCGTATGGGGCAGCTTCGAAGCACTTGTCTCACCCTCCCGGGCCGCTGGCATCACCTCGCTCCGAGGCTACCTGCAGCCGGTCGGCGTCTTCCTGATCGCCCGCGAGCTGCGGCCCAGCCGGGGAGCCCTGCGTTCGCTGGTGGTGGCCTGGATCGCGGTCGGCGCGCTGATGGCCGCCTTCGGGCTCTGGCAAGGTGCAATGTGGACGGAGGAGACGTACCGGGCCGAGGGCTATGTGCGACAGGACGGCTCGCTCGTCGTTCCCCCGACGATCGTGCGCGGCCAGATCTTCATCCGCCCGGCGTCAACGGTCAGCGGGCCCAACGAGCTGGGAGTCGACATGGTCGTTTTGACGATGCTTGCTGTCCTCTCGATCCCCGCATCCAAGGGTCTCGGCCGCATCGGCCTGGCGCTGCTGGCGGCGCTCTACACGCTGGCGTTGGGGATCACCTTCTCCCGCAGCGCCATGCTGGCCTACATTGCTGCCTGGGCGGGCGTCGGCCTGCTGGTCCTCTTGGCCGCTCGGCGGAGGAAGGCCGGCCCGGCTTCCAGCCCGCGCTGGGCGATCCTCAGCGGAGCCGGCGCGGCGATCCTGGTCATCGGTTTCGCACTGTACCAGCTGGGTGTCTTCGCTGTGCTGGCTTCGACGATCACCAACCTGACGACCGAGTTCCACTACGTCGACACGGTAGCCGCCATCCAGCACCTGATCGCCAACCCGGGCGGCGTCGGCATGGGCATGGTCGAGCCCAAGGGGGCGATCAGCCTGATCGAAATGGGCGGGCTATACCATGTCGAGGGCTCGCTGTTCCAGATCGCCGAGGAGATGGGCGTGTGGGGCCTGGCGCTTTGGCTGTCCTTCTGGGCGCTGGCGCTGATACGCATCGCCCGCTTCTGGCCCCAGCTGTCGGACCCATGGCTGCGCGCCCTCTCGGGCACGGCGTTCGCCGCATGGCTTGGAGGCCTGGTGGCGTTCCTGTTCCTGCCCCTGATGCAGAGCATCTCACTTATGGTCTGGCTATGGTTCCTGCTGGGAACCGCGGTTGCCGCGCGCAGGATCGACGCATTCTGGGTGGGAAGCGAAGAGGCAGCTCCCGGGGGTTAGCAGGTGGCGCGGCTGAGGGAGCCGAGGCTGGGCGACTGCTGTTAGCCGTAGTAGCAGCCGCGCTTGGCCGATCCCATCAGGGGACCACTGGCCGCCGGCTTGTCAATCGCTGTACTGAGAAGCCGATGCCCCAGGGCGCCGATGTAGACCGGCAGTGCGTGTACAAGTGCTCACTGTGGCTTGACATCGAGATCCTACTGCTCGCACAACGCGGTGTGGGAGGGGAGCGTTCCGAGAGGGGCGTACGGTTCAATCGATGTGGATCTGGCTTTCTTGGATGTGTGGGCCTCACGAATCTCCGCCGTGGCGTGAGGGCAGCAGGTGAACGCCGTATACCAAGCCAGTGGGATGTCGCGGCTGGAGTGGGCAGCAGCAGTAACCGGACCCCGGCCATTCGACCGCTTAGGGAGAGAGGGCTTGCGTGTGCGCAGCGAGTTTCCTATTCTCCTCACGACCGACGGCGATGAGTGGGTTGGATTGCCGGGTCGTGGGACAGCGACGAGTTGAGTGGCTCCATCTACAGGAGCCAATCCAGCCCGGATCCAGGGACTGTGGGCACGGGAATGAGCGGGGATCCAGTCGAGATTTCCGAGGGCCACGGGACGGGCCGGGGTTGTGTGCATGGGTGATCCAACAGGGGCCGGACGCTCCACCTCATCTGTAGGGGAGGGCGCAAAGCGAGATGACCAGGCACGGGTGGTGCGGACCCCTGATGAGATCGAAGCCGAGCGCGTCGCTATGACACGGGTCTGCGGCCGAAACTGGGCGTATGGGGCTTGCTCGTGCTAGCCCTACTACCCTTGGCGAGCCTCGGTGCCGTGACGATGGCCATGGCCAATGCCAGACCCGGGTGGAGCTGGCGCACGTGCTTCCTTCGGGCGACGATCCTGTGTGCGTCGTACACGGCGGTGGCCACCGAGTTGCTTAGCCTGGTGCATGGCCTGACCCAGGTTGGCCTCACGCTGGGATGGCTTCTCCCGCTCCTTTTCGTGGGTTGGCTGTGGGCTAGAGAAGTCAGGCGGGGCACGAATACTCGCTGGCCAAGGATTGGATTGCCGCGGTCGACGGCTGATCGGCTCCTTCTGGCATCCCTTGTGGCGATCCTCATCGCAACCGGCCTGGTCGCATGGTTTGCGCCTCCCAACACGTATGACTCGCTGACGTACCACATGAGCCGGGTGGCACACTGGGCTCAGAACCGATCTGTCGCCCTCTACCCCACAGGGATCCCGCGCCAGACCTTCATGAGTCCCGGCGCGGAAGTCGCCGTCCTGCAGGTCTATGTGCTGGGACAGAGCGATCGGCTGGCCAACTTCATCAGCTGGTTCGCTATGGTCGCGTCTCTGGTGGCGGTCTCACACATCGCCAAGCGAATGGGCGCCGGGCACACCGGCCAGTGGTTTGCTGCTGCATTCTCGGCCGCCCTGCCAATGGGTATTGCCCAGGCATCCAGCACAATGACGGACTACGTCGTGGCCTATTGGATGCTGTGCGTCGCCGCCGAGAGTCTGTCTCTCCTGTCCAGGGAGAACGGCGCTGTACCCTATTTGGGCCTGGCAGCGGGTTTGGCAATCTGGACGAAGCCAACGGCCTTCGCCTTCCTGCTGCCCTTTGCGCTGCTTGATCTCCTCCTCATCCTTCGCCGCCGCGAATGGAGGCGAACGGTCGGGGCAGCTGCACTGGCGGCTGGATTGGCACTGAGCGTGAACGCCGGCGCCTTGGCAAGAAATCTCTCCGTGTACGGGAGCCCTCTCGGGCCTCGGGGCCAGGTGGCAGGGTTCGCGAACACAGTCATCGATGGGCGGGTCCTGATCTCCAATGTCCTCCGCAACGCGGCGTTCCATGCCGCGACCCCGTGGCCGGAGCTTAATGATTGGATCACAAGGGGGATCATCAAGGTCCACCTCCTCATGGATATGAATCTGAACGACCCCCGCGCGACCTCGCACGGTGCGTTCGAGAAGGTAGGACAACCCGCCTACGACGAGACTCGCGCGGGAAACACGGTCCAGGCAACCTTGATTCTGCTCAGCGCTGTCCTGGTCATGCCGCGATCGAAGCTGCGCTGGAGCAAACTGGGGCTGTACGGCCTTGTCGTCGCCTGCACGTTCATCGTCTACTCTGGTCTGTTCAAGTGGCAGGTCTGGGGCAGTCGTCTTCAGCTTCCGTTCTTCCTCCTCATGGCCCCGTTTGTCGGAGCGACCCTCGAGGCGTATCTTCCTTCCCTGGCTCTGGCCGTAGTTGGCATGGGCGTGGCGGCTGCAGCCTGGCCCTGGTTGACAGGCTTTCCTTCACGACCGTTGTTGCCCCTGCCGGGCACCGACTGGAGCATACTGAATCGACCCAGATCCACCCTGTACTTCGCCACAGGAGGGGACGAGCCGGCCTATCGATCCATGACCGGGGAGATCCTGTCCAATGGATGTTTCACCGTTGGGATCATGTTGGGCGGGGACACGGCTGAGTATCCGCTCTGGGTGCTGCTGGGTGCCCCCCGATCCGACCTGCAGGTGGAGTGGATCGTGGCCGGGGAATTGGCCACGAAGCAGCTTCTTCCGGAGTTCCGTCCATGCGCAGTGATTTGCGAAGACTGCCCCGGAGAGACGCAAGAGATACGCGGCCTGCCCGTACACTCAGCGATTGGCAGCTTCACCCTCTACATGCGGTCATGAACCACTGCCGCTAAAGCGGCGTGGCTTGTCCCTGGCGCTGCGCGACGGTCTGCGCATCCGAGACGTATGGCCGCATGACAGCGGCCCGACCGAGAACACGAATGTTCAAGGCCGCGAT
>Ga0315289_10002614_pt1 | contig 27548 bp, 23 predicted proteins | sample YL17G11_40_MG_FD_203452 | JGI IMG/M metagenome (GOLD analysis project Ga0315289, IMG submission 203452) | Sediment microbial communities from Yellowstone Lake, YNP, Wyoming, USA - YL17G11_40 | ecosystem: Environmental > Aquatic > Freshwater > Lake > Sediment | place: USA: Wyoming | collected...
GCTCTGAGAACTAAAGGAGAGAATATGTGGTCACCAATGGCGATTACAATCAGTGGTGGATTATTAAGCTCAACATTACTGACATTAATAATTATCCCGGCTACTTATTTAACTATTGAAGATATCATAAATTTTATAAAAAGATTTTTTGCAAAAAATTTCAATCGAATATTCAGATGGCGATGGATTTTTCTTTTCTGGAGTCCGAAGAGAATGAGAATGGAAAAGCTTGCAATTGCTTCAACTGTTCCTGTGACAATTTCTGTTCCAACAGGAGTTTCCTTTGATACCTATATTGATTCTTATGAAAATATTGTGGTGCGAGATCCATCTCGCATTGCAGGAACAGAACGGTGTTCTGTCCCTACTGATTTGGATAAAAAAGAATTATCCATAGAAATCAGAAATCTGTGCAAGATTTATCCCGTTTTTAAACCGAAAAAAATCGCATATTTTATCCCCTCAACAAGATATAAATATGGTTCAAGACCAATCGAGGGAATTGAAGCATTAAAAAAGATTGATTTAAAAATTATGCGTGGAATGTTTGGTTTATTAGGTCCTAATGGAGCTGGTAAAACAACCTTGATGCAGATCATAGCTGGTTTAATGAAACAAACATTTGGAGCAGTGTATATAAATGGTTATAATATTATAAAGCAAAAACCATTTGCTAAAAGTCAAATCGGTTATTTACCCCAATCGTTCAGTCTTTATGAGGATTTCACGGCTTATCAATATCTGAATTATTTCGCATTATTATCAGGGATAAAATCGTGTAAGGAAAGATCAAATACTATCATTCGACTCTTAGATGAAGTTGATTTAATCGATGTGAAGAATGAGAAGATAAGAAATTTCTCAGGTGGGATGAAAAAGAGAATTGCTATCGCTAAGGCACTCATTACAGTTCCGAAAGTCATAATAGTTGACGAACCTACAGCAGGTCTTGACCCGATTGAAAGAGTAAAATTCAGAAATCTTTTGAGTAAACTAAGTCGTGATAGAATTATTATCCTCTCCACACATATCGTTGAAGATATTTCAGTAAGTTGCAATGATATTGCTATTATTAATAAGGGGGAATTACTCTTCCAGGGTTCACCTCAGGAACTCATAATAATGGCAAGCGGGAATATTTATGAATTTATTGGTGAAGAAAAAGATATTCATCAATTAATGACTCATCATAAAGTCATATACCGAAAAGCAACCCTCAAAGGAATACTATTACGATTTATCAAGAAAGATGATTACCTTTTACACTCCGAAGAAGTTACCCCAACTCTCGAAGACGCATATCTGTTTTTGCTTCATTGTAAATATTATCCAAAACCATAAAACACAATATAAGATTTCTGAAAAACTAATACAATAACTACAAAACAACACGAAATTACTATATGGAGTGCGGTAGCTTGCTACCGCAATATAAAAATGCAGAACCAAGGTTCTGCAAAATAAAGTGAAAGCAAGCTTTCACACCCCCCCAATCCTATCTTAAAAAGATTAGTTTGTAGTCCCCACTTTAGCAGGTCTCATTTATAGTCCCCTCTTCAGCGGGAAAATTTAAACCTACTAAAGCAGGAACTACGAACTATAATTGTCATTGCGAACTGTTCCCCCCAATTTAATCGGGTGGAAGTAATCTTGCTTTTGTGCAATTAGTCGTAATTCCTTTAAGAATATTTTTCTGCAAGTTAATACGAAAAAGAAAATCCAATATCATTTTATACATTGGAGATAAAGCCTCTTATTCTTAAGAATAACCTCATCAAATCTTGATGACAAATCATACTTACTTCATTATCTAGCATCCATTAAATATAAAGCTAATTGGGGGAAAATCAGAGGAAAGATAATGTTAGAACATAAGGGTAAGAATGAAAGGAGAAAGAGGCTTATTTTATTCTTTGATTATAATAGCAGGAAATTACTAAAAGTCCATTTTCATCGATAGAGGGGATACCCCCCTACCATAGAGAGATGTTATGGAATTAGCAGTTATGCGTCAAATAAACAACAAAAATTAAAAAACTAAAATCTAATAACTTCTTTATTATCAATAAGCATTATTTTTACATACAGATATTCTTTAAAAAATCCCCGTGTAATCAGTTACACGTAGAAAAAATTATCATTAACAACAAAAAATTACCAAAATAGAAAATTCTTTCTTAAATTGCCACCGAGCTTTTTATAGCATCCCTCCTGTTTTAGACAATAGAAATATGTTCAAAGCAAAAAAATTCTATTTCATCAACTATCTCTATTTGACTGTCCAGCATTAGGTATTTATCCAAAAAATATTTAAAACAATAAATTTATCTAATTATGTCAAAAAGTAGTTGTTAAATAAATTTAATAAAATTTATATTGACTTTAGATATTTATTGTATCATATATTACTTTTATGTAACAATATTAAGACATTTAATTTTGACTAAACTTTAAAACGAATATTTTTTATTAGCCCTTGCCAACAGAGAGACACACCATCGATTAAGGGGTAAATAGGACTTTTTCTATATTCCTATTATGTTAATCATTTAATGTTTTTAACATAAAAGTAAAAAATTTTGTAACACTTTTGATTTGTAATGTATCTTTATTTGTGAATTATATAATTTCAAAATTAAATAGAACATAATAAGGAGTGTTAACAACATGCATGTATCTAAAAATCTTTTTTTAAAATTAGTAGTTTTATTCATTGTTTCGATTTCTTTTGTTTGGGGAGAGATACAAAATGGAAACTTTATTTATGATGATTTCTCAGTGAGATTTTCAGGCAAAGATAATAACCTTGATTTCAGCTCTATACCTCAAAATTTAAAGATGCAAAAATTTAATAGTCAAATTCAAACAGAACTATTAATCTCTGGAGAGAAATATAAGGGGAGCTTTTTATCATTTCAATTGGAACCCGGGGAATGGAGTTGTCAAATATTAGATACTGAGGATTTTGCTGATGGTGTGGTATCAGCAAAGATTTTGTGTGAACCCAAACAAGGTCCGCAGGCAATGTGGCAAGGTGTTTGTATAAGAGCAAAAGCCGGTATAAATTATAATCGCACAATGTATATATTTATTTATGATCATTCAGATGGGCAACTTCGACTCGAACGTTACAACGGAAGCAAGGCAACACGTACAATTTTAGGCACTGGAGAACTTGGAAATCCATTATCCGGTTGGCATGTACTTTCAATTGAAACAAAAGGTAATTTGCTTTCTTGTTACTGAGATAGTAAATTAAAGATTCAAATCGAGGATGGTGCATTACAATCAGGAAAAGCATGTTTGTACCAAATGTGTGGATTGAATCGGTCCTTTTCATTAAATGATGAGGAAACAAGTTTTCAACAAAAAATTTCCCTAATAAGTGATTCATTAGAAAAAGCGAACGCAACTTTTAATTATGCTAAGAAACTACAAAAGCATTTAAAGGATAATTCCTCTAATGAGGAGAGTCAAAATGTAATTAAGAAATATAATGATGTTATTACTTTTTCATCTTCTCAAGAGATCTCACCTAAGGCGCAATTGCGCATTGCCTATTTAAAGGATTGAATTAACTCAAAGTATCACAATAAAAACCGATTACTTGTTGATGACATTGATATCATTCCACTTATTAATATAGGTGATTATCAGGCTAACAAATGTTTAAAAGAATTAGATTTTGGAGAGTTACCCACTGAAATTAGTTTTCCAAAAGGAAATTGGAAGACTGATTCATATGCAAACACACCTTCAGAAGATAACAAGGTTTTAATTGGGGAATGTTATGATGGGGATTGGGAGGATGAATATTCTAATTCCTTTAGTTTGAATAACTGGACAAGCAAAAAATTTCAGTTTGGAATGAATGCTTCTGTTTGCGCAAGAGGAAGTATTCGGGCAATAAAAATACCTTGCGATTTTGCTGGTTTTCAAATCGATAATTTAAAGGTATATGAAACACCATAATATGTTAAAATGTTAATGATTTGAAAGGGTATTGCTTTTCTATTTTTCTTATTAATACTCTTTTAATACAATCAATATTTAGTATTGAATTTTTTTTGTCTGGTTAAAAAATATTCTTTACATACCCTTAAATCTTTCTTTATACATATTCTTGAATCAATGAAAAATCCAATTTTGTTATTTATTATATTTAAATATGTATAGACGAATTACATATTTTCTCGAGAAACAGCTTTGCAAACTACAAATTACAAATGATCCTTTCTCGAGTATAAAAGACTTAATTCTCTTTCACATTTCTACCAATGATCATCTGCTAAATTTTTTAGAGGTTGTGTATACTAAATACCCACACATCAAAATTCACATTGCATCTCATCTGAGACCCGATGAACTCCTAAAAAAACTTCCCTTAATTGAACATTTTAGACTGGAGTATGGCACCACTGTGATAAGCCATGAAACCCTTGTTGAAAAAAGAATGAGCGCTGATAATGCTGTTTTGTTGTATTCGTTCAGAGCCACTATAAAGAAAGAAGTTTATAATCAAATAAAAAGAGCATTTTTATTAAGTAAGAGTTCTTATAAAATCATTATTGATGGTGATGGGTCTATTTTTAATGGAGCCTTCTTAACCCGTTTAGAACGAAAAGTGATTCGATTCATTTTAAGTTATCTTGTTCCTTTACGAGATACAAAAGAAAAATTTTTATTAAATAAGAGAATGATTCCTGATCCTATATGTGATTTTCACAATGCACCCCTCGAAAAATTATGTAATCACACAAATCGTATTTTACTATTAGATATTCCGTTTCGTATTGAACAATGTTTAGAAGACGGCACAGTATTGAAGAAAAATTTATTAGAGAAGGAGTTTGATAGCAAACTTTATGGAAAGAGTTACCTCGGTTCGGAGTTCTGTGATGAACGTCCAGACTGGGAAGAATGTGCAAAGATTTACAAGCAACGTCGATTGAGAAATATGCAGAAGGTGGGTTTTCAATCAGCTGATCAATTTGGAGATAACCCTACAGCATTAGATATTGGTTGTGGGACCGGTTTATTATCTGATATGTTAAATAAACTCGGATTTGATACTCTTGGAGTTGATATTTCTAAATACTCAATAGAAATTGCAAAAAAGCATTTTCTTAATGTAAAATTTGATGTCCTGAATGTTGAAAATTTACTTAAATTACAAAAAAAATTTGATTTGATCACATTGTCTCATGTATTAGAACATATAAAAGATGATAAAACCTTTTTAGAAATGATAAAGCAGTTAATGAAACCAGCAAGTTTGCTTTATATTGAGGTTCCCTGGTTTGACGTTGAACCTCTTAAGTCTCGTCCTTTTTGGTACAGACAAACGGACCACTATAGAGAATATACAAAATTGGGTTTATATCGACTTCTAACAGGATGTGGATTTCATATATTAGCACATAATGATAGTTTTTCTGATGAAGGAAATGAACCCTATCAATTTCTCTGTGCTAAGTTAAAGTGATTGAAAAAGTTAACCACTATCTGATTTGAAAACATCTTTATTGTTGATATATGTTCAAATATTGGACTTCAAAATAATAATATAATCCAATTCAAATTTCACAAATCATAAGAAACGTGAAATTTCTCAAACTTGTTTATTCTTCCTAAACTATCGAGAAAATCAAGCGTTTACTGGGTTTTTCTCTATTTTAATAAATAATAATCTCTAACCACCTTTCCTCTTTATTTATTCATCATTCCTTATCATCTACCGAAAAATATATATTTCTCCGCCTTTTCTCTTCTCAATTATTTCACAAAAATTACGAATTAGTAGGTCTTGAAAAACCACCCTTTCAGTTTTCAAAGCAGAGAGTTTTGAATCAGGAAAAGGAAGTAGAGGGAGTTGAAAAACAGTTTCGGAATCAGAATTTGATTAGAAACAAGAAAACTCTTAGGAGTCTGAATTTAGACCGACAGGCATATAATAGGGCATTGATTCTATTCCCTATTTTCTCTTTGAGTTTATTCTATCATAACTCGTGCATCTCTTATAAATGCCCTATAATCTTCTCTATAACATTCTTTCTATTCCATCTAAACCGTTTACATTTGTCTTTAGTTTTCCTGTTTCCCTGTACGATGATGATTTTTGCTTTATTTTGAATAGTTGCATTCACGATATCTTAAATTACACATTACTTGCTTAACGAAACAGCTCCTTAGCTATATTGCAAACACGCACCGTATTTCCTTATAAGTTATTAATCACATTATATATGATAAAAAAGTTTTTTTAACAATACAAACACTTTTTAGAAAAGAATAATTAAGCTGCACCTACATATATTTTCAAGGAACCTATCAAGGCGTAATATTTATACAATTCAAAGATAAAAATACATCTCATAATAACCAACTCCCCAATATTTACATTTTTAGAGACAAACTAATAGTTAGTAATTGTCCAGTTGACGGAGATTAGGGATTAATGTATAATTGTTTCGTCCTTCGGCGAAAGACTTATTCTTAAGGAAAGGAGTAAAAGAGTTATGGCTGTTGTTACTGACTTCGAGATTAAGTTGCTTATCCCTGAGTTCGTGGAACCTAACCCGGATATGCTGGATAAATGTGCTAATGGGATGAAGAATAATGCAAATATTCTTAAAGATAGACTGTTAGCTCAAATCCCCGATGAGAATGCCTTTGTAACTAAAATCGCTCAACCCGCTTCTAATACTTTCGGTAACTTCATTAATCCTTCTTTTGAGTCTGAAGGTGGAAGAAGTGCAGGTGAGATTCAGAATGCTCATCGGAAAAATCTACAGAACGCTTATTATAAATGGGCAACAAAGATTGGATTGAACTTAGAAGAGCTTGATGGAGTCGAGGCGGCAAGGTTCAAAGAGAAGATTGAGAATTCTAAAGAGTCTGTTAGAGTTCAATTAGGTTCAAAGATTCTCAGGGCTGTAGGTGATAAAATAACCGGTAGAGGTGCAGGAATCATTGCAGTAGAATAGCTCATCGGCTCTTCAAAAGCCTCCAGTCTTTTAAGACCGGGTGATATAGTCGTTTCAGGACAACCTACTAATTGTACACCTTCAGAATTGAAATCGCCATTTAAAGCGGCAGTTACTTCTCGTATTTCTCAAGCGATTATGGCAATTATTAATTCTGACTTTGATACTGATATTGCCACTGAGCAGAATACTAAATGTGTTACGGTTATTAATGGCCTTAAGAGTGTGAGCTATAATGAATTTGTTGTCGGAGAACCTACAGGTGCACAATCTGGATTTGAATTAACCATAGACTCTGTAATGGGATTCATTATTCATATCTGGCTAACTCACGGTAGTGCGACTTAATACTTTTTTCCCCTCACTTTTTATTGTGGGGGGTATTTAATTTAGATGTAGGGACAGAACACTGTTCTGTCCTTACAGATTAACCACAGAGGACACAGGGAAAGAAATTATACTGTAACCACGAATCTCACTAATTCACACTAATATTCTAAAATAATTTATTCGTAAGATTTGTGTTCATTAGTGGTTTAAAACTTTTCGTGTTCTTCGTGCCTTTCGTGGTTAGGTGGTTTTTACCACTACGACACAACGAACACGAAGAATTTAGACAGGATAAACAGAATTAATAATTCAATTTAAAATTTAAAACCGACAACTGACAATTTTAAATGAAGGCTTTTCCTATTTAATTATCATATTTAACTGGATTCCCAATCAAGTTGGGAATGACATTTGGATATCCTGTCTATCCTGTTAATCCTGTCAAATGTATTTTTTCTTGTATTCATTTGTGTGATTCGTGGTTTATATCATTAAGAAAGGAGATTTAGTTATGTCAAGGAGAACCAAGACAGGTGGATTATTCACACCGTATAAAGAAAGGAATTCAGGTTCAACAGGAGCGGGAGCTTTTTCTGTTGGAACTGAGCAAATAAAGACAGGTGCTATTACAACATCAAAGATAGCCAATAAGGCAGTAACTGCGGAAAAGATTGCTGAAGGTATTATACCTAATGTGCATATTAGTGAAGGCGAGATTACTACATCGGCTCTGGCAGATGGGGCAGTTACAACAGAGAAATTAGCTGATGAATCTGTTATAGACATTAAGATAAAAAATAATTCTATAAACTCAGACCATATCAAATCAAAGGCTATTACTGAGGATAAGATTGGTGATGGTGCTGTTTCTCTCAGGACACTTGGTGGTGATTTCTTCCTTGGTGACAGGATTGTGTTTCTTGACAGTATATATGAGAATGGGATAACAATCACAGGTAATGGTTCAGCGGATATTCTTATTAATACGTCAAATATTCCTATAATGGCAAAGGCTTTGGTGGTAAATATCAAGGCGAATTTTCCTTATCAGAATATTGATGCGCCTTATTCCTCGAGGGTGATAGTATTCTCAGGAGGGAAATTATCAGCGAATGTAGCAGGGGAACTTGAGATTCATTACATTGAGCCTGATGTATATTTTTCTGATGGTGGTCAATATATTCTCAAACCCATCCTTGATGGGAGTCAGATGAAAGTTGGACTATCTGTTGTTGATAATGTGAATAACGAGCAGATAAGCATTTCCATCGATGTTATTGGATACATTGAAGAGAATGCGGGATAAGATTATTGAAGTAATAAATGCAGGAACATATTAAATATGCTCCTGCATCTTTATTAGTTGGTTATCAAAAGCAACGGTTGATAAAATAGAAAAAGATTAACGTGTAATATTATTATTTTTAGTTTAATATTTAAGGTGAATGTTGATGTTTTTAGTGTAATTAAGTCTCAAGGATAACGACAGCGCAAGCATGAGTTTGAATGTGGGAAAGGCTTACGTGGATTTGTTTGATGCCAAGAGTTTCGGCTAATTTTTTGGTCTTTCCATAAAGAACAATATAGGGTGCCCCTGAATCTACATTTCTTATTTCAATTTCTTTCCATTTGACTCCTTGTGTCATCCCTGTTTTTAGAGCTTTAGCCAATGATTCCTTTGCGGCGAATTTTCCAGCAAGTTCAAGATGATAATTAGCTGAGGTCTTTTTCTTTTCGATTTCATAATCGGTAAAAATCCGGTGATAAAATCGATCACCAAGTTTCTTTAATCCTTTTTCTATTCGTTCAATATCAACAATATCAATACCGACTCCAAATATCATATGGATTTCTCCTAAACAAGTTCTATAGTGTATTGGGGTAATAGGCATCCTTGCCTGTATTGTAACGCCGACATCTTGTCGGCATAACTAAAGCAGGCAAGATGCCTACGTTACAAAATCAATATTAGCATATTAGTTTTAATATATTATTCCAATTTCATCATTACTTTTTGGTTTTGGAGTGGTTGATTGAGTTTGTGGAATTGTTTGTGTTTCAACAGGAACTTGTTCGAGATTCGGATTGTGTAATGTGCAGTAGGATGTAGGTTCAGTTCCCTTTTTGAATGCGGCATCGTGAATAATTTTCGCTCCTTGTTTCACACAATTCTCTGTCGCTAACATACCTGACTTTGAGCATATATCCAGAACAATGATATTTTCTGGTCTATCAAATTTCATTTTCCAATTATCTCTTGTCTTAAGAACTTCTAATAGGAACTCCTTTGCTATTGGACCTGCTACTACTGAACCCGCCATTAAGGAACCCATTGGTCTCTTTGTATCAAATCCAAGCCAGATAACTATTACTAAATCAGGAGTAAATAGATTCATCCACGCATCAGTAAAATCATTTGTTGTTCCTGTTTTCCCAGCAATTTCGGGAATATTCATACCACTTATATATTTACCAACGGGATTGTATCCGGTTCCTAATGCAATCACAGCTTTCATCATATAAATCATAATATAAGCCGTTTCTGGACTAATGATTATCTTTTCCCTGATTGGGAATTTTTCAATGATGTTATCATTTCTATCTTTTGTCTCAATAATGAATCTTGGCTTAGTTCCAATACCATTATTCACAAAAGGAGTATAAGCAATTGCTAATTCAAGAGGTGTAACTTCCGCTGTTCCAAGAATCATATTTAGTTCTGTTTTTTTAAGTTTCCAGATTGGTTTACTATGAGCAATATCAAATTTCTCTGCATACTCAGAACCTGTCTTCAATCCAAGTGTTTGAAGGAGCTTCACAGCGACAACATTTCTTGAAAATGCAATGGCTTCTTGAAGCGTTGTTGGACCAAAATATTCTCGTTCATAATTCTCAGGTTTCCAAATTCCTTGAGGTGTATTAAATGAAACTTCCTCATCAACAATAATTGTTCCGGGCGTAAATCCTTCTTCAATGGCTCCAGCATAAACAAAGGGTTTGAATCCAGAGCCCGGTTGTCTTCGAGCTAAATAAGCTCGATTCCATTTCCCATTGTTTAACTCATCATAATAATTCTCACCACCAACTAATGCCAGAACGTCTCCCGTATGTGCATCCAGCACGACAATCGCACCTTGAATGTGTGTTTTATCATAGAGTTCCGCAATAAATGTTTTCTTCTTGTCGTCGATTTTATCAATTTGAATGTCTAAATATTTCTTTTCTTTTATAACATCATCTGGTTTGAAATATGGAAGTTGATTAGGAAGATTCAATTCTCCTGTATAGTTATTCAATTCAAGGGTAAGCTTCTTGCCTTCGATTTTGGTAATTTTTGCCAGCCTGATATCACCTTCTTTAAGTGGAATATCTTTGTATTCAGCCTGTTCAGCCCAATATCGCATCGGTTTTTCAATTTTCCATTCATTTTCCGCACTAAGTAATCCTGCCTTTAACTTTTCCTCTGCCAATTTTTGTATTTTATAATCAAGCGTGGAATGAATTTTTATCCCATCTTTAAAGAGTGCATCGAATCCATAACTTTCATTTTTTTCTAAACTTCTCACAATGATTTCATTGAAGTATGGGGCATCATCAAGGGTGCTATCTGATCTACTCAATTTTAAGGGTTCACTAACAGCTTTTTTATACTCCTCTTCTTTAATGAAATTCAACTCATACATTCTTTTTAAAACAGAATCTCTTCTTTTAATTGTTCTGGTAATATTTCTTCGAGGAGAATAGGCAGAAGGATTTTGAGGAAGTCCTGCAATCATAGCACATTCTGATAAAGTCAACTCTTCAACATTTTTACTGAAATAAGTCTTAGCAGCCGCTTGAACGCCGTAAGCACCACTCCCATAGTATATTTGATTGAGATAAAATTCAAGAATTTGGTCTTTGGTGAATTTCTTTTCTATCTGTAGAGCTAAAAGAAGTTCTTTGATTTTTCTCACAATTGTTTTCTTTTTTGTTAGAAACATTTCACGAGCGAGTTGTTGTGTAATTGTGCTTGCACCCTGAGCACGTTTCCCTCGTTTTATATCAATTAATATAGCAACCATAAGTCTTTTAGGATTAACACCAATATGCTCATAAAATTTATCATCTTCAATGGCGATAACTGCATTGATGAGATTAGCAGGCATAGCACTCAATGGTTTTTTAACTCTTTTTTCAATGTAATATAGTTCTTTAATTACTTTCGTTCCTTCTCTATCATAGATTCTGGATACTTGAGAAGGAAGATAATAATTGAGAGATTCAAGAGGTGGTAATACACTAATGTAACCGAGTATAATACCCAATAATATTCCTGAGAAAACAGCAAAAAGAAGTATAAATATTATTATTACAGGTATTATCTTTTTCTTATATGTTAGCCAAATATTAAATTGCATAATACACTAAGATAATTTTATTATTTATTCTTATTAACAAATTCATTCTATTAAGTTAAATATATCAATTTAGCTAAAGCAAGTTGAATTTTTTTAAAATCTTATTGACAATTGTACCCAAAATATTTCACTGATAAGCAATAAAATTCAGTCATATCTTCTGATATTGGATTTCTCTTTTCGGCAAAAAGTATAGTTATTTCTAATTCAAAAAGGAACAATTTATGCAGAAAAAATTCTTTCCAGTATTCATCAATTGGCTTCTTCCTGGAATGGGATATTATTTTTTAGGGAAAAAGGTTAAGGCATTAATTTTATTTATAATATTAGAAATAACATTTATTATAGGTTTTATACTTCATAGTCAAGTGGCTATCCCAATGATAAATCCTTTCTCGCTTGGTTTTAATTTGATCAATATTTTCACATTTATCGTTCAATTAGGAAACGGATTGTTCAGCGTAATTTCAATAATAAATGAGCGATTACATTTCGGTTTATTTTGGGCAATCCCCTCTCATTCTTCCTATGAGTTAGGTGGTTATTATATGCTTGTCTCAGGAGCTTCAAATTATTTTATTACAATGCACATTTATGATACTTTATGCGGTAGGATAAAGAAAAAGAAAGAAGACAAAAAAATTGAAAGAAGTGAAACTGAGGAAAAAATAACTGATAAATGACAATCGCATTATTAATTTAATGCATTCAAAAATTATCCTTTCTGAAATTGACAATTCTATATTTAATCCGTATATTTCTTATAAAATATTTTTTTATATGATAAAAGAATTCTCTCAAAGTCATTATGGATGAAATTCAAAATAATAATAATGAAAAAACTGAGGAGGCTTCTTCCACTCAAGAATTACCAGAGCCTCCAATCCCTGAGCCTAATTTAGAATTTGTTGAATTACCGCTGCCACTCGAAACAACTGAAAAAAAAGAGGAAGATATTCCACCAATTACTCCTATCATAATCAAATCTCTCGAAAAAGCCATCAACCAAAGTTCCAATCTTTTATTCAAACCATTTAGATTGTCCATCTGGTTAAGACTAATGGGAGTTATGTTCTTAATTATCCTATTTTCTTTAATTAACTTTAACACCTCTGCAAATCTATATACTGCCCTTCCAATAGATGTGAGAGACCAAATAAGATATGAGGCTGAATCATTATTTCTCGGAGGATTAATAATAAAGTTATTTTTAGCATTAATGTTTTTCATTGGACTTTGTCTATTAATTTTTGCTGGCATCATATGCTTTGCATTTAGATTTGTCTTTATTGAATTAATTACAGGACGGAAAAAAGAAATCGCAGAGAGTTTTATAAGCAATTTTAAAAACGGATTCAGGGCTTACCTCTGGTCGATATTTATTTTCGTTTTACAGGTTATTTATCTTTCCTTTTTCATCTTTCTTTTTGCAATAAAAATGAAATCAAACATATCAAAGTTTAATCTCGATTTCATTAATATACTTTCAAATGTATCCTCATTTATATTCTATATTTTTCTGATTAATTTACCTTTCATTTTTCTCAATTCTGTCTTCAAAAATTTCACAATGCCAATTATGATATTCAACAATATTGGTGTTTTAAAAGGCTGGGGAAAGCTTTTCAGGTTAGTTATTAAGAATATATTTCGATTTATTGCCTATTTTATTTTCTCTTTTATATTAATAATTATATTTATATTGGGTATGGCTATAACCATTGCTATTTTATTTACACTCTTAGCTTTTATATTTACAATTTTATCTGCTATTTCCATTATCGTTGCTATATTCACAATAAGTATTTTGTCTATATTACTTCTAATTCTCACAATTCTTTTCCTTATGCCCATAATCACATTTCTCAGACTTTTACCAATAGCATTTATGGGACAATTGGATGAGACATACAGATTTAGCTAAGTAAAACCGCTTCTGAAAAGATTAATAAAAAATCTACTTTTAATTATCATCATAAAGTTGGTAAAATTAGATGGATAATATCTGGATTCAAGCTTACATATATTCCGGGATGGCATTGATATTGGGTCTGATTTATTATATTATTAAAAGCTCAATGAAGCGTAAGGCAAAAAATAAAGCTAAAGAGAAAGATTCTTTTTTTAAAACACTTGAGGATGAGATGAAAAGTAAAGAAAAAAAATAATGTGTTTTATCAGATGCTGAAACAAGTTCAGCATGACATGGCATAAGTATGTCATTCCTAACTTGTTTCGGAATCTCACTAATGATAGAAACAAAATATGAAACATTGTTAATAATATGCAGAATTTTTATCCGAAATTTGTAGTTGTCTCTGAAGAAGTAAGAGATTTTAGATATACGAATGAACTCTTAGAAAGATTACAGGATTCATCAATCGAGTATGTTGAGAATATAGAGGATTATGTAGATGAATTAGTTAATTCTGAAAATAATTATTACACTTTGAGGAATCAATATCTATTTATATGTAAAAATTCAGGGAGATTCTATCAGTGGTGTCCGGGAACGAAAAATTATGTCTGCTGTGGATATAAAATATTACATCTCACCCAGAATTGTCTGCTCAACTGTTCCTATTGCATTCTTCAAGCCTACTTTAAGAATCCATTTGTTTTTGTTTATTCTAATCTTGATGATATGTTTAATGAATTAGATAGGGTATTGAATAAAAATTCTGAGACCCTTTTCAGAATAGGCACAGGCGAATTTACTGATAGTTTTTTTCTTGACCACATAACTCATCATTCTAAACTCCTTATTCCTTATTTTGCTCAAAAGAGAAACGCAATTATTGAATTAAAAACAAAGACAAATAACATAGATAATTTATTAAACTTAGACCATCAAGGTCATACTGTTATTTCCTGGTCTGTCAATTCAGAAAGGGTCTCGCAGGAAGAAGAACCACTTTGCATATCTATTGATGAGCGAATCAGGTCGGCAGAAATATGTCAGGATTTAGGTTATAAAATTGGTTTTCATTTCGACCCGATTATTCATTATGATGGTTGGGAAAATGATTATAGATTTGTGATAGATAAAATATTTTCAAAAATTAATCCCGAAAACATTGTTTGGATCAGTCTGGGTTGCTTAAGATTTATGCCAGCTTTGAAATCCATTATTCAGCAAAGATTTCCGAACAGCAAGATAGTTTATGAGGAATTTATCATCGCAGAAGATGGTAAAATGCACTATTTAAAACCCTTAAGAATTCATATTTATAAAACACTTTATAATTACATAAGAAAAATTAGTAAAGATGTTACTGTTTATTTATGTATGGAACGAAGCAATGTCTGGGAAAAGGCATTAGGATTTGAAAATTTTAATAGCAAAAAATTAATTCAAATGCTTGATGAAAGTATTATTAATAAATTGTAAGTAAAAAATATTGCATTTGTTTTTATTATCAATATCGTCTCTAAGAAGTAAGTTTATTCTAAGGATAAATATAACCGAATATGGTATCAATTAGAAAAGCAAAATATCTTTTATTATTTTTAATACTGGTAGTGTTATCTGTTCAATTAAGTAAAGCACAGATGCAAACAGATTTAATCGTGGATGGGAGACGCACACCAACTAAGTGTGTGTTCCGAATTTCTAATCCTAAAGGGCTTTATAATTTTAGTAATTACACTTGCCCATCCTTTTCTCAGAATATAGAGAAATTATCAGACACAACCGTGAAAATTACAGTAAACGTATCAGAATTTTTACCTCATCCAAAACAAGTCTTACCTATAACTAATATTCCTCAAGAAGTTCAGAAATATCTGAGTCCAACAAAACATATTCAGAGTGATAACCCAGAGATTACTAAGATAGCAAAAGAAATTAATGAATCTTCCAAACCTAAAACAGAAGCCGAGTTGGTTGAAGCTGTATTAACCTGGATAAGAAGTAATCTAAGATATGGTGAACTTAACAAGGAAATTACTGATGCTTTAACAGCATTAAATCGTAAATCCTCGCAATGTGTTGGTTTTGCCCATCTCTCTGTAGCCATTCTACGAAACCTGGGGCTTCCTATACGAACAGTCAGAACATATGCTTTATGTTGTTGTGGCAAAACTCCTACTCATTTTACCCGTCACAGTCTTATTGAAGTCTATTATCCAGACGATAAGCAATGGATATTATACGACCCACAATCACCTGTTTCTCCCTCCCCTGCCCAAATCTATCTTTATTCAGATGCTGATTGGAACCAAAAGAAACACGATGAGTGTAAACCTTTCTGTTTAGATTCCAATACTCACATCGAGGTTATGACTTTAGAATAACAAGCTGTTTATAAAATGTTTCGAGATATAAGCGGTCATATATTTATCTTCTTATTTCATAATCTCCATAATAAATGTGATTTTCGTTGACAATGAGTCATTTGAAAATAAAGAATTTGTAATGTTAAGCTAGAACATATAAAAAATTCCTAAATTTCACATTTTATTTTAAGTAATAGTTAGACTTTATTTCAGCATTTTGTGTCAACTAATCTAAGAAGGAGAGTCGTTATGAGCATCAAAAAACAATATCAGAAAAAAGGTAATATATGTAAAGTAACCTTTTCCCTACCTAAAGAAGCTGTAAAATCTGCCAAATCAGTTCATCTTGTTGGTGAATTTAATAATTGGAGTATTAGCGCTACACCTATGAAAAAGCAAGAGAATGGGACGTTTACTGTTTCTCTTAATCTTGAGAAAGGCAGAGAATATCAATTTCGTTATCTAATCGATGGAACTATTTGGGAAAATGATTGGAATGCTGATAAATATGCTCCAACTCCTTTTGGGAATTTTGATAACTCTGTAGTTGTTGTTTAATTTTTATGAAAACTTGTCATAAGTACTAAATTGGATATTGAGTATTAACAAAAAAAATCTAATTGTACACTGATTATATTCTGTTATTATGATAAAATTTTTAGCATTTGATTAAAAACGGTTAAGCCTATAGCACAACTCCAGTATTTTGTTGCTTTCAAAGGAGACAAGAATGCTTTCATTTTACAGAACAAAAAATTGTCCGAGATGCGAGAAGATTCAGGAGATTCTTAGAAACCTTGTTATTGCTCATAGGGTTATGTTTGTCCAAAAAGAAGATGAAATATTAGAGACTTTGCCAGAACCGTTTAAATTACCCGTTCTAATTGACGATGATGCGGTTATTCAAGGAAGTGATGAAATTCTAAAACATTTAGAACGCCTTGATGAATTTAAATCGCTCTGGGATCAATATCAGAGTGATGCTTGTTATTGTAATGAAGAGGAAAATCTTGAGTGACTTTATATGTATTGATTCATTTTAATGAAATTAACGTAACTCAAAGCTTGTTAATTACTTATAGATACTCATCTCATTAATGCACTCTATTGTATAAATAAAAAATGCTCGGACCATCATTAATTTCTATGATCCGAGCACTACAAGAATATACTAAATTAGTTAAGATCGCATCTTAGGATTTATATTATTTTTCGGATTTCTCAGTTTTTACAGCTTTCTCAACTTTTTCACCAGCTTTTTCAATGGCTTTCTCGACTTTTTCAGTGGCTTTTTCTACTTTTTCCGGTTTAGCTGGTTCAGCAGACTCTTTAGGTTTTATAGTTTGTCCAAACTTTTCAATCTCTTTGCCTAAATTTTCAAAGAGTTTGCTTATTTCATCAGCTGTCAATTCAGCCCCTTCAGATAGCTTAACTGATGCATCGCGTGCATCTTTGAGAACTACAGAAGTCCCTTCTTCAACTTTTTGTCCAGAGGCAATAATCCCTTGCTCTAAGTTGTTTGCGGCAGATCTTAAACTACGTGCTGCCATTCTTGACTCTTTCTTTTCCCAGCTTTCTTTTGCTCTGTCTAAGTCGCGACGAGAAAGTGCTAAATATGCTTTGGTAAAAACCTCATCAAGTTTCTTTTCAGAATCAATAGCTCCCTTTTCTACTTCACCAGCAAGCTTTTCCAGTTCATTACCTGCATCTGCAAGTGTCTTCTTACTTTGCTCTGTTGCCCGCTCTGATTCCATCTTCAAAAAAGATGCAGCTCTTTTAATATCAGTAGCGGCTGCTGGCATATCTTTCTTCGTAAAGTTTTGTTTAGCTTGTTGGAATTGACGAGAAACTCCTCTTTCCACACCTGCGAATTCCCGTGTTCTTTGTTCTTTTGGTGTTTCTTTTGGTGTTTCCTTTAGCGTTTCTTTTGCCTTAGGTTGTTCTTGAGCGTAACTTAAAGCAATTCCTAATGCGATGAGTGCTATTATCAATGCTACTACTACACTCGGGGTAAATTTTCTCATAACAATACCTCCTTTGATTATATAATAGATTTTTTTAGAAATAATAAGACAGTTTCATTAATGCATAAATTATGCCACTCATTTTTGTTAATTAAATAAAATTAATTTTGAAAGTATTATTATCCTGTTTTACAACTTTATATATGGATATTTGTTATAGAATATTTGGTAGTTAGAGTATTGGGATTATAGAAGTTAAATATCTCTGTTTAACAAGAAGATTTAAGATTATTTCTAAAATATATCACCAACTTCCATTATATTTTAAATGCAAAAATATTGAAAACTTGAAGATATATGAGTGTGACAAAAATGGATATTTCTGTTAATTTTTGTGAAATTTATATGACAAAATGGCACGCTATTATCAAAATTAAAAGATAATTTTAAAGGTTTGTTAATTTGAAATCTCGGTTCTTATATATCTTACTTCAAGAGATGATATTTTTATTTCTTTCAGGGTTCTTTGTTGAGTCATATAAATATTTTTATCAGCAGGTGGATACTTTATTTCTCCTGGATATGAAATAAGATAATAATTTCCAGTAAATTTTTTGTTGTAAATTTCGCTCATTGGATAACTAAAAGGTAAGAATATAAAACCTGTTTTTTGTAAACCTTCTTCTAATAACTTCTGTGGTTCATATTTTGTATAATATAAACTCAAGTATTGAGCCCCTGTTATATAACCACTAAATATTATTCCATCAAATTTCTTACCATCACTATTAATAAATTCTAAAGCGTCTTTAATACCATATTGCCAATCAAATATCGAATAAGAAGGATAAAAGAAAAAAATCATAATTGTAAGATAAAGGATTGTCAGAATCGTAAGAAAAACAAAAATAGTTACGATATATTTTTTAAAAGAATAAAGTTTATTATTATTTGAAAAGATATCTAACATAAAACAAAAACCAATTGCAGAAATAATATGAATCATAGGAAGAGCGAAGATAGAGCGAAGTGAATGTGGAATACCTTCTTTTGTTAAACTACTCGCTATTGGGAAAATCAAAAACCAGCTTAAAAGTAGAATATCAAATTTCGCCCTTTTCTTAATAAGTTGCCATAATCCAAAAATTAAAAAAGGAAATTCAATGAAATTTAATTGACCCATACCAGGATATGAATGCCTTGATAATTCATCACCTTTTATAAATAAGAATACGGGTGAATAATGTGAGAGATAGTTTTTCAAAAATAAAATTATTAACTTAATCGGATTGTTTGATTCAGAAAAAACTGAGATACGATTATAACGTTCTCCCGCAAGAGATGGATTTTTCAATGTAAATATAATAATAGGTAAGATAAGTATCAGAAACAGAAACACAAATCCTATGAAAGATATTTTCTGCTTCAGTAAATCTTTGAAATAAATAATCAGAATTAAAAAGATAAAAATTGGAACAAGTAATCGACAAATATCATAAGAATAGAAGCAGAGGGCTAATGGAAATGCTGAAAGAACCAAATAGACAGGTTTTTTGTTAAGCCCTGATAGAAATAAAATTAAAAATACAACGATAAAGAAAGGGACAAAAATGCCCTGCAGTGCCCATCGGCTGAATATTATATGCCAGGGTGATATTGCTAAGAGAAAAGCACTTATATTTGCATAATCTCGACCATAAACCGTTTTAATTAAAATATATGTTAGAAGAACAGTCAAGACACCGATTAACGCTGATGGCAACCTTGTCGAGAATTCATTTAATCCCAATATCCGTACGAATGGAATATCAGTAACTTGATATATTGCTGAAGTGTAAACTCCAAATACTTCAATAAACAAAGAGAAAGGTTTAAATTGTACTTCCAACCCGTTTTGTGTTATTTCAAAGGTGACATACTTACCTGTTTTAAGAATCGAGTAGGCATTATAACCTTTCTCAGCCTCATCTCTAAAGATTCCTGGGGGATTAGTGGAAAGATTTATAAATCTAAAACAAATGGATATAAATAGGATAACGACAATTAAATATTTGTTGTTAAGAACTTTATTGATAAGATTATTATTATTAATCTTCTCCATAAAATTTAAGTTCTTTGTTGGGATTGGATAGCTTCAATTCTTGAGCTAATTTATAGAATAAATTAATTCCTTTTATTTCCTCGTCAGTTAAATCATATTTGATGTTGTTCGTAAAATATTCTTTGCATTTTTCTTTTGTGAAACGATAATGACTATAAGATTCCTCTACGACTTCATCAATCCTATTTAATCCATAATCTTTTAACTCTAACAGTTGTTTATCAAGATTTTTGATTTTTATATCTTTTCTTGTCATCCACACCGCATAGATTAATGGAAGACTTGTCCAGTTATACCATTCCTCACCTAAATCCAGACATTTTAAACCATCAAATTTCAAATTAAGTGCATTATCACCAATCAACATGAAGGAATCAATATTCTTTATAGATTCCTTTGCTGAAGTTAAAGTAAAATCTATAGTAATATATCTTGGTTTTATATTATATTTTTTCGAAAGTAGGATTCTTAACAAGTTTGATGATGTGCTTGAACTTATATCTAATCCGATAGTCTCGATTTTTCTTATGTCTTTTTTCATATAGAACAAAATGCTTCTGACTTTGCCTTTACTTCCAATCCCGATACCTCTAATCATTCTGAAATTTTCATTTTTAAAAAAATCAAAAACAGGAACCATTCCCACATCTATAACACCCATATTCAAGAGATCGCTCAAAGATGAAGGAATATGATACGAAATAGAAAAGTTGGTGAATTGATTTTTAATTGCTCCCCAGATTAGTGGTCTTAGATTCAAATACGGAAACGAACCCAACTTTATCATTAGTTAAAATAATCCTTATCTTTAGATTTGATAAGAAAGAGTGAAAGGAAACAATACTCTTTATTTATCTGCTGAAGATTTTTGTTCTGAAGATTCAGGAATTGGTGATATCACTTTAGTATCATCTTTTTGAGATTGTGAGTTTCCTATCCCATCAGGATTAATGTCAAAAGGTATCTCTTTAATTAATTCAGACATTAACTTTTGTTTATTTTTATTATAATGAGATATCTCAGCTATTCTTTTTATATAATTTTTATCCCTTTCGAAATTATCTCCGTATGTGCTAATGACCTGATTAACTTTTATTATCCAATAACCATTTTGAGTTTCAATCACATTGCTATGCTCACCAATTTTTAGTTTTTTGAAAACAGACAAAAAAGGTTCACTGAGAGAAGCTGTATCCATATAGCCCATATCACCACCAGTCATTACTAATGTTGTATCAGTTGAATATTCCTTAGCTATTTTTGAGAAATCTTCACCCGATTTGAGCTTCTTTAATGCCTCTTCTGCCTTTTGCTTCTTCTCTTTTTTTTGATCATTAGTATCTTGTGTTGATATATCAATGACAAGAGCGAATAAATTTATCTTTTCCGGTCTTATAATAATATTTTTATTTTCTTCATAGAATTTTTTCAGCGACTCGTCTGAAAGATCTACTGGAACCTGCTGAAGAACATATTTTTGAGCCTTGGCTATAGCTTGAATATCATTCTGCTCAAAAGCCAATGTCTTAAGATATTCTTCAGTTGTGATGGATGGTGGCGTTTGAACTTTGAAATAATTCATAACATCATCAATATCATTCTTGTCAACTGTTATGCCTTTTTTATCAGCAGCGATAGTAAATAATTTTAATTCGCCCCATACTTTTAAATACTCATTAATAATTTGTTTCTTATATAATTTGAATTGTTCAGGAGAAAGAACTTTTTCACTTTGTGCAATAGATTGCAGCAATTTCTCTTCAGCAGTTTTAAAATCAATTGTGAAATCCCCGACTTTACCTATAACAGTCTCAGGGGAAGGAAATTTTATCTCAGCAATAATCTGTTCTGGAGCTGATTCTGCTTTTGCTGGTTCTCTTTCCTTTTTCGCACAACTTATGAAAAAAAATATAATAAAGCAAACTAATGCAATGTAGATTACATTCTTAAGTTTAGATTTAATCATAAACTGTTCCTATCCAATTATTAAATAAAGTATGTTGAAATTAACAACCGAATATTCTTGATGTCAAGATATTTAGGGTTATGCAAATGATTCGGAATTCAGTTTGTTTTTCTGGATAATGAAAATTATCAACAAAATAAAAGGAAGTTGTTGATTGTCAAAAAATCACTTGGAATAATTAGTCAATTAGAAATTTTTAAAATATAAACAAAAATGATTGATAAGAATAAAAATATTTATATCGGAACAGCAGGATGGTCTTATCCAGACTGGCAGGGAATTGTTTATCCAGAAAATATGAAAGCTTATGAGTATCTCCCCTATTTGAGTCGCTTCTTCAACACTGTTGAGATTAATAGTTCGTTTTATGCGATTCCTTCTGAAAAGACAGTTATAGGATGGATAAAAAAGATAAGGGACAAAGAAAATTTTCTGTTCATTCTTAAATTATATCAAGGCTTCACACACAAAAGAGAAAAAATCAATTTAGAAGAAGTAAAAGCATTCAAAAATGCTGCGAAAATAATTTTAGATGAAGGAAGATTAGGAGGAGTCCTGGTCCAATTTCCCTGGTCTTTCAAACCAGCGGAGAAAGAGATTGATTATTTGAAAAATTTATTTGAGAACTTTCATAATTTAAGGATTTTTCTCGAAATCAGAAATCGTTTATGGCTACAAGAGTCTTTTTTTAATTTACTTGATGAATATGAAGTTACATTATGCAACATTGACCAACCTGTATTCAATAACTCCATAAAACTCCAGGATTACCAATCTGATAGTGAAGATATGGTATCAGCAGAAACAAAGCTCGCTTATGTACGTCTTCACGGAAGAAATAAGGAAAATTGGTTTAAAGAAGATGCTGGGAGAGATGAACGTTATGATTACCTATACAGTGAAGAAGAAATAAATGAGATTGTTCGGCTTTTAAACGAAATATTGAAAAAAGCAAAAGAAACATTTGTTATTACAAACAATCATTTTCAAGGAAAGGCGGTTTGTAATGCCTTACAGATAGCTTCAAAGTTATTTGAAAATAAAATTGATGTTCCAGAGAATATCTTTAAGAAATTCCCCCAATTAAAAAATATTGCAAAAAATCAAAACAAGGACGATAAAGAATATAAAGATTCATTTTTTTAATGTTTTTATAATGGAGATCTGATTTCGTGTTAAAGAAGTTAAAAGAATACACTGGTGTTATACATATCCATACGAATTATTCCGATGGCTTTGTAAAACTAAAAACTATTGCGAAGATTGCCAATAAAATCGGACTCGATTATGTCATAATCACAGACCATAATGATTTTAGCCATTATCTTGAAGGCTCTGAAGGCTGGTATGGTCGGTCACTTATCAGTATCGGGAAAGAAATTACACTCAAGACAGGTCACTGTTTAGCCATAGACATAAATCGGCAGATACAATACAACGGTAATAATTTGCAACATTATATTGACCAGATAAATAAACAAAATGGGATGAGTTTTATTGCGCATCCTCATCTGTCCGATAGGATTGAATTTAAAATTAAGAAGTGTAGCTGGACAGATTGGACTGTAAAGGATTTCACTGGAATCGAAGTCTGGTCATATATGCACGATTGGATTGATAAGACGAATATCTTTAATTTTGTTTATAATATATTCAAACCAGATAAACTTATCGATGGACCATTTAAAGAAACAATAAAAAAATGGGATGAGCTGTGTCAGACAAGAAAAGTTGTAGGAATTGGAGGACTCGATGCCCATTCCATTCCGATTTTACCTTTTTTTAATCTAAAAGTTTTCCCTTATAAAGATTTGTTTCAAAAAGTAAGAACGCACATTTTATCCGAACCTTTTACAAATAATTTTACTGAAGATAAAAAGATAATAATGAAATCCATTAGAAATGGGCATTGCTTCTTTGCGAACGATTACGAGAGCGATTCATCTGGATTCGGATTCTGGCTTGAAAATGATAAGAATGACATATTAGCAATTATGGGTGATGAAGTAAAATTCAGCCCTGATAATATTTTAAAGATTAAATCTCCCATTATTAGCGATATCAGAATTATAAAAAATGGGAAAAAGATTATCTCTAAGCATAGCAATTATTGTGAATATAAAGTTGATGAATATGGTGTCTATAGAGTGGAAGTTCGACATAAAAATAGGAAGTGGATTTATTCCAACCCAATTTATATAAGGAAATAATCAAATATAGCAGTCGCATTTATGCGTCCCCTTCATAATGATTGATTGTCATTCTGAGCAAAGCGAAGAATCTCGTTTTTAAGCGAGGAATAAAAGACGAGATTGCCACGCCTGTCTTCGACAGGCTCGCAATGACACAGTATGGCAAAGTGTCATTGCAAGCTGTCTTATCGCAAAGCAATCTCGTTTTTGGAACTTTATAAATGTTTATAACAAAATGAGGACCATCCTGAAAAAGCTCTTTCAGACTAAAAGTGAAGTCATACTCTTTCTTTTATTATTTGTCACCTTCTCATATTTTTTCCATCTTGAACCCGGTTGGAATGTTAATAGCAGAATTGATTTGACGTATTCGATTGTTGATGAACTTTCTTTTTCCATTGATGACTACCATAATAAACCAGGCTTCGATACAGGGGATAAAGCCTATAATCCTGATACAGGTCATTTTTATTCCGATAAAAATATTGGTTTATCTCTTTTAGGTGTAATTCCATATCTCCTGCTTAAAATTATTACATTCCCCTTCGGAATCGAAACAAAACCATTAATTTCTCGATATATCATTACAATTTTCTCAGTGTCACTTCTCTCAGCATATTTGGGTGTAATTATAAAACGTTTACTAAAACTATTTGGAGCAAAAGAAAAAGAAGCATTTATTCTCGCTATTTTCTTTTCACTTGGAACATTATGTTTACCATATTCCACAATTTTTTATCCCTATCAACCATCTCTATTATTTTTTACCAGTGCCTTATATATTTTAGTAAGTGGAAAATTTAAGGATAATATAGATAATATTAAATTCTTTCTCCCTGGCTTTTTATGCGGATTAGCAATGCTTTTTGAATATACTTGTGGAATTATCGTTGTAATAATTTTGGTTTATTTATTATTAAACTTAAAGAATAAACAAAAAATAATTGTGTTTTCATTAGCCATACTGATTCCTCTAATAATTTTCTTTGTTTACAACTACATCTGCTTCGGAACTCCTTTTACAATCCCATATAAGTTTTTGCATTGGGATTTTTTCAGAGAATCGATGTCACGTGGATTTATGGGAATCACAGGATTTCGATTAACTGCTCTTTATTATATCACTATTAATCCTTACAAAGGAATTTTCTTTTTTTCACCGATACTAATTTTAGTATTTTATGGATCATATTTATTATTAAAGGACAGAAAATACAGGATAGAAGCCATAATCAGCCTGATAATCATTATTTTCTATTTATTATTCAACGCCTCTTATTATATGTGGTGGGGCGGCTGGTCAGCAGGTGCAAGACATCTTATACCAATGTTACCTTTTGCTTTTATACTTCTTACACCAGCAATCAAAAAAGCTAAGACTCTTCTAATTATTCTTGGGATAATATCAATCTTATTTGCGTTTGTTCCAACAATAGTTGACCCACAACCCAAACAACTCTATCCCACTATAGAACTACTTTATCCAAGATTTGAATATAACTACATAAGTCCATTTTTTGAAGAAGGTACAAAACAATTATTACGAGGAAACATAGCCTATAATGCGGGGAAATTAATAGGATTGAAAAATCTTTATTCTTTAATACCGTTATTTATATTTAATATTCTCTTCATTATTTTATTATTCAAGTCTATTAAATCTCAGGAATCTGAATCATCATAATCTTTCCACAATTTTCTTATAACTTTATTCACTATCTCATAATTAAATCCTTTTCTGATAAGAAAATCATTAATGCTTTTTATTATTTTTTGCCTTTCTTTATGCCTTATTGTCTTGAATTTTTTTTCAGCAAGATTGAATGCTGTCTTGAGTTCTTCTCCTTCTTTAAATAGACTGCTCAAAAGGATTTTGGCTTTCTCGGTTTTGATTCCTCTCTTTATTAATTTAGTGATAATGACATTATACCCGGCTTTTCCTTTTCTGATAAGTTCTGAAGCATATTGCCTGGCATACTCATCATCATTAATTAGCCCCAGATTCTCAATCTCTTTAATTATTTTCTTAATAACTTCTCCTTCAGTATTTTTCTTTTTTAGATACTTCGTAATTTCAAAGCTTGTTCGTGGTTTATAGGAAAGATATTTTAAAGTAAGAGATTTTGCGTATTCAAATTTTTCAGTCTCTAAGATTTCAGAAAGTTCATTTCGGTTTATTTTTTTACCTTTGAATAAATTTAATTTCAGAATTATCTCTTGAGATACACCTTTAAAGAATTCCCCATCGAGAAATATAGAAAGCCTTTTTTTATTTTTTTTCTGTTCTTCAATTGCTGTGATAATAGGCATATCAATAACCTTATATTATGTTGACAAAATATATACTAATCTTTAAAAGGATAAACTCAAATATTATTTTTAATGTAGCGGTCGGATTTATCCGACTTTTGAACAATGTAAAAATTGACCGCGAATAAACACGGATATATACGGATTTGCGCGGATAAAGATAAGAGATTTTTTTCACGATTCATTCTCATTAAAGTCTATGTAAATCCATAATAATCCGCGTTCTATTCTTGAGAATTTATTGTTTCTAAGTCACAGCTTGATAATAAAATAATAATTGCCTAAAATGTTTAAGTCATTGAATAAATTAGAAAAATCAATTTTATTTCTCGCAATATTTTTCTCCTTCATTATTTCCTTTTATAGATGGAGTCTTTCTATACATAAAGAAACCGTGTTAACCGTTTATCCTGAGTGGAACTTCAATGGTTATATCCTCTACGATGGGTATGGTAATTATGCGGAACACATATATAATTTTATCATAAATCCTTCAAGCGATTCCTATAATAATCTGAAAGATTTTATCAGTCATTACATCCATTCTTCAAGACCCATTTATCCGATAATTGTCGCTCTTTTTAATATTTTAATTAGAGATATTTTAATCAGCTCAATTATTGTCAACACAATTGCCTGTTTGTTATGCATATATATATTAAATATTATTCTCACAACGCATTTTTCATATCAAGGGAGAGATTTGTTTTTTATTAATTTGTTATTTATATCTCACATTAGTATTGTTGGAATGCTTGGCAGACCGATGACCGATGGTCTTGCTCTTTTCTTACTTTTATTATCCATTCACTTAGCATATTTATATTGTCAGAATTTCAAACCACTTCATTTGTTCTCTTTAATAATTTCTTTAGTTATTGCAATTTTTACTAAGTCCGTCCTTTTTATGTTAGCTATTACAATTCCTATCTCAATAACACTTGCCAACAGAAAAGATTTGAAAAGAGATATTTTTAGTTTTATTTATTTTTGTATTATTCCACTCTGTCTTTTCATTCTT
>Ga0315289_10002615_pt1 | contig 27541 bp, 29 predicted proteins | sample YL17G11_40_MG_FD_203452 | JGI IMG/M metagenome (GOLD analysis project Ga0315289, IMG submission 203452) | Sediment microbial communities from Yellowstone Lake, YNP, Wyoming, USA - YL17G11_40 | ecosystem: Environmental > Aquatic > Freshwater > Lake > Sediment | place: USA: Wyoming | collected...
CCGTCTTACGTGGGTACTGCTTATGTCGATATTGGAGATATAGAAATTTTAGACGGCAAATTCAATAGTCTGTGGGACATGGCAAAGCCACTAAAATAAAAAAATTGTATAAAGAAAAATTTTCTAAAGAAGTTTATTTTATTTGAATCTAATTGTCTCAAGATTCATCGGGGCAACTGTATTTAAGTTGAATTTCTTATGAATTGCAGAGGAAAGATCAAGGCATTTTGATTCTTCACCGTGGCCAAGTATGATTCTTTCGGGATGCGGAGACATATTGTTTATATAATTAAGAAGTTGTCTTCTATCGCTGTGACCTGAAAAACCATCACAAGTTTCCACATTCATCTTCATCTGGATGTTGACGATGTTGCCACCAACATTTAATGGTATCTCGCTCCATCCTTTCTGGATCCTTCGCCCAAGTGTGCCCTCGGCTTGATAACCGACAAAGGTGATGGTGTTTTTTTCATTTTGAGCCCACTCTTTGAAATACTCCATTATTGGACCGCCATTCATCATACCGCTTGTGGCTAGTACAATACACGGATCTGGGTCTCCAAGTATTTTTTGTCTCATATCGTGACTATCAACGCGTTCGAAAATATCTGAGAGCAACGGGTTTTCTCCCTGTTGGAATATCTGAGTTCTAAGTCTGTTGTTAAGATACTCCGGGTAAGCAGTATGTATTGCTGTCGCCTCCCATATCATACCATCAAGGTACACAGGGGCCTTGGGTATCTCTTTTCGTCTCATGAGTTCTTCAAGAACGATCATGACTTCCTGACTTCTCCCTACTGCAAAGACAGGGACTAAAACCTTCCCTTTTTTCTTTAGACATCTTTCAACGATGTCTTTCAAACGATCTGAAGCCTCATTTCTACTGGGTTGAAAATCATCTCTGCCCCCATAGGTTGATTCCATGACGATTGCTTCAAGACGTGGAAATCTATTTATAGCAGGGTTAAACAGCCAAGTTCTTTCATACTTAATGTCGCCCGTGAATGCAATGTTGTATAATCCTTCTCCTACATGGAAATGAGCAATTGATGAGCCTAAAATGTGTCCGGCATTATGAAGCGTAAGGCGCACATCAGGAGTTATATCTGTCGTATCTCCATAGTTTATGGCAATGCAGTGCTTAATCACATTGCGTATATTTTCTGCAGAATAAGGTACAGTTCTTGCATCAGCCGCTGCAACCTTGAGATAATCCATCTGAAGTAAAGTCATCAAATCTCTTGTTGGTGGTGTACAGTAAATGGGTCCGTCGTAACCATACTTGTACAATAACGGCATCAAACCCGAATGGTCAAGGTGTGCATGGGTAATCACAACAGCATCAATTGTTTCCAAAGGTAAAACCTCAGGAAGATGAATGTATGGAGAGCCGTTGTTATCAGAAGAAACATCAACACCACAATCAATCAAAATCTTGCTATCTTGGGTATGAAGCATACTGCAGGATCTACCAACCTCACGGAATCCGCCCAAAGCCACAAGCCGAACAAATCTTTCGCCCGTGGATGTGCCTCGATGTAGCCTTCTACCAACTTTGCGTAGTATCTCCTTACGATCTTCGCTCATTGATCTAATATAACCACGTATTTCTTTCACTGTTTTGGACTGAATTGGTGGTGTTCTAACAATTTCTGGAGACCAGTTAATTTTTTTACGTATCTCATTGAGCAAAATGCCCTGCTTACCGATTGCAATTCCCGGTTTCATGACTTCTATAGTGACCTCGCCGACATCAGGTTGGAAATAAATATTGGTAATCTCTGCATCTTTTGGAATTATTTCCTTTATTTTTCTTTCAGCTGTATCAGTATCAGTAAGAACTGAGGGATCTGGACGTACGGCAATGCGTTTCTGTAGCATTTTAGCAAGCTGTCTTACTAGTTCTTCGTTAGCTGCAAATTTATCAGGATGTTTTGTGTATATTACAACTAAAGCTCCTTCGAACTCTACATCAGAAACATCGATACTGGGTGGAATAACACCTCGAACCTTTCCTTTAATTTCTCTTAGAACATCGTCTACTGTCATTTTCTACCTTTCACAAATATTTTTTACAATATGATTACTTAAGATGTGTTCAGACTAAATATAAGAAATAATATTGTGTCACTATTCTATCTTATTTTGCAAGTTTATCCATACGCTTTTTTATTTCGTCTTCAGGGATTTCTTTGAATCCATCCTCATTTATAACCGCAACATTTATCATTCCGCCTGACGCAGAGTCTCTATTCATGGCCGCAGTTATGGCTCTCACGGCTAGATCGACTCCTTCACTAGCGGTCATATCATCTCTATAATTGTCTTCTAGAACACCAAATACATAGGGTGAACCAGAACCAGCTGATGTGTACTTGTCGGGTATGGCTCCGCCAGCAGCATCCAATGAATAAACATGCCCACCAGTGTTGTCATATCCGCCCAATATAAGTTGTACATAATAGGGATAAAACTTCCTCTGATTCAGTATGTTTGACATAAGTGTTGCTGCGCTTTTAACAGGCATTCTCGCTTCTCTCTTGAGTCTATACAAGTTAGCCTCTGCATTTAAATAGCGCGCGAGAACCTGCAAATCACCGACTAAACCGGCTGTTGCTAGTGCAAGATGTTCGTCAATTTTATAGAGCTTCTGTGTATTTTTATGGGCAATAAGTGTACCCATTGTCGCTCTTTTTTCAGTCGCAATAACTACTCCGTCTTTACATACCATACCTAATGTGGTGGTACCTGTTTTCTTAACATCTTCTGACGTCATAATAACTCCTCAAAATTAGGAAAAACACGAAGTAGAATCATGTATCTTTTATATATAATTTGCGCAAATATCCATGTTTCATTCAGAAAACAATGTTGCTACCTTTTAATAGAAATTAATATAACAAATTTTGTAAATTTTAGATGCAAGCATTATTTAGTTAATTTAGTATTGATATTAATTTAATTAGTTAACCATTGAGCTTAATTTGATATTTCGTGCTAACAATTGTCATTATTTTGTGACAAATATTGTCATGCACATTGGAATGATAAATATTAGCACGGATAGTATTCGTACTGATAGACTAAGTCTATCATGGTTGATTGCGACATGAACGAAGATTACAAAATTAAAAGCCAAGACTATAAACAAATAGTCAAAAAAACAAACCGTGGCTAATTTCGTCCAAAAATCTGCAAAAAATGAAAGAATCAGGTACAAATTTTCAATTTCTATCCTATCAACAGGGGAAAAGTAGAGAGCTATAAGGGGAAGCTTGCCATACGGGTGGGTTACCTTCGGTAGTCCGAAGGTAACCGACTTGAGGTCTATTCGGCCAAAAATTCGGTCGGATTTCCACTACGGTCCGCGATTAATTTTTGAACTTCGTTAAAATCACGTGTTGAAATAATTGGTTCGTGGTCACTTTTATTGACATATTCTTCCCAATGTAAGTATCCGCAGTAGACTGAATTTTTTAATATTGTAGAAATGGTTTTTTTGGCCCAAATCCTCCCCTTTTTCGTTGAAATCTTTGCCAAATTCAACATTTTTTCAATTTCACCCATACTTTTTCCCCCCATATACCAGAGGTAAATATTGCGAACGACCGGGGCCTCCATATTATTAATTTTAAATTTTCCATCAATATAGTCATAGCCGTATGGTATGTTAAAACCTAGCACGCCACCATTCGTTTTGGCTTTTTGTTGCATTCCAATGTATACTCGTTCACCAATTTGTTCAGACTCAAGTTGTGCGATACGTTGTATTATGTCCATTACAAATCGCCCCATGGCTGTTGAGGTATCAAGTGATTCCATCATGGAGACGAATTCTTTGCCTTTTTTGCTAAGATCTTCCATCATGAACATGAAGTTTTTAGAATTACGATGGATCCGATCCATTTTAATAACAAGGAGGGCATCCCATTTGTCGATTTCTTCCATCATTTTAGTATAAGCGGGCCGTCTAGTTTTTCTCCCGGAATATCCCTCATCAACATATTCCCCTGCGACAACCCAATCCCGTGCCTTGCAATAAGATCTAAGTTTCTCCAATTGTGCATCTAAAGAAAATCCTTCTTTAGCCTGATCTTCAGTTGATACTCTGGTATAAATTGCTGCTTTTACCGGTTGCGCATCCATCCAACTTTTATTAGTGTGTTTTAATTTATAAAAGTATCTACCGTGATAAACAATATCTAACAATATACTGTTTGTATAAACTGTGTGCTAGACATAATTTATCAATGTTAATGCTATATTGAATACGTGTGGCATGGTAACACAGATATTAATTGTTAACATCTAACATTAAAAAGTTAGCTATGTAAATTAAAAACATTTATTAAATTAACATTAGACATAAAAAGGACCTAAATTGTCGAAAAATTTCACAAAAAACAAAAAAATGGGATTTTTGTTTTAATTTCTATTTTGGCTTTATCCTTCAAAATCCGTTTCACTTATTTCTTCGTCGATTTCATCGGCGACACCCTCTATTCTGTATTCGTCGTAGTTAATCTTTTGCGAAGGTGCTTGTTTCTTTTTTATCTGTTTTCCGCAGACCTTACATTTTCCTTCATCGTCGTATTCTCGCCAATCCATACAGTTGAAGCAGAATTCATCGCTACCAACAGCTACTTTTCTAACAGATACTTTTTTAGCAGCTGCTTTCACGGGTATCTTTTTCTGTTTTTTTGTAACTACTTTTATGGATGTCTTTTTTTGTTTCTTTACAGCTACTTTTGTTGGCTTTTTTATTTGTTTCTTTTTTAGCTGTTTCTTTTTTTGTTTTTTCATACAAAGACGCACTGGAATATTTTTGGTATATTTAATATTATCAATCATTTATAGCATTTTTGCTTTTATAGTGATAAAATAAGTGTTTTTTAAAGACGAAGTATTATAAATATTACTGTGATTCCCTCATGTTTTATAACTATAAAAACACAGGGAAAACATCAAGAATGTAAAAATATTTAGAGGGTATTAATCAGCTATGACCGTATATTGTTCCATTTGTGGCGGGGAATTGGCCCCGGAAGAAGAAATTCAGGGCATTTGTGAAAGTTGTAAACTTTCTCAGGGTAATGACCACGTTGGCGATGTGGAAGATATTGAACCAGATATGCGATAATACAAAGTCATATCAATAGTATTTTAAGCTGAATTTTAATTTAGATTTCATTTATTTAGGAGGGAAAGACAAATATGGATCTAATGTCATTCTATAATTCTGACCTTTTTAAATGGGTTATTTTACCAATATTGATCTTTTTGGCACGTTTAACTGACGTAAGTCTTGGCACTATGAGAATTATTTTTGTTTCTCGTGGAGTCAAATATCTTGCTCCCGTGATTGGTTTTGTTGAGATAAATATCTGGTTGCTTGCTATAGGACAAATTATGGAGAATCTAAGCAATAATAACCCAAATAGTATTGTTTGTACTTTAGCCTATGCTGGAGGTTTTGCAACAGGAAGTTTCGTAGGAATTTTAATTGAGGAAAAAGTATCAATAGGATTAGTACTTCTTCGTCTTATCTCAAGACATGATACCAAAGAATTAATTGAATATTTAAAATCTGAAAACTATGGTGTGACAATTCACGATGCAGAAGGCGTTAAAGGGCCGGTAAAGATAATTTTTGCAGTTATTAGACGAAAAGATCTTCATAGCGTTTTAGATAGAATCAATCAAATTCATCCGCATGCATTTTATTCTGTCGAAGATGTCAGATCAGTTGGAGAGGCGGTCATGCCAATGCATAGACGCCATTTGTTTAGTTTTCAACGAAAAGGAAAATGAATGGAGAGTTTTATTCTTTGAGAATGTTCCGCATGTATTCGTCTTTTGTTCTGATTTCTTGTATTTTATGGTCTATCAATTTGATTTTTTTGAATGATCTAAAAATGAGATATATTCCTATAAATACGAGAACTATGCAGATTATTACCAACGGTATGACAAAATGTATGGATGTGGATACGTCATAATATCTTGATGTAACAATCAAAACGGTAAATATGGATGAGGGTAAAGTGAGTATGGCTATGGCCGTCGCAACATTGAGAGTGAAGTTCGTTTTTCAGCCAAAAGTAAACTCACGGTGTTATAGATTTGGGATGCTTCTCTCATTTTTGATCATCATTCTTTTTTCAGTAGCAGACTAATTTTTTTAGTGGGTAGTTTATAGAATTTTTCTTTTTTATCAATAACCGCTATTTCTAGGCAGTCGACAGTTAATTTCTTTTTGGTTGTCTTGCGTAAAGCTTGAAGTCCGAGATTGATGGCTGCATCCAGAGTGAGATCGGGAGCATAAAAGCGGTTCAGGTGAGACATTGCGCTTTGACTTTCCGCCCCTTCACATATAGCTTTGTATTCTAAAAATGCACCAGATGGATCTGTATCGAATAATCGCTTTCCACTTTCGTCAACTCCCGCTATAATCAATGCAACGCCAAAGGGTCTTATTCCATCAAACTGTGTGTAAAGATGTTTATATTCACATATAATTTCAACGAGAGCTTTTACTGGTATTTGTTCATCATAAGCCAGTCTATTGACTTGAGCCTCATCACGAGCTATTTCTACTAAGCGCTGTGCATCTGCAACTAGGCCTGAGAAGGCACATCCAATGTGGTCATCAATCTGAAATATTTTATCTATTGTGTGCGCTTTAATAAGATTAGAAGGGGAATCTTTGTGTGCGATTAATACAACCCCGTCTTTGAATTTCATTCCCAAGGTTGTTGATCCTTTATTTACCGCCTCACGGGCATATTCAACTTGGTATAGTCTTCCATCTGGAGAAAAAACCGTACTTGCTTGATCATATAATGCATCGCCAGATTCCATAAATCATGCTCCAGATATCAGTTTTTTGAAAATATTTTAAGTTTATTATTTTCTCTGCCAGAATAGAATATTGATGTTATATATTTATCCTAAACGGTTGGCAATTTGAACTAAGATTTTACTTTTTGCACCTTTTTTGTCAACGAGTATTCTTCCGTCTTTTTTCCAAGGTCGTGAAGGATGCGTAGCATTTTTTTCTAGGACGGGATTGAGACCAAGTGATTTTGCAGCTTTAATTATGTTTTCTACTGCAGGTTTTTCGACTGCATGTTTTTTGGAAACCTTTCTTCCAGCTAGCCGAGAAACTGATCCATCAAAATAGACAGGCCAAATTACATATTTGTCTTCATCTCTAGAAACCATAAACAATCACAGGACGAAACTATTTTTATATCAATACCGCGTTTATAGCACCGATCTGACCAGGGCGTGAAGTTATTCTTGCTTTTCCTATTTTGGTATTTATGATGGCTCCTTTAGTCATAATGTTTCTTCGGACATAGTGAGGATTTGCTTTGTTTTCTACAACCGTGATTATTTCCGTTTTCGTGGTTTTGTTTGTTTTAGGATCTAGTACATAGGCGATGTTTGCGGTTTTAATTAGGGTCTTACTGCCATTTCCCGTGGTTCTTACGTTTTTCAGTTTAGTTTCTCCAATGGTTGTAAGGTTTTGCTCCCCGCCCATTTCAAACTTTCTTTTACTGCGGGAATAGCGAATTCTTCGCCCTGAACTGCTTCTTTTTGAATTACCTTGCCATAGTGCCATTGAAAATTCCGAATAATAAGGTGATATATAAGGATATGGCCAATCCTGCAGTTAATAGTCTGCAATTGTTTTAAAAAGCTGTTTTTAATCTAAAAATTGGTGAACAATTTATTCGATATTAGACTTTTTTGGAGTAATTTTCTGAAAGACTTTTTCAATTCTATTTTTAACATCTACAATTTCAAATGGTTTTTCGATATAGTCCATGGCAACAGTAATTCCAAATGTTTTACTAAAGGTATCTGTTTTAGCTGAGAGAAAAACAACCGGTATATTTCTCCACTTAGTTTTTTCTCTCAATCTGTTGAGAACCTCCCATCCACTCATATCTGGCATCATGATGTCTAAAAGAATGAGGTCAGGGATCTGGTTATTCTCTAAAAAATCAAGGCATTTTTTTCCACTTTCAGCACCTACGACTTTGTAATTGGTATTTAATTTTTCTAGTCCTTGTTTAATAGTATATATCACATCTGGTTCATCGTCTACAATCATTATGGTTTTTGTCATTTTTCCTCTGCCTTGATTAATGTATATAGAGGATATTTAACTATCTTTTTCTTTTTTTACTCTTTTGTCATCATCATTTGATAATAATCAGTCAATTTCCAGAAGCATTTTTTCATTCATTGGTATTTTTACTCATATCTGAGTGCGGTAACTGGGTCCATCTTAGCTGCTTTTCTAGCAGGTAAAACGCCTGCAGCTATACCTATCATAATACCAAAGAATACTGCTATCAAAAACCATTCTGTTGAATAACTTAAAGGAATATTGCCTGAACTAAATGTCCCACCAAATTCTTTTAGATATTGGTTAAGAATTTGTATGATAAATGCCCCACCACTAGCCCCTATTATACATCCAAGTATACCGCCAAGCAATCCTATCATTGATGATTGATATAAAAATAAACTCAGTATATCTCTTCGTTTAGCTCCGATTGCCATCATGGTACCAATCTCTCTCGTTCGTTCGGTTACTGTCGCAAACATAATATTGGCAATACCTATACCACCAACCACAAGAGAAACCAATGCAATTGAAGTTATAAGCATACTCATCACGCTCATTATCTGATCTACTTTTGAAATTATGTACTGCTGTGTTATGACTACAAAATCGGAGTTCTTATCCTTGTAATTAATAGCATCAGATTTGCTGTTCAGATAACTAAGAATCTCATTTTTTGCATCGTTAACGTGTGCCTTGTCCGTAGCTTCCGCATATAAAATTCCATAGGCCGTAATATGTCTGAAAATACCTCCAACATTAGATCCAAAATATGATGAATAGTAAGGATCTATTGGACCTGCCATGGATACAGCAGTTAATTGACTTAGCGCATTTGTACTTTCGCCTTCTTTTAAGATTCCTACTATAGTTGTTTTTATAAGTTTTCCATCTATTCTTTGTATGTATATGGTATCCCCGACTTTCAACTGTTTATCTTTCCCAAAAAGCTGGGTCATGCTTTTGCTAATAACTATCTCGTTTTTTTTGTTTTGAAACATCCTGCCCTCTTCGATTTTCAAACCCATTATATCTAGTAGAGCTGGCGTAGTGGCATACATGGTTCCCCCTGCTTTTGTCTGCCACTTCAGAAATCCTTCTTTTAGTTTGATACCCTTTAACGGCAATAAACCGAGTGGAGCGACTTCTTTTATATTGGGTAGCTTCTTTATTTCTTCAATGTCGTGATCAGTAAAGCCCATTTCTGTGAATGATATCTGAGGCGGATCACTTGCAGTACCAATACCTATAACCATGCCAGTTGGATTGAAGATATTCCACTGTTCTTCAATAAAGAGTCTAACGGAAGAACCTGCAGTGGTTACGATAATAACTGAACCTATTCCTATTATAACTCCAACGAGAGTCAGGAATGTTCGTATTTTATGGGATCTCAATGCATCAAGACTCATCAAAAATATATCTCGTATCATGCTTTCCCACTTATCCGTCCATCCAACATGTTGACAACTCTGTTCGTATATTTTTTAAGTGAATGATCGTGTGTTACTAGCAGGATAGTTTTTCCCCCTCTAGTGATCGATGATAAAAGATTCATCACTTGTTCGCCCGTTTTTCTATCAAGATTTCCCGTGGGTTCGTCTGCAAGTATTATTAATGGGTCGTTTGCCAATGCGCGGGCGATGGCAACACGCTGTTGTTGTCCGCCAGAAAGCTCTGAGGGTAGATGTGTCGCCCAGTTTTCTATTCCCACTTTTTTTAGTAGATCATAGGCCCTTTTTTCTCGGTCAGCTTTTGATATACCTCCAAACACCATTGGAAGTGCAACATTTCTTAATGCATTAAGAGTTGGGACAAGATTGAACGTTTGAAATATGAAACCAATTTTTTTGCTTCTAACTTCAGCCAATTCATTGTCATTCATATCAGATGTTCTCTCACCAGCTAATAAAATCTCTCCAGAGGTTGGCCGATCAAGGCAGCCAAGTAGATTCATCAAGGTGCTTTTGCCTGAACCCGACGGACCCATTATGGCTAAAAAATCACCTTTTTTCACACTCAATGAGACGCCGTTTAATGCCCTGAATTCTTGTTTACCCATTTTGTAAGTTTTTGTAACAGAACGGGTTTCAATAATATAATCTACGGGCATTTTTATCAATTCGCCTATATATATAACATATATTTAAATATTTATTTTTATATTAATTTAGATAGTGTATTACACATTTTATATAGTTTGTGCAATTTTTTGACAAAAACAACACATATTCTTAAGATAATTCAATAAACCGGTTTAATTATCGGATCGGGACGCTCCCATCGGTGATGCACAGAGCTAGATTGTTTTGTTTGTACCTGATAATCATTGAGAGCAGGATTGAATTCTTCAATCTTTAAAACGATGTAATGGATTGTATGATTTCCAAGATTATTTAATGCTACATCAATGGTGATCCACCCTGTTTTAGATGAAAGAACCTCACCCCATGCATGCGCCTCAGCCACAAGTCCTTTTTGAGTGATAAAATATCCTGTTAATCGTCGGCAAGGAATCCCGCGTGTCCTGGCAAGAGTGATAAATAGATCAGTAAATTCGTCACAATCGCCAATGCCTGCAAGAAAAGCCTGATTTGCACCTAATCTTTTTTCCTGTTTTTCACGATGCTTAATCTTAGTCGTTATATAGCGACTAGCGGATTGCACCCAGCAGGAAATGTCATCCGTTTCAAACCAATCTTCTTTAGAAATATCCTGAAGCCAGTTAGATGTTATGGGCCAATAATTAGAATTCTGTCTATATTTTTGCTGTAGCGGTTTCGGAAAGTCTGATATCTTTCCCCAATCGTCTCTTGGATTTGCAAAAGAAGGGATTGGCGATATCGTGATAATTCTATCCAAGGATATTGCGCCCTTTGTTCCAACTTTGTTTTGAAAGATGAAAAACGAATTATTTCCTTTGCGTTTTAACTTGCATTGTGCAGGATATTTGTCAATCTGTACGGTTTGCCGATAGCCAGGATAATGGAAAAATTTCAACATTATTTTAGGATTGCCTGCATTGGCTCTAAAAATCAATTGTTCCTGATGATGGATCTGCCAACCACGAATCTTTCTAGGATCTTCCATCTAAAGTTTTCCTCTTTGATGGTCTAATGTTGTTCTTTAATTGGAAGAACTTTAAATAGTTTCGTTAACTGATGAATGCGATAAAATAAGACGAATTGATAATAAAATCTAGAATGAAGTCAATTCGGAAGAACACAAAACTTTTAAGAGATAGCAAGTAGGCTGATCAGCAATAACTCAAAAAAATTCTTACGCAAATTATTATGTGTGGTTCGAAAAGTATATTTCTCCTAATAACCAAAGATTATTGTTCCTTCGCTGTTTCTAACAATATAGGCTTCGCGTTCTTCATCAAAATCAACGGTTAGATATGTACCGTCTGTATTGTAAATGACCCCAATTGCGGCATCAAATGAGACGTCTTTGAATGTTTGGTTGATTACATAGTAATCTCTCCAATCTCGTATGATGCCAGCGCATGTTCTATATTCATGCCTTTGTTTTAATGGCAATCTTGCATCGCCTGCTCTCCAATTCCAGAGCATTAGTAGAAATTCTAACTCTTGTGTCGTTAACTGCTTACAGATTTTATCAAGCCAGTATCTAAGTTTGCTACCTTTTGCGCTTCTATGAGAAATTTCCTTTGTTTCTGGATCTTCAATTAAAAAATGCCATCTTAACTCTTCGCTATGTTTCCTTCTAAGTCTCAAACTGTCTTGCTTTTGCTTTCTTTTTTTGCTACATTCTTTGCATCTTACTGCATTATGATATAAACTAGAGATATCTTTTCCGCAATCAATACATGCTCGAATGATATTTTTTGTCATTATTGGCTTCCTATAATTAATTCCAAGTAACTATATCTATGAACGTTCTAGTTTATATATTCTCGGTGTGAGTTTATATAGGCGTTTTTTTGTATGATGCCGAGTAGTAATACAGAAACGAAATCAATGTTATACAGGTAACAAATTGTTACAAAACAAGTAATTTTTCCATTCTTCTGTTTTTATCCTTACACAACTCTTATTTGATCATAAAATCAATTATAATGTGTAACATAGTATTGTGATTGGGGAGTGTAATTTTAAGTTACATTCACCTCTTACCTCACCTCCCCAAATCACATATTTATAATAAGATTACAGCAATTTTTTACATATTCTTCAATTTGTCAAAATGGTAAAAAGATGCACCACTAATTAAACAATATTTCTCTCTCTTTTTATTTTTTTAATAACATTTTTATTCTGGTTCAAAAGACTCGCGATTTTCTATGTTAAAAATTAAATCAGCATTTTAAATCTCCAAAAATGTTAATACGAGATAAATGATTCTCATCATTAGTGTGATGGGATGAAAGAAAAAAGAAAGAATCTCGTAATGTCTCTGGTAATTTCGGCAATTGTAAGTGGTATTTTTGCAGGAGTAATTTACGTAAATACTGTACATTATCCTTTAGAATTACCTTCAATTGAAGAATTAAGAGATGCGAGTATTCTAAATCGACTTTATGTTCCTTTTTGGCTTGCAGTTTTGTTCTCGTTAGTTTGTTTTGTTGTCTTAACGGTAATTTTCTATCTTGTAATAAGTCATATAAAAAAACGAAAAGGGAAAAATAATGGATGGTCTGAATTTCTAAAAAACCACTTGATATTTTATTTTTAAGATTACAAATCCTGCAGTATAGAATCATCTGGTGAGGGCTTATAGTTAGGTAAGAAATGAAATCATTTATCATCCGGTAACATTCCCATCGCTATAAGATATCCTTTGGCTCGCTCTGCATATTTGTATTGGTTAACTTTTTCCCAGAATCTTTTTGTATGATTTGGATGCACGAGATGCGCAAGTTCATGAATAATTAGATAGTCTTGTACCCACCTCGGCGTTTTAGCGATACGATCAGAGATTCTAATTGATTTAGTCCTAAATGTGCAGCTGCCGAATCTGGTTTTTTGATTTGTGACAAATTTAATAGAAAAGTCTAAAGAACCATTGAAATAAATCTTATTTAACTCTTGAGCGCGCTTTAACAAATCTCCATTATCATTCAATTGTTTTCGTTTTTTGTGGTGCTCGCCCCACTTGATCATCTTGTCTATCCATTTTTTTTCTTCAGATTCAGTCATACCGCTAGGTAGATAGATGCAGAGTTTTTCACTAACAAATTTAGCTTGAACTGTATTTTTCCTTTGTTTACTACGTATTATTTCTACATCATTCATAATTGTATTCGCAATAGGTTTTCTGTTTAAATCTTTGTTTGGTTAGGAAAATAAACACAAGGAAGACGTGGGAATAGTACTGTTGAAATGAAACCATCGTGAAAACTATTGATTTTTTACAATAACTCATTCAATTACTTGTATGCTTTTACTTTGACGCTTGTGATTTTACCAACAAGTCGCTTATCAATTTCTTTTTCCGTATAACGGTTTTGGCTGACAATTTTAATATTACGAAAACCCGCCTTCTTTATGATATCGAGATACTCATTTTTTCCTAGTGCACCCGCAATACATCCGCCCCACGCATCAAAACTTTTCTTAATATCCTCTGGAAGAGCTCCTTCAATTACCAAATCAGAAATCAATATTCTGCCGCCAGGTTTCAAAACTCTAAAAGCCTCTTTAAAAGTTTGAAGTTTATCTGGAGAAAGATTGATCACACAGTTACTAATGATTACATCTATTGTATTGTCTTTGACCGGAAGATTTTCAATTTCACCAAATCTAAATTCCACATTTTTATAACCATTTTCTTTGGCGATTTTCTCTGATCTCTTGATCATCTCCTCAGTCATATCAACGCCGATAACAAAACCGCTCTCGCCAACCTTATTTGCTGCTAAAAACACGTCTATTCCTGCCCCAGACCCTAAATCTAGGACAGTTTCTCCATCTTTTAGCTCTGCTAATGCAGTTGGATTACCGCAGCCTAAACCCATGACAGCAAAATCTGGAATACTTTTAAGTTCATTTGCAGAGTATCCGATAGACTCTGTTTGTTTGGTGATATCATTCTTTTTAGAGTTGCAGGTTTGACAACATGAAGTATTATCCTGAGCAAATTTTGCATATCTTTTCTTTACTGCTTTTTTAATTTCTTTATCATCCATATGAATCCCTGCTCAATAATTTGTTTTACTTTTTAATCGTTCCTATACTACGGTAAGATAACCTTTGATCTATGCGGGCGCGGGAGTAACATAAGCTACAAGTCTTTGTCTTTTTACTCAAAACATATATTATATATACTAGATGCACATACAAGGCCAAAACAAAAAGGAAGTATAAAATGTATAGAGAAGGTAATAGAGGCGGTCGTTTTGACGGACCACCAAGAGAAATGCATAAGGTGACTTGTGCAGAATGCGGAAAGGAAACTGAAGTTCCTTTCAAGCCCGATGGAACAAGACCAGTTTATTGTAGAGACTGTTATCAGAACCACCGGCCAAAAAGATTTTAGATAAAATTTTCGAAAATCACCTAAATTTTATCGATCTTTATTTTAATATCTTTTTTTCTTTTCATTTTTTTAACTACTTAAAATGCTATCAATATTTGCAGGTTATAGGTTTTTAAATAAGTAACTGTTATGAGATTGTAATTTGATCGAGGAAAAAATTATGACAGAAGAAACAACGGAAAAGAAAACAACTGAAAAAAGAAGAACTGATGAAAACGTAATATATGTTGGACACAAACCTCCGATGAGCTATGTGCTTGCAGTAGTAACACAGTTTCAGGGTAGTGGCTCTGATGAGGTTATTATTAAAGCAAGAGGCAGGGCGATAAGTACAGCGGTAGATACTGCAGAAATTGTGAGAAACAGGTTTATCAAAGACGCGGAAATTAAAGGCATAAAAATTAGTACTGAAAGCATTACAAACGAAGAAGGCAGAAACTCTAACGTATCTTCGATGGAAATAATCTTAACAAAGAAGAGTAAATAAGCAGTAAGCTTTTGCAATCAAAAAAAGAGGAGTTACTTTCGTAGAAGTCCTAACGAAGTAAGCTCCTTTAACACTTTTTCTACTGCTAATGACACATCCTCTGTCTTTCTTGCACCCGCACAGACTATTTTACCAGAGCCGAACAAGAGCATAGCTACCTTGGGTTCTTTTATCCTGTAAACCAACCCTGGGAATTGCTCAGGTTCATATTCCACATTATCTAAACCAAGAGCTACAGCTACTTCGCTGAGATTAAGTTCTCCCTCCAGGTCAGATGTGGCCACAATATTCTGGATCACAATCTCAGGATTTTTATATGCCTTTACACCTATTTTTTCTAGTTTTTCTGCTATTATTTTGATAGTAGCCCTTACATCCTCTATAGTTTTTGCACCGGTACAGTTAGCCGCTCCGCTTCTGAAAAGAAGAGTTGCTGTTTTTGGGTTGTGTAAGCGATACACAAGTCCAGGAAACTGTTCTGGTTCATATTCCGCTTCTTCTAACGATTGTGCTATCACATCTAGATCTAATTTTTCTGCAAATTTTGTAGATGCTACAATATTTTGTACTTTTATTTCTATCATATATTGTCACTCTCCATCGGGTGCCACAGTCTTAAGGTGGCAAAACCAAGAACAAGTAGGTCTATTAAAATAGTTCTCTTACGTTATGCTGGTCTTAGAGTTCCTGCAAAAACCTGCCATGCCAGTAACGATTTTGCAACCAGACTCAGGATAATATAGACCCTCTCCCCGTAAAGATAATCCTTCCATTTCCAAATTTTCTTGTATTGCAGGTACATGTTTATTGCAAAGACATTGAAGGCTATTGCTATTGTAACAAATATTCCGATTACAAAGCTGGGCACTGTGTTTCCACTTGCAACTACTGCTCCAATAAGAGATATGAATATTACTATCCATGGAACAATTCCCGCAATGCATCCAATTGTGTAGGACGTCCAGTTGGTTTTCTTTGTCGTCTGGTTATGAAGTTCCATCATAAGACCCATCCAGTTCATTACTGCTGTTAAAGCAAACAATGCCATCAATGTTCCAATATCATAAATTGAAGTAAGCATTGCAATTATTACAATCATTAGTGATGCACTTATTGAATACTCATACCATCTCGCTGGATTCATGTGGTTTTCAAGTTTTTTAACATACCATTTGTAGAGCACAGTTGCTAACAGGAAGTGTGCTATGGCAGAGATGAAAAGAAACATTGCGACTAGCGGCCCAATTCTTACATCAATCAATTTAGTTGATACAGGTGATATCGTTTTTGTTATTGCGTCGAATTGTGGATACATGTAGGTTATTGGTAAAGTAAAGCTGTTGGACAGTATCAACATTAAAAATCCTTGTATTATATGAAAAACGCCCATGGCTACATTAAATCTTCTCAATCCACTTTCAGTAATTTCTTCTTTACTCATTTTCTTCCCCCAAATAGCTTTAGTATTAGCATTAATTGATAGTTTATAAAATTTTTTGGTGGTTCAATTAGGTAAAAGGAGGCGTTGACGTTAGGTTGTAGTTTGTTTGTAAGGAAATTGTTTGTAAGGAGACAATATAACTAATAATAAATAATAGATTACGTAAAAAGGGATTTAAAATAAAAAATTAATTCAAATGGTCAAAATGACAAACAAATAAACTCTAACTTTTTCCTTATTTTTCCAATTTTTTAAAATGAAGACTCATTGAATTAATACAAAATCGAAGACCTGTTGGAGGAGTACCGTCATTAAACACATGACCAAGGTGACCGCCACAGCAGCTACACATAACTTCAGTTCTTTTCATACCCCGACTCCTGTCATCCTTTAATGTGACTCTATCCCTAGATATTAGCGTTCGAAAGCTAGGCCAGCCACCACCAGAATCAAACTTTGCATCTGAGGTAAACAACTCATTGCCGCAACCCGCACAAACATAGACGCCTTTTTCCTTATTGTCAAGATATTTACCGCTAAACGGACGCTCTGTACCTCTCCCCCTCAAAACACGAAACTCATCGTTAGTCAAGGCATCTTGCCACTCTTTTTCTGATTTGGGTAAACGTTTTTTTGCCATAAAAACACAAATAGTCATAACAAGTTCTGTTTATAAAAAGCTAGTTATTGCTTCCATTGAAGTAAATTGCAAAAATTATGCTCTATTTAAGAAGCGATCTTCATATACATCTCTATATGTTCCACACCGGCTTCATAAAAAGGTTCGCCTCTCATGTTAAAACCATTTTTTTGATAAAAGCCAGAGGTATCCGCCCTCGAGTGAATATAAATCTCATCAACCTTCTTCTTTCTACAGTAATCTATCAAAAAATTTGTTAGTTGTCTTCCAAATCCTCTTCCTCTACAATTCTTTATGATTGCGATACGTTCCAATTTTGCGTACTTGTTTATTCTGACCCTTGCACATCCAATTGGCTCATTGTCAAGATAAGCTATCACATGTTCAGCTTCAGAGTCCAGTCTGTCTAATTCCAACTCCAACGGGACATTTTGCTCTTCAATAAAAACGATTCTACGTATCTCAATAGCCTGTATGAATTCTTCCTTGTTTTTCACTAATTTTATCTCTAAATCCCTCACAAAACATATACTGAGTTTTAGCTATAAAAAATTTGGGTTGCATGCATCTCAAAATACTATAAAAAGACCAAATTCCATATCAAATGCATGGGTGGTGTTGACTGGTTTAAAAATGCTATTATCTATCACATTTTAATTGATAGATTTGCTGGACACACTACCACAGAAAACTGGGATAAACCGATATTTCTTGGAGGAAACATCAGAGGAATAATCGAAAAAATTCCATATATTCAGAACCTTGGCGTTAACACAATTTGGATTTCACCTTTTTACAAAACAAGTGCATACCACGGTTACCATGTAACAGATTTTTATCAGGTAGACCCGCGTTTCGGCACAGACGAAGACATAAGCAATCTTATAAAGGCAATTCACAAAAATGGCATGCGTATCATTGCAGATTTTGTACCAAATCACTGTTCAAAAGAACACCCTTTTTTTAAAGATGCACAGCAAAACAAAAACAGCGAATATAAAGATTGGTTCTACTTCACAAAATGGCCAGATTATTATCTTTGTTTCCTAAGCATTAGAGATTTACCAAAAATAAACCTTGACAATCCGCAGGCACGAGACCACATAATAAATGCAGCCAAACAATGGCTTGGTTACGGTTTTGACGGCTACAGACTTGACCACGTAATAGGACCGTCGCATGACTTTTGGCAGGAGTTCAAAAAGGAAATAAAAACAGAATATCCAAACGCAGTTCTCATTGGTGAAGCATGGATGAAAGGAATCAAACTTAGCGAGATGAGAACAATAAATGTTAGAGATAAGTTTCTAAAATGGCTATTTGGGGCTTCTTCAGACAATCTGTTGAGAGAATATGTTGGGGAGCTGGACGGAGTTTTGGATTTCAGATTGCAGAAAATAATAAAAGACTATGTTACTGGAAAAAATACCTACGGATCGAAAAAGATGTTATGCGAAAAAATAAAACAACGATATGAGAAGTATCCAGATGATTATTTTTTACCAACGTTTCTTGACAATCATGACATGAACCGATTTCTATTTGACTGCAGAAACGACAAAGAGAAACTCAAAGAGGCGGCAACTATACAATTTTCATTATATCAACCGGCGATTATATATTATGGAACTGAAATAGGAATGACACAAGAGAAATCATTATGGGATTTTCAAGCCAATGGTGATCTACAGGCAAGACAACCGATGAAATGGGAACAGCAAGATATGGAACTACTAAATTTTTATAAAAAACTAATAGAACAAAAGAAAAAATGATAACTGTTTAAATACTACCTATGTTTGTTTTTCTCCCATATTTGCTCGTATTCGTCATCGCTGATTTTTTCTGCCTTGATTTCACGCTTTATATTTACGGGAGTTGGTAAATCAGATACCTCCCCTTCTTTGTCTTCTTCAGGTTTTGCTGTCTTTCTCTTTCTCCTCTTGTTTAGCGTTATAAAAACCACTGATAGGATTATTGCAAGTACTATAATGATAACTACTGGCCCTAATGATTTTTGTAGTAGCGTATCATCTATTTTCACATTTCCGTTACTGTACGCAGAAACACTGCGGTAAGTCGTACTCGTAATTTTTATTTGGTAAGAACCCGGAGGTATATTGGAAGGAATCATCCACGGGTAATCTCCATAATTAAATACATCAGAAGCAATTGAGGAATAATACTGTCCATCTTTATAGAGCTCAATATTCACATAATATCCGCTACCTTCCGAATCCCAAGTTATAGTATATCTATCTCCCTTGTACCAGGTGTAACCCTCAGATGGAGAAGTTACAGTTATTGACCTGTTGTCTATGGAAAAATACTCGCTTATGCCGTAAAGATTGCTATATACAAGACTCTTTATTTTTATATTACAAGAAGAACTAAATGTCGGATCCGTGGGGATTTGCCATGAATGGCTTCCATCGTTACTTGTATTTGAAATAATCGTTGAATAATACGATCCATCCTTGTATAATTCAATACTTACATAATTACCAGCATTCACTGAAGTCCAGGTTATGTTATATGTTTCTCCTTTGTACCAAGTCTCTCCGGCGTATGGTGAGTTTACAGTTATTTTTCGTTCATTTATGGAAAAATATCCGCTATAATCGTAGATGCTACCATATGAAATACTTTGTATCATTATCTGATAAGATGAACTTGAGGATAGTGTATATGGGACATTCCACGTGTAACTTCCATCATTTACCGTATTTGAGTTGATTGAAAAATAAGAAGATTCAATCCAATATCCAATCGTAACATAATCTCCGGCATTCTCAGAGTTCCAAGTTATTGCATATGTTTCTCCTTCGTACCAGGTGTCTCCCTGAGTTGGAGAAGTTATTTTGATATATCGCCTGTATATTGAAAAATAATCACTATAATCGTATACGTTAATGTATGATATGCTCTCTATTTTTATCTTGTAGGTGGAGCCAGTAGTAAGATCAGAGGGAATTGACCAGTAATAGCTACCACTATTGTATACGTAAGAATTTATTAAATAATCTGTAGACCCATATGAATAATAAATGTTTACATAGTCACCAGCATTTTCTGAATTCCAGGATATGATGTATGTATCTCCTCCATAACAGACCTCCCCAATAGATGGAGAATTTACAGTTATGGTTTGCTGGTGTATGTAAAAATACCCGATACTGTAGTCAAAGATGTTACCATCGTTTAAACTTGTTATTTTTATCTGATAAGAGTAATAAGAAGGTAGATTGGTGGGAATTGACCAGTAATAGCTACCACTATTGCTTGCATTTAAAGTAAGTGCATCATAGTAATATCCACTTTCATACAATTCGATTTTAACGTAATTTCCTGCACCAGAAGAATACCAAGCTATTTGACATGTTTCTCCCCCATAGTATATTTGTCCACTCGAAGGGTTAGTAATATTAATCGAACCTGCTGCTGCGGCATGTTGACTTAAGATAGCGATAAAACTAAAAAAAAACAATAGGAATACTATACCAACTGTAGATAGTTGCTTCTTCATCTCTGATTTTCAACCTCTTCTCGGTTCCTCATGTATATCTTTAAAATCTTTATTAATAATATACCATGTTAAAGTCTATCATTAATCATATATAAAACTGTCGTGGTAAAATGTCAAAATGAAAATTACTCCAAAATTGTTTTATTGTACAAACCGATTAGCCTTAGATAAATAGTCACAGTTTTACTATATTTGGAGGAAATACATATTGCCAAAAAAGTTATTTAAGATTATAGCTGCCGTAATTGTTCTTATTCTCTCAATATGGGCTCTTTCTAATTTAATTGGTAGTTTTAGAGCTATCGATAGAGATGGTGATGGACTAAACGACGAGATGGAGAAAAAACTTCATACTAATCCATTAGTCAATGATACTGATGCGGATGGCATAGACGATGGTGCGGAATATCAATATTGGTCCAACAGAGCTAAAAACGAATCGAACGATAATCTTGCACCCAATGGTGATGTTGACCATGATGGTACTCCAAACATTCTTGATCAAGATTCGGATAACGATGGTCTTACTGATGGCGAAGAACTTAAATTAGGTACAGATCCGGCTAAATCAGACACCGATGGAGATGGCATAGATGATGGTACTGAACTACCTACGGGCACCGATCCTCTTAATCCAGATACTGATGGAGATGGAATCCTTGACGGCCAAGATGATAAACCTGCGGGCCCACAAAAGCCAGGAGATTTAACCTATGGCTCCGTAGATCCATCAGGAAGTACACGTAGTCCAACCAGGAATGGGCATGGTCCAAAAGTAACCTGTTTCGCAGTTTTCAATCCATCTATTACACGAATGAAGAGATACCTTGCATATGATGCCATAAAAGTGGATTATACGGCTTATATTTTCAACCCGACTCTTTATAAATTAGAACTATCGGACATAAGATATGATAATGTATTTACCGGTACAATAACTCTAACAGATATAGCATATGGTGACTCAATAGCAATACCATCAGTTGCACCAAATGCGAACATCGTAACATATTCCTCATCTTCTCCTTATCTAACCTTTGATTTTTACAAAGATGGGGCAGATAATTTCTATGTGAAATCGCAAAATTATAATTACATATCAGATACGATTCTAACTTTTATCACAAGTGCAGATTCATCCTATTTTACGTTTAATATACCAGAAAGTCTAACATTGAGTGATATTCCAAATGAGGTAAAACATATGCCACCATCTGCAGTAATGGCAAAAGCAAACCTCATTGTTGGTGAACTAGGACTGACTGGTGAGACCAACCTCAAAACTATTGTTAATAAGTTATACAATTACTTCTCTAGTTTTACTGACGGAGATATACCATCCGCAGGAGAAGAGCCAGATTCTTATCTGGCAATAGCAAGAGCTAAGCATGGTGCCTGCTACGTCAGATCGTTCGCTTTTTTTGTGACTGCAAACTCTATGGGACTGCCAACTAGATTAGTTGTAAACGAATGCCATGCATTTGTAGAATTATACATACCAACACATGGCTGGATGCAACTCGATCTTGGTGGACTTGGAGAATGCAATACATGCAATCCCAGCGGATATGATCCTTTTACCAATTACACCGGAGGACCAGACGTACAGCCGCCACAACCCCCACCAAGTCGTTTACCGACAACCACAGTCATATCGCAGGTATCATCCATTGCATACAAGGCGGGCTACTTCAACGTAGAAGGCTACGTGAAAGATCAAAATCAAAAAGGTGTAGTTGACATGCCTGTTGACATCTCTGTTTTTAAAACAAAGCATATTCCGGATGAACTGGATGAGCGAGACGATTTTAAAGCAGGATCTGGAGTAACCAACGATAATGGATATTTCACTATACAATGCAAAGTACCTGATGATGTGCCAGTCGGAACAAATCAAGTTCTAGCTAATGCAATAGGAAACGCCACATACGAAGAATCCTGGTCTGATCCACCCATTGAAATCTACTCAAATACAACATTGAGTTTAAACACAGTATCATCAATAGGTTTCGGAGATGAATTGGCCATAACAGGAAATCTTCATGATGCCAGTGACAAACCACTGAGTGGTGAGCGAATAGCTATTCACTGGAATGGAAATCTTATCGAATGGACGACCACCAACAAATATGGAGAATTCCTAATAAACTACAAACCTACCGAACTTGGAAAATTTACAATACGCGCAAATTTTGGAGGAGAAGATTATCTTAATCCCTCAAACGATAGTCAGAGCATAACCGTAAAAGACATGAGTACCAGTTTAGAATTAACAGTTAATCCAACTACTACTAAAAGAGAAGATGAGATAAACATACAAGGAAGATTATCTAGTGAAAGCGAAGGTTCTATGCCAAATGCACCAGTATATGTTCTCTATGACGCAAAACAGATTTTAAACACAACAACTTCATCAGATGGAAAATTCGATGAAAATCTTGCCATACCAAAGGATTCCTCTCTCGGGAATGTTACTATCAAAGTGCACTATCCAGGTGATGATCTGCATGCCGAAGCCAATGCAGAACAAACACTATTTGTTAAAGCAGATACAAAACTTACATTAGCGTCACCCTCCAATAAAAAGATAAAACAAAATGAAACAATTGTTATCAGCGGTAACTTAACTGATAATATTGGTCAACCCATAGGAAATATTTCAGTGAAAATACAATGGGGTACATACAGTAAAAACCTGATAACTCATTCCAACGGAACGTTCAATGTTACCTATCTAGTCTCGCCAACTGCTTCATTAGGCATTAGTACGATAACGGCAGAATTTGCTGGCACTGCCCACTATCTGTCATCACAGGACACTATGGGAGTCGAGATTATATCACCGGTTTTTACTGAAGGAGAAACACAAAATAAATATATTCTGCTAGCGATAGCCGTCGTCGTAATTGTAATAATTATGGTGGTCGTAATCATGTTATTTAGAAAACGAAAAATAGAAGAAGGGCCGACCCTGGAAGAAATCGCATCACAAACCATCAGCAAGCTCAAAACCGAATATGATCATAGAACAACAGTGATAAATTGCTATAAACAGATGTGCGAATTGATGAGCCATAGAGGTATAAAAAAAGATTCTTACCAAACACCCAGAGAATTTGCGATGGTATCAAAAGAATTTTTAAAAATATCTCCAGAAAGTCTCTATATTCTTACCCAGATTTTTGAAAAAGCACGCTACAGCAAACACGATATAAGTAGCGAGGACAGAGATAAGGCCATTAAATGCCTGAATGAAATATTAAAAGCTCCGGTTGTTGAGAATACGGTAAGTGAACCGCCGAGAGAAGGTAGTAATGTTTGATTTATGTAATCTTTATGATGTTATCCTTCAAAACAGCCTTGTTTTAGCCACAAATGCTTTTAGCGGACCTGTTGTGTGGAACATGCTTCTATTATTTTCTTTTATTGGGGCCATCATAGCGATCATTGTACTCTTTGGTTATTCAAAAAAACCAGATGATTGGAAGCATGAATCAAAAATAGAAGGCTATTACTCCTCAGGCAAACTAAGAAACCTCGCCGAATCAATAAAAGTATCGCCTATAGACTACGGTGATGATGCGCCTATGAGAAAACTTGTTCAAATGGTATTTTTTGATAAAGTCCGATCTACTTGTGGGTTATCTAGCGAAGAAATCCTCAAGCTAAAAGAAAAAGACAAAAACAAACTAAAGGAAGTAATAAAAGATGACGAAATAATAGATTGGATTTATAATATTAAAAAGAAAAAAGAAAAAAAAGATAAAATGGATAAGAAAGAAAAATATCTAATGGATGTTAATCAAATTTTAGATAAAATGGAGGCGTGGGGAAAATGAGTATTTCCATCTCAGAGACATCGGCCGTATGTAGAAAACTGATAGATGAAGTTGGTAATGTCGTGGTAGGAAAGAAAAACATGTTGAAATACGTGATTTTGGGTATTCTCAGCGACGGGCATATCCTTTTTGAGGATTATCCTGGACTTGCAAAGACGTTGACTGCTAAAACATTTTCTTCAGCTATTGGTTGTAAATTCATGAGAGTACAGTTTACACCTGACTTGTTACCCGCAGACATAACTGGTACCTATGTTTATAGTCAAAAGACCGGCGAGTTTAAACTTCTCAAAGGACCTATTTTTACAAATATTTTGTTGGCCGATGAAATCAATCGTGCCCCTCCAAAAACACAAGCTGCTTTGCTCGAGGCGATGCAGGAACGGCAAACAACTCTTGAGGGAGAAACATATACTCTCGATAAGCCATTTCTCGTTCTTGCCACACAGAACCCCATAGAATACGAGGGTACCTATCCGCTTCCTGAAGCTCAAATTGATCGTTTTCTAATGAGACTCAATATTGGCTATCCCAACGAAGGTGAAGAGCAGGAGATATTAAAGCGAATGGAGCAGGGAGAAATAGGTGATATAAAGGTAAACAAAATCGTCAGCCCCGCCGAGATACTTGCAATGCAAAATACCATACGGAGTGTTTACATTGACAAAGATATTCAGAATTACATAGTAAAACTTGTGCAAAGTACAAGAAATGAATCACGTGTTGAGGTTGGTATAAGCCCTCGAGGATCCATTGCGTTGTTCAAACTTTCAAAAGCCCATGCCGCGTTCAATGGGAGAGATTATGTCGTACCCGATGACACTAAAAATGTAATTATTCCGGCCCTTTCCCATCGTTTAATTCTCAAGGCTGAGGCCCGAGTAAGAGGTGTGCAGCCTGATAATATAATAAAAGAAATAGTTAACAAGACGCCGGTTCCAACGGTAGAATAACATGCGTACGATAAAGTGTGCTAGCATTGTTGCAGGTTGCGTTGTTCTTATAATAGTTGGTCTATTTACGATGGACTGGTTTTTTTTAATATTCATAACACCTATGCTGATTTTTCTTTTTATTGGTGTGATATTTTTCTATAGCAGAGATATCAACATAGAAGTCACACGCAGTCTTTCGAACGTTAAAGTGTTTGAAAACGATAATGTCGAAGTAATCCTGAGATTAAGAAATAGAGGGGCAACTATAAACTTCCTTGAGACCTATGACACGTTACCCGATAAAGTTAACATTGAGAAAGGAAGCAATTACTCTGCATTAAATTTGAAAAAAAACGAAGAAATAGTAATCAAATATGAGATATCATGTCCGCTCAGGGGTCATTATCCGTTAGGTCCGCTGTGTTTTAGGGTTAGAGACTACCTTGGCATGTTCTACAAAGAAACCATTTTAGATAATCCATCTGAGCTAACCGTCATACCTCAAATAGAAGAGATTGGTGACATATCTGTCAAAGCAAAAGCCAACCCTTATCCAGGCATAATGCAAGCAAAACAGACTGGAACTGGAACAGAATTCTTCGGTTTGCGAACCTATGTAACTGGTGATACTTTCAAGAGAATAAACTGGAAATCGTTTGCACGATTTAACAGTTTGATGGTAAATGAATTCGAGTTGGAAAGCACAACCGATGTAATTATACTCCTTGATGCTCGAAATATACAAGGCATTGGTACGCTAAAGCACAATCCTCTAGAGTATGGAATAAAAGCAGCGGTTTCAATAACATCTCATTTTTTGAAAAGACGGGATCGCGTCGGCCTAGTGGCCTATGGAAAATCAGAAGGGCAATTGAGATGGGTATATCCTGAATCAGGTAAAAAACAACTCTTTAAAATAATAGGGGAACTAGTTGAAGTACAGGCAGATGGTAACTTCCCACTTAGTGCAGTTATTAATGAGGCGGCAACCTATATGCTGCCAAAAAAATCTTTCATAGTCTTCATCTCATCGCTTGAGGAAGATTGGTCAATTCCAGAAGCAATGGAGCATCTAATCGCACTGGGTTTCAACGTGATAGTTCTGTCTCCTTCATCGATAGACATCGAATACTCAATATATCCTACAGATGCAAACTACAAATTGGCCCACAGACTTCTATCGTTTGATAGGGGAAATTTCATAGCAAAACTAAGAAACAGCGGTGCCAGAGTCGTAGATTGGAATCCAACATTGCCATTGGCATTATCGCTAAAAGAGGTGGAACGATACCAAATAAGACGCTGAATATTCTCCATGGAAAAATATATGCCATGCGTGCCCTTGCTATAGTATTACTGATATGGCTTTATGCAGTTGCCATACAGGGATTAGTTGGACTGTTCTACCCAATATTGGGAATAAATATCTCCATACAAAATCTTACAATCATCTTGTCGCTCATTGGCATCGGTTTAGGATTAATTTTCTATGCAATCTCATTACTAAAAACAAAAGTTAAACGTTACATAAAGATTGGGATACCGAGTCTCATCCTAATCCTAATGATATCCACATATCTAATTATTGGAATAGGTGCTTTCCTAGAGTTACTGATCTTTCTTATAAAAATAGGGTTTGTTCTTGTGATTTGTGCTATGCCGATTGTTGGTTGTTATGGATTATTCAAAAAACAAAAGGGCACCTTTCTGGCGGCTGGCGTAGGAATAATGTTTTTCTTTTTTTTCACAAAAATCTTGTCAGGAATCATGTTGGGAAAAGTTATATTCCTCATAGATCAGATCGAATTAATTATACTGTTTTTTATCTTGTACATATGTTTTCTTGAGATAGGAGTTACATCGATATATTACAGTCATTTAATTAATAAAATGACGCCAAATGAAGATACCGATGAAACTGTGTTATCGCGTTTCAACAGGCTGTTCAACAGATATATATTACACGTCTCTTTCGTTTTAATATTGTGCTATACTTTTACACTAATTATCTTTAGATATAATAACTACATCA
>Ga0315289_10002616_pt1 | contig 27534 bp, 17 predicted proteins | sample YL17G11_40_MG_FD_203452 | JGI IMG/M metagenome (GOLD analysis project Ga0315289, IMG submission 203452) | Sediment microbial communities from Yellowstone Lake, YNP, Wyoming, USA - YL17G11_40 | ecosystem: Environmental > Aquatic > Freshwater > Lake > Sediment | place: USA: Wyoming | collected...
CGTTTTGCGCCCTTCCTGGCACTCTCTCGCTTCGCCTTGTGGACCCAGAGCAGCACACACCACACATCGTTACAGTCACGTCGCGAAAAGAGAGGAAAGGAAGACCAGGAACTCACCCAAAAGCAAGGAAGGGGGCACGCAAAAAAGTTTGGGCGACGGAAGTGATGCGATGCGCTCGCTTCCCTTCCGAAGTTCGGAGGGAAAAACAAAAAAAACTCTATTTTCTCTCTCTCTCTCTCTCTCTCTCTCTCTCTCTCTCTCTCTCTCTCTCTCTCTCTCTCTTTCCTCCTCCTCCTCCTCCGCCTCGAACCCCCCAAATGCGGTCCTTCTACCCTCCAAACTGCGGGACAAGCACGTACTTGGGCTTTTTCTGGAGCTGCTGCTGCGACGGCGACGGCGACGGCGACGGCGACGGTGCCTTGGTGCTAAACTTCTTGAAACTCGAGGCCCTTCCGCCGCGCTTCTCCAGCTCTTCGACGACCTCGGCGACGGCGACGAGCGTCGCAGAGGACGAAACCATACCCGCAGCAGCAGCAGCAGCAGCAGTAGCAGAAGCAGAAGCAGAAGCAGCAGCAGCAGCAGCAGCAGCAGGCGGAGAAGAGAAAGAGGAGGAAGAGGAATGAGACGCCGCAACCGCTTCCTCAAGCTTGTAAAACTTGAGCAACGAATCCGCCGCCGCCTTGAAGAGCGACGCCGTCGCGCGAGGCGCCGCTGCCTCGAGGGCCGCGACGCGCGCGAGCACCGAGGCGGTGCTCGGGCCCGGAGGCAGAGCGGAGGCGAGGCAGAGCGGGTCGTCTTCTTCTTTCGGCGGTTTCGGCTCTTCTTCCCACTCCGCGCTTGCCTTGATCAGCCTAGGGACGCGCGGAGCGGGGAGGGCCGGAAGCGGAGGAACGCCGCCCTCCTGCGGGGAGGGGGAGACCTTGGCTGAGCAGCAGCAGCAGGAGCAGCAGGAACAGCAGAGGCGGCGGAGGAAGTTCATTGTTTCTGGAGGTTTTGCGGAGCCTCAGCGAGTTTTTTTTTCAGAAAAAAAAAGAGTTCAGAAAGCGTCGAGGGTTTTCTTCGAGTGTTTTTTTTTTCCTTCTCTCTGCTCTCTCCGAATTCTTTCACAACGCTCCCCTTCCAGCTCTCTCCTTTCCTTTCTCTTTCTTTTCCCTCAAATTAGTCGCAATGGGCAAGAAGGGCAAGGGAACGGGTTCCTTCGGTGAGTAACGATCAACAACAGCGCTCTGCCTGAGAGGAACGAGAGCACGAGAGCAGCAGTGTTGCTCCCCTCCGCCTCCCCTTTAGCGTCGTCGATCTCTCTCGACCGGCCGCCGACGACGCCAAAGGCCCCACCTTCGCGGCCCCATCCGTGGCTCTTCCTGGCACACGCGCGCCGCATTGAGCGTGGCTTACGAGACCAATCGACCTCTCCTATCGTCACGCCGCGCCGCGGAGGCTTCTGGTCGCCTCAAAGACGTCGGGCCGGGGGGGCGATGGGGCTCGAGCAGCCGCCCCCCTTTTGTTTTGCTCTTTTGCTCTCTCTCCCTCTCTGAGATCGAGTCGAGTCGAGGACAGTCGAGAAACTGCTGCATGTTCGCCCGTCGCCTTGCCCTCCTGTCTCGCAACTGCCGTTGAGTTCTGCGAGGGGATGTCGCTCTGGCGTGAAAGAGAAGACGAGAAAACCACGCCGCGCCGGTCGAATGCGCCCTTGAAAGATCGAGCGAGCGTCGATCGATGGAAGAGCCGCCGCCGCCCGCCGCCTTACGATCGCATCAGAATCGTCTTCCTCGTTTCTCGGCCCCTCTCTCCTCTTGCTCACGACGCGACCAATTCCTCCCTCGGTCCTCTGACGCCCATCAACCCAACTCGCTCCACAGGTAAGCGCCACAACAAGACGCACACCCTGTGCAGGCGCTGCGGCCGGACCACCTTCCACATCCAGAAGTCGACGTGCTCCTCGTGCGGCTACCCCGCCGCGCGCATGCGCGGATGTGAGTCGAAAGAGTTTTGTTTGTGGTGTTGAGATGTCGATAGGGGATGACGCCGGAGAGCGCTGCGCGGAAGTCGGGGAGGTGGCGAAAGGAGGAGAGAAGAAGGAGAAACGGCATCAGCTTCTTTGTCCGCGATCGCCGTCCTTCCTTCGTTTTTCGCTCACCTCTTTCTTCTTTTCCCTTTTTTTTCAACCCCGACTCACCCTCCCCTCAAAAACAAAAAAAACAGACAACTGGGCCCTCAAGGCCGCGCGCCGCAAGACCACGGGCACGGGCCGCATGCGCCACCTCAAGGACCTCCCGCGCCGCGCCAAGAACGGCTTCCGCGAGGGCTCCCAGGCCGAGAAGAAGACGGCATGAACGAGATGAGATGAGATGTGATGAAAGTGAGAGAGAAAAAGGGAGGTTGGAGCTCGAGTGCTCGTTTTTTTGCCGGGTGCCCTGCAGCAAAAGCCAAGGAGAGATCCGTTTGGCTCTCGCTGCGTCTCGTCGCCGCTGAAGCACTAGCGAACGCCGCTCCGCCCTTCCTCTCTTGTTTCGATTCTTCTTTGCGTTCCGGATTACTCTGTTAAAACAAATCATTTCCAGTTATTTCAATTTTCCACCGCCTGAGAGTTTTTTCTCTTTTTGCTGCCTCTCACTTTCGCCCTTCGCCTCTGAATTTTCGCGATTTCTTCAATCCGCCGAGAGCGAGCGAGCGAGCTCCTTTTTTGGTCGCGGCCGTAGAGTCGGAAGGAAGAAAGGCGACCGGAGGGCGGATGCCCTTTTCTGGCCTCTTTTTTCGAGAGGAAAGAAAAAAGAAGGTTCTTCGGCCTTCTCTTTCCACTTTTCCCAGATCTGCGGCAAGGAGCGAAAGGCCCTTTCCTCAATTCAGCCGGCTGCGGCGGCCAGCGAACCGCTCGTCGCCGCGAGCGGGGCTCAGAGCTAGCACTCAGGGCATGAAGCGCCACCACGAAGTCGCGGGAGACGTCGCGCAGGAAGTCGGAGGGTTTGCCGAAGCTGCAGCGGACGACGCGATAATGCCGGCGACAAAGAGGCCGCGCTCGTCGCCGGCAGCTGCTGCTGCTGCTCCTGCTGCCACCGGAGGGCCCATCACCGTCTGGCAGCCTTCCCCGTTCGCCCTCGCCGCCAAGGCTTCGACGATCATCGGCGCCAATGGCGAAGGAGGTGGAGAAGAAGACCCGATGGAAGCGGACGAAAACGAGGGCAGAAGCTCCTGCCCTCTTCTGGGAAGGCGCAGGCTCGCGACGGCCAAAGAGTTTCTCTCGCCGCCGCCCTTTTTCGCGACGCCGCCCCTCGCGCGTCTTACGCTGCCGCTGCCTCCGACGCCTCCGGTTCCGCAACAAAACGAAAGCAGAAGCAGCAGCAGCAGCAACAGCAGCATGGCGATCGTGCTCTACCAGCCGTCTGCCGCGGACGCGGCCGCGCGGCGGCGGCGGCAGCTGGCCTCTTCTTCCTCAGCTTCTGCGGTCTCGGGTCCTTCGATAGAGGCAGAGAAGGAGCGGCGGAGGAGGAAGAGAGCGGCGGCAGAGAGCAACGGCGGCTTTGAGCGAATAGAGGAGGAAGAAGAGGAAGAAGAGGAAGAAGAGGAAGAGGAAGGAGAACCCGAGGCGATGACGAACTGAGCCCCATCAAACGCAGCGCACTGTAATTATAAATTGATACCTTTGAAGCGGGAGAAAGAAAGAGAGGAAGAGGAAAGAGAGGAAGAGGTCGAGGTGAAAAAGAAAACAAACCGAGAGGAAATCAAAACTCACCGAGCGAAGCCTCAACTCTCGCTTGTGCCTTCGACAAATCTTTCCCTACTTTCCCGTCTCGACAGAGACCCTCTCTCTCTTTTTCTTTCGAGACACGCGCTCCATACAGCAGCCGCTTCCATGCAGCCCCGCAGCGTGAGCAGCTCCTCGGCGGCGTCGCGCCGCGGAGGAGCGGCAGCAGCAGCAGCAGCAGCAGCCCTCCGCCGCGCCGCTGCCGTTTGTCCGTCGCTGCCGCTGGCGTCGGCGGCGATGCCATTGCCCCGGCGCCGCCCCTCGGTCGCCGCGCCCGCCTCGTCCTCGTCGGCGCAGCAGGCTCCTCCCGTCGCGCTCCCCATCGACTACTCGCAGGTGAGAAATAGAGAGATCGGTAGCCGATGAAGAGAGAGAGAGCGAATGAAGCAAAAATGCAAATGACAACGCGCGATTCTTTCTCCTCTTTTTCAAACTGGTGCTCGTTTTTTTTCGCGCTCCGGCCCCCTCGCGCCTCCTTGGTCCGGTTTCCTCTCTTGATCCCGGTGTCGGGGACGCCTCGAAGTCGCGCTCGAGCCCCCTCGAGTGAGAACAACAAGAACGAGACTCTTGAAGCAGTCGAACTGAGGGGGTGCACTCAGCAGGGCAAGCGCGATCGAAAGCCGTTCGTTTTTTCTTTGTTCGCTTCGTTCCGGTCGCTCGTCGACGACAGCTCCTCTCACTCTTCCCCTCCTCCTCCCTCTTCCCCTCCTCCTTCCCGCCTCGTGCCACCCCAACAGCTCCTGGGCCTCCACGGCCGCGACTACCTCGACGCCCAGATCATCTCCGCCTACGAGGAGCTCGCCTCGGCCCCTCCTCCCCCCGGCTTCTCCCGCCGCGCCCTCGACGGCCGCGGCCTGCTGCTGCAGGAGGCCTTGCAGCAGCTCCGCGCCGCGAGGGGCGCCGCCGCCAGGGCCGGGGCCCCGCGCGACGCCCCGCCGGGCCCCCCCGCCGGCCTGGCCCTCGACGCCCCGCTGCTGCCGGGTGCCCTGGCCCTGCTGCAGGAGGTCGGCGAGTGCGAGGTCGTGCTGTCGGCGGGCGCCAGCGCGCTGAGGAACGGCATCCCGGTCTCGTCCTCGAGCGGCGGGTCTTCTTCGTCCTCGAGCGCCTCTCCGCCCTCGATGCCGCTGCCGCCCTCGGCGGAGAGGGACGTCAGGCTCGCCATGGCCCACGCGCACTGCGCGCTTGCCGGGGCGACGCTCGAGAAGGGCGCCGACAGCAACGGGAGCAGCACCGGAGGCGACGCCGCTGCGTCGTCCGGCGACTCCTCCTCTCCCTCTTTCGTCGCGGCGACCGCGGCCCCGATCTCCGTGGCCTGCGCCCACCTCGCCGAGGCCGCAGCCCTGCTCGCCGGGGCCCCCGTGGCGTCCGGGAAGAAGGGCGGGGCCTCCTCCAGCCCCTCCTCCTCGTTCCCCCCGCTCGCGCCGAAGCTGGCCGCAGACGTCGCGCGCGGGCTGGCCGACCTGGCCCCCGGGTGCGCGCTGGAGCAGCTCGACCTTCCCCTGGACCAGGGCCACGCCCCCGTGCGCGCCGCGGCGGTCGCCGTCGTGGCGCACGCCCTGAGGGCCGCCTCCGCGAAGAAGAGCGGAGGGGACAGGAAGGAGGACCCGCCTCCGCTCTCCTCCCCCGCGGTCACGGCCAGGCCGGCGACGCCAGAGTTCGCCAAGGCCGCCCTCTCCCGCATGGGCGCCGCCGAGGTCGCTTTCGTCCTCGACTGGGGCAGGCTACTCGAGGACGCGACCCCCTACGAGCACTGGCTGTTCCCCGGCGCGGTCGGCGCCGCCGGCGCCGCGCACGTAGTCGCCGGCTTCGTCGGCCGCAGGCCCGCGCTGGTCGACCTCGGCGAGCGGCTGCTGGCCGCCGAGGCGGACGCCGTCGCCGCCGTCGCCGCCGGCTCCGGCGGCAGCCCGCTGGCCCCGCGCGTCGCGGCACTGGTGCTGCTCGGGGAGCCCGAGGCCGCGGCGGAGCTGCTGACGACCTCGGCGCACGCGCTCGAGCGGGAGGCCGCTTCCAGCAGCAGCAGAGGCAGCGGCAGCAGGGGCGGCAGCAGCGCCGGCCTCTCGTCCGCCGCCGCCAGGGCCCGCGCCGCCGCCGCCGACGTCGAGTTCGTCGCCGCGGCCTCCCGCGCCGTCGCCGGCGGCGGCGGCGGCGCCGACGGGGCCGTCGACGCGCTGCCGGGGCTGGTCGCGCTGGCCGAGGAGTGGCTCTCGCGGGGGGGCTTCCCGGCGTTCAGGGACACCGCCGAGCGGCCCGCGTCGCCCAAGCTCAGCGGGTACTTTGAAGACGGGAGGGTCGCGGCGGCCCTGGACGCCAGGGCCGCGTCGAAGGAGAGGAGCGAAGGGGGAGCGGCCGCCGGGGAGGGCAGGAGGCGCGGCGGCGCCGCCGTTGCCTCGGCCGCGGTCGGCGCCGCGAGGGCCGTCGCGGCGGCGGCGGCGCTCGTCGTGTCCGCGATCCCGCTGCCGGCACCCGCCCCGCCCTCGCTGATCCTGCCCCGCGTCCCGGGCGCTCGCGCCGCGGCCTCGGCCGCCGCCGCCTCCCGCGGCGGGCGCGGGCTCGTCTCGTCCGTGACTTCTCCTTCGACGCTCGCGAGGTTCCTCGGCGGCGCCGCCCTGCTCTCGGCCGTCGCCGCCGCGGCGCTCTCGCCCTCCGCCCGCGGCGGCGGGGGCGTCGGGTCCGTCGGCGGGATCACCGCCAGGCAGCAGCAGCAGCAGCAGGCACAGCAGGAGCCGAGGAGATCCGTGTTCTCCGGTCTGGAGCAGCAGCGAAAGCAGCAGAGGAGCTCGAGCTCCACCCCTTCTGCTGCTGCTGCGGCGGCGGCGGCACTCCCGCCGGCCGCGGTTCGCTCCGCCGGCGCGGCCTCGACCTCCTCCCCCTCGGCCTCGGGCTCGACCGCGAGCGAGCAGCGGGCCCGCCCCTCCCCGCTCGCCCGCTTCTCCACCTCCCTCGCCGCCTCGCGCGCCTCCGCGGCGCCGACGCCGCGGCAGGCAGAGGCCGCGATCGGCGCGTGGCACTCGGCCAAGGCCGCCGCGCTCGGCCCGCGCCATGACACCTCGCGGCTGCCCGCGACGGCGGCCGAGCCCTGGCGCTCGGCCGTCGAGAGGGACGCCGCGGCGGCAAGGCAGTCGGGGTGGTTCTGGACGTTCAAGCTGCGAGGGCTGCGCGTCGAGAGGGTCGAGGCCAAGGGAGCCGGCAAGAGCGGCAAGGGAGTGACCGCGGCGGTCGCGCATGCGCGCGTCCGCGAGGCTGGCGACCTCTACGCCAGAACGGGGAAGCGCTCCGACGGGCACTCCTACGACAACGCCTACTCCGCGGAGTACACCCTGGTTCGCTCTTCGAGCGACGACGGCGCAGAGTGGAAGGTGGCCGGCGTGCTGGTCACTGGCGAGCCGAGGTCGAGGTCGGCTTAAGGGGAGAGAGGAGAGAGAAGAGAGAGAGAGAGAGAGAGAGAACGACTAAAACAAAAACTTCACAGAATATAAAAAACATTTGCTTTTTCCGTTCGTTTTGGTTTTTTACCTTGAGCACCGACGCCCTAGAGACACAGAGAGAGAAGGAGAGAGAGGGGGGGGGGGGGCTTCCGATCGAGAATAAGAGAGCGAGAGAGAGGCCGCACGCGTCAAAGCGCCGCTGCTGCTGTGCCTGTTGTTTTGTTTTGTGTTTTTTCTTTTTCCCTTTTACCAAAGAAAAACAATGTGCGCATGAACCCGTTTTGATTCCTTTCTTCTTCGTGTGATTAGATATAAAAAACAACAATGCTCGAGTTGATGATGTCGAAAAGGAAAAAGGGCGAGAGAACCAAACTCAACGACAAAAAAAAATCGTTCCTTTTTTTTAATCTCACTCTTTTCCTTCTCTTTTGAAAAGATTTACAAACACAAACTTAAAAAAACGACTGAAGTTTTTGAGGGAAAAACAAAGCTGAGGGCCTATAGAGAGAAACGCGGCGGGGAATGGAGCGGGAACCAAAGGCAAGAACGAGAAGGAAAAGACAAAAAGGGAAAGAGAGAGGGAAAGAGGTCGGGACGATTTCAAAAGGAACTCGTTTCTCTGACTCTCAGTCCCTCTCTCTCTTATTGTATGGTTCCCACACTCGTTCTTCAAGCCAAATACCACCACGTAGCAGCGAGGAGCGACACGCACACGTTTCTCAACTCGATGAGGAGGGAGGGAAGGGGGATGGGGGGGGGGGAGGAAGTGAATGTTTTGTTGTTGTTGTGCGTTAGTTCTTTTTCCTTTTTCCTTTTTTTTTTCGGAGGTCTAAAAGTGAAGAATCATGGAGCTTTCTCAAGCGGACGCGCCGTTGGCGACTCGGCGCTGCGGAGAAGAGGCGCCCCCAGCGGCCCTGGCCGAGGACGCGGCGGCACCGGAGGACGCGGGCACGCGGGTCGGAGACCTCTTGCCTTCCGCGGCCTTGGCTGCAGACGCCGCCGCGGGCGCCGGCGCGGGGGCCTTCTTGGCGGCGGGCGCGGTTCTGCGCCTGGCGGCGGCGGCGACCTGCGGGGAGCCCTGTGGTGTGGTTATTGTTTTTTATATGGTTGGGAACGATTGAGGAAGAGGGTGGGACACGGTCCGGGAGTGAAAAAGAAAGAAAGAAAGAAAGAAAGAAGACAAGAGAGAGCAGGTCAACGGCGAGGGTTTCGTTTTTTTCCGGCTGCTCTTCCCTTCGAAAAAACCATGCGCGCCATCGACGGAAAAAAAAAAAAGGAAACGCGAAGACTCTCCAAAAGCATCTGCTGCTCTCTCGTCCGTTTAGATGAGCCTCTTTTCTTCCGCTGAGAAAGCATGACCTTCGATTTTTTCGTGCCCGCGGGCAGAAAAGAAAACTAGAGTTCGAAACGTCCACAAACGAAAGACCTTTTTGCGCTCGAAAAAGAGGTGATGCCATCTTTTTTCGTTCGCCGACGGCCATCGCCTGTCGTTGGTCGAAACATCCATGCCATCTTCTTCTCTTTCTCTCTTTCTTTCTTTCGCGCGTTCGCTCTCTTCTCGCCGTTCTCACCTTGCACCCAAACGGCAGGCACGAAGCCAGCGTCCCAAACACGAGCCTGAGCCCGAGGAGGAAGGCCATGGCGGCCCCGACGGCTGCGTAGAGGCGCGGCGTGACGGACGCTGCCGTCGTTTTGATGGTCGCCAAGAGCGCCGCTGCCGATGGCAGCGCGAGCGCTCGGGAGGGCATGGGAGGATCAAGCCCCTTGTGGCAGAGGACGGGACGAGAGGCTGGAGGTCGGAGAAAGAAACAGCCGCGAGAGAGAGAGAGAGAGAGAGAGAGAAAGAGAGAGAAGTTCCTGTCTTCTTCTCTTGGGCGGGAGGGAGAGCTTTCGGGTGTGGGGGGCAAACGGAAGAGGCGTTCTCGGTTCTTTCTCTCCCTCTCTCTCTCTTCCGTGCTCCTTCCTCTTTTTTTTTTACAACTCCCCTCCTCCGCCGTCGCCGCCCAACCTCGCCTCCCCTCCTTCCGAGGCCTCGGCCACTCCTCCTGTTGCCTCCGACTCCTCCGCCTCTGCAGCCGCCGCTCCGGACCAGGCCAGTCCTTCGAACGCCAGCTCGAGGGAGGCGAGCGAGGAGCCCTGCAGCGCAGCAGCGGCGGGGGAGTAGGAGAGAGGAGGAGCGGCCGCGGCGGGCGCGGCGGCGGGAGCGGCGGCGGCGGCGGCCCCCCGCCCCCGCGCCTCCCCCTGTCCTCTCCGCGCCCGCTCCGCCGCCCGCTCCCTGCTCCTCCCCTCCTCCTCGAGCCGCGCCTCGCGCTCGGCGCGCGCCCCCACCGCCGCCGCCGCGGCCTCGACGGCGCCGGCGGGCACGAGGTCGCCGCAGAGCCCGCGGCTCAGTGCGGCGCGCGCCTCGGCGCGCGTCCACGCCGGCGGGCGCAGCTTGAGCACCTTGAGCGCCGCCTCGAAGTCCGCGGGCGCCTCGAGCAGCTCCGGGCCGAGCGCGACGGCGACGGCGAGCGACGCGCGCAGCAGAGGGGCCGGCGAGCGCTCCAGCAGCACCGCGTCCAGGACGCGCGCGGCGACGGCCGGCGGGAACGGGCAGGCGAAGGCCGTGAGGACCCACTGGGCTGCGTAGAGCACGGGCGGGATGCCCAGGGCCTGTTTGTTCGGTTTTTTTCGTATTTTTGGGGAGGAGGAGGAGGAGGGGGAGGAGGGGGGAGGGGAAGGAGAAGGAGGAGGAGGAGGAGGGGGGAGGGAGGGAGTGAGAGCGGTGTTTTTTTTCCTCGGGCGCCGAAAAACTCGAAAAAATGAAAAAATGATTCGAAAAGAGAGAAAGGAAAAACGCTTCCTCTCACCGAGAGCCTCGCCGAGACCTCCGGCGCGAGCCTCGCGAGCAGCCAGTCGTACTGCGCCAGCAGCGACTTCAGCCCCGACAGCCCGGGCTCGTAAAGGGTCCTGAGCCCTGCGCCGCCGCCGCCCCCGACGCGCGGGGGGCGCGGCTCCCTCTCCCGCTCTTTTTCCTCCTCCCCGCCGTCCACCTCTTTTTCCAGCCCCTCCGCATCCTTCTCCTCCTCCTCCTCGTCCTTGATCACCTCCTGCTCCCGCAGCAGCCTCTTGGTCAGCACCCTGAAGCTGAGCTCCTCGGGCAGGAACATCAGCAGCACACCAGCGACGAAGGCCATGCCTGTTTTAAGGGTTTGAGAGAGAAGAAAAATAAAGTTGAAAAAAGTGAGTTTTTTTTCTTGTTTCTTTCCTTGCTTCCTTCTTCTCTCTCCCCCTCCAACTCAAATAAATGATAAAAAACGAACCTTGGCAGTAGCCGACGGCGGGGTCGGCGAGCGCGGCCGCGCGGAGGACGCGGGCCAGCGCCGCGCGGCCGTGGGCGTATCCGAACTGATTCGAAATAGAGAGGGAGAGGGGAGTTTCGAGGTTTGTGCGTGTGTGTGAGCCAAAAAGAACAAAAGAATTGGGGGCGAGGGAAGAAAAGAAGAGGGGGGGAAAAACTCAAAAAACTCAAAAATCACCTGCGGGTGCTCCGGGAACGTCCGCCCGATGTCCCTGCCCACGGCGTCGTCCGTGTCATCTCCGGGAGGGAAAGGCGCCGATACCAGCCTGTTGTACTCCCCCGTTTCTGCGTACTCGGTGGAGAGGGGCCAGTTGCAAGCGTCGACGGCGTCGAGGACGCGCTCCGAGAGCGACTTCGTCTTTTTCGGCTTCTTCGGCTTTTTCGCCCCCTCGTGCGTCGCCTTTGCCGAGGCGTCCCTGCCGCTCTCCTTCCTCAACCTCGACGCGGACGAGGCAGGGTAAAGGTTGCTGGAGCCCTGGACCATCTCCCAGGGGTCAGTCGACGACGACTTGTCTTCCACGGGGAGCGCGGGAGCGGGAGCGGGAGCGACGGGGCGAGAAGAAGGGGGCGCCGCCGCTGCGACGTGCTCTTCTTCCATCCGCCGCAGGAACTCCCGCTCGGCCCCCTCCTCCCGCTCCTCGCGTTCTTTCCCCTCTTCTTCTTCTACTTCCTCATCTTCCTTTCCATCGAGATTGGAAGCAGCAGGAGAGCCCTCCTCTCCTTGGGCGCCGCTCCGTGCTCCTTCAGCTCCCCCTCCCCCTCCCTCTCCGCCTTCCTCCTCGGTGCCCTCGCCGGCCGAGGAGGGCCGCCGCGCGACGACGGAGCCGAACAGAGAGTCGTCCTCGAGGACCGCGACCCACATCCGCGAGCGGAGCTCCTGCTCGTCGTCCTCGAAGAGCTCGGGGCCGACCTAGTTCGTTTTTTTATTCTTTCTTCCCTCCTTCGAGGTGAGCGCGCGAGCGCGGACGGAAAGCAAAGAGAGAGAGAAGGAGAAGAAAAAAGAAAAGACGTACCTGGACGTCGACCTTGGCCTCCCTCTCGGCGGCGAGTCCCCTCGCCAGCCTCGCCGCCGCGGCGTTCTGCTGGGCCCGGTGCACGACCTCTCGGGCCCTCTGAGGGGCGGTGCGGACGCCTGAATTTTTTTTGGGGGTCAGAGAGGTTTTTGAGAGGTGAGGCGGGTGAAAAACGGGAAGAAAAAAAAACTCAGATTTCTTCTCCCTCTCTCTCTCACCCCCATTTGTCCTCACCTGCCCTGAGCGCGTGGGCAGCCCTGGACCGCAGGTCGTCGTCTACAAGAATGGCCCCGGCAGATGCCAGGGCGCGCAGCAGAGTGGCCACGGGCGGCGGGGGCGTGAGGGTTAGCCCAGGGCGGGAGCCGAGCGGGCGGCGGGCGGAGATGGTCGGCGCAGCAGAAGAAGAGGGTGGGGTCGAGGTCGAAGGAAACGATGCTTCGTCGCTCGCTCTCTCTGGCGCTTGCTCCGCTGAAGTCGCTGCTGCTACTGCTGCCGTTGCGCTGCTGTTCCCCTCGCTTGGAGCAGAGTTACGGTATACTCGTCGATCGGACATCTCGAGCCGCGAGAGAGGTCAAAGAGAGAGCTCAAGGAGAAGCGCAAGCTCTGCGAGACCGAAGAAGCTTTGATCGATCGCCGAAAGAGGGGTCCTCGCTCGGCGTCGAGGGAGAATGGAAAGGGAAGAGAGAAAGAAAAACTCTTCGCTGCGTCGTCGCCACTCTCTCCATTTGCGCCCCTCTCCCTCTCTCTCTCCCTTGCCTTTTCGCTTCCGCAGCCCCGCATGCGCCCACCAATCGTCGGTGCCTCCGGTCCAGGGCCAGGGGGTCCCAACGGGGGAGCATCCACGGCAGCGTCGGGCGCAGCAGCAGCAGCAGCCGGTGCAGCGGCGGCGGGCTCCTCTTCGACGGCGAAGAAAGCGGCGGAAGCGGCGGCGACTTCGGCGCCGGTGAAGAAGGCATTCTTCTCGTCCGTTGCCGACCGCCTCGCGAAGGACTCGGTCACGCTCAAGGGCTGGTGGTCTTCCTCGGCGGCCTACATCGACGACCTGAAGACGGGCCAGGCCAAGATCACGATGCCGGTCCACGTAAGGGAGAAGGGGATGGGAAGAAGGGGAGAAAGAAAGGAAGCATGGCGAGAGAGCGAGAGAAGGGAAAGAAAAAAAACCTCGACGACGACGAACGAGGGCGCGCCCTCTCCTCACCTCACTCTCTCTCTCTCTCAACCTCTTCCTCTCTTTCCTCCTCCAACCTCCAACATCTCCAACAGGTCGACGTCGACTTCTTCGGTCCCATCATCCTCACCGCCAAGCGGGAGGCCGTCAGGGCCTGGCGCAAGCTCCCGCCGCCTGCCCAAAAGGCCGCCCCTTACCTTGCGACGGCCGCAGGCTCGGGCGGAAGCACCTATGCGTGGCAGCGCCGGCGGTTCATCCACGAGCGCGCGCGGGGAGACCTGCTGGCCTCGCGCGTCGAGTCGCTCTCGGCCGAGCGCGTCAAGCTCCAGGACGCATGCAAGGCGCTGCGCGCCGCCGCGGCGACTCCCAGGGCGGCTGCGGACGTGCGGTCTGCCGAGGCGGTCGCCGCGGCGACGGGCGCGGCCGCGGCCGCGGCGGTGGCCGCGGCGGAGGCGGCCAAGGCCTGCGCCGTGTACGTGACTCGGGGAGGGGGAGGGTATGCTCCCTCGCGGCGAACACCGGAGAATTGAATGGAAGAGAGCGGCGGCAGGCGGGGAGAGACAGAAGAACGAAAAAACTTGCCCGAGGGGGGAAAAGGAACCAGAAGAAACGAAACATTTGACCTTGCTTTTCGTCCTGTTCGAAGGAGTGTATTGCTACTCTCACTTGGCATTCATTTACAGGTTGCATGGTGGTTTCAGTTCAGGGGCAAGGGGTGAAGGCAATGCTGCCACGCGCGAAGGAGACCAGAACGGGGGACGCCGCGGGGGGGGGCGAGGGACGGAAACACGAGAGGGCTGGCCCCGCTCACGCCCCCCCCCCCCCCGCGGTCGCCGCCGCCGTCGCCGCGGGGGCGGCAGCAGCGCGCGCCCTGGACCTCCTCCCGGCCCGCACCTCGCTCGTCACCGCCTCCCTCCACGCCTCCAGAATCTTCTGGGCTTGGATGCAGAGGGCGACGGCGACGCCGGGGTCCTTCCGGAACCGACGCAGCGCGGCGCCCGCGCCGCTGGAAATCATCAGGGAGGCGTCCACGCGGACGCAGGAGAGCTCGCGCAGGGCAGCGCGGGCCTGGTCCTCCGTCGCGGTCGCCGGGGGGGCTCCTCCGTCTCCTGCGCCGCCCCCTCCCGCCGCGCGCTGGTAGTCCCCGAGCGTCCCGAGGCACCTGGAAAGAACGTCGCGCGGCCCCTCGTCGCGCCTTTTCCTCACGACCTTGGCGAGGCCGTCGAGGCTCCGTTGCTTCCCGACGACGAGCGGCGGCGACTTCGGCGGGCGAGCGGGGGCGGCACCGGCGCCGGGGACGATGCCGAGCGACTCGAGCAACGAGCGCTGGCGCTGCTTCGGTGTTTGCTTCGCCACTGCAGCCTTCTTCTTCTCATCCGTGGCCTTCATCGCCGTCGCTCGCGCAGAGACGAGAGGGAGCGGCCACGGGGAGGCGGAAGGCGGTAGAAGAGGAGACAATCGACGAGTCGAACGACGAAGAAGAAGAAGAAAAAAGTGGGTCCCGACGAGTGTTCTCGCTCCTTCCCACAAAAAAAAACCATTCTTCGGTCTCTCTCCCTGCTCGGCGCGAACGGGCTTTCCTCTCTCTCTCTCGTTGTCCTGATCCATCGCGCGAGAATCTTTCTCTTTCACTGAGGCGCGCCTGCTCCGTACTCAGCCTCGAACAAAAGGCCGCTCCCGCTTTGACAGAGACATTCAATTGACGTCGTCGAACGTTTCGAGACCCCTTTTTTTTGCCGCTCTCTCTCTCTGTCTCTCGCGACACCGCCTTCCTCCCAATGGACGACGAGGCCGTCCTCGTCTTCGACCCGCCGGAGCTCGTGTGGCGCGGCGTGCGGCTGAACAAGGTGAGGAGATGGGAGAAAGAGGAGAAGAAAGAGAGAGACGTTTTCCTCTTCATCTTGTTTGTCTTCTCCAGTCTTCTTCTTCTCCATTCTTCTTCTTCTTCTTCGCCTCTCTCTCTCACCTCCCTTTCTCGTCACCTCTTCAACAACAACAACAAAAATCGCCCTCAGCCCCGAACGACCAAACTCACCATCACCTCCCGCCTCAACGCCAGCCTCGACCTTGAGCTCAAGCCCGCAGGCTCGGGAAGGGACAGGCTCAGAGTCTTGCCTCCCTCCTCCGAGAAACTCACCCTTCCCCCTCGAGGGAGCGTTGCGGTCGAGGTCGAGGTCGCCGTCGACGCTCAGAGGTTCGCGCCGGGGCCCATGCGGCTCAAGGCCGCGCGGGAAGGGATCCGGGACGCGCTGTGCGTGAGGGGACTCTACTTCGACCTCAAGGTGCCCGCGACGTGGTTCTTGGACGAGGCCGAACTCCTGGGAGCGGCAGCGACGGCGGCGACGAAGAGGCCCGGGAGAGGGGTCCCCGCCTCGCCTCGCGCCGGCGCCCTCTCCCTCTCGCGCTCTCCGGCCAAGCTCCTCCCCCGCCTCCCGGCGATACCCTCCCCCTCTCCCGCGAAGAGGAGAACGATCCCAGCGGTTCGAAAGACAGACGGCAATGCCTCTGGAGGGGACGGAGCGGGAGGGCACGCGCCCCCGGCCTCGCTGTCCGAGGACGAGGAGGGACGAGAGGACCGGGAGTGGGGCGCGCCGCCCTCGCCCCCCGCGCCCCGCGACGAGGCCGCTGCTGCCGCAGTCGCTGCCTCTTCTCGTTCGGATCCTCCCTTTGGCGCCGTCGAGGGCCCCGTCGAGATCGACCAGGCCTGGCTCGCCGGCGGGGGGGGCGTCGACGGCGACGGAGAGGAGGAGGAGGAGCCAGAAGGAGGGGGACTCGAAGGAGACGGGGAGGAGGACTTTGCCCTCCCTCCGATGCCGCCCTTTGGCTCCTCTGCTTCCTCTCCTCCGGCAGGAGCCGCCGCCGCAGCAGCGACCGGGGGGAACGCAGCCAGCGGCAGCAGCGGCATCAGCCCCCTCCGCGCCGTTGATGAGCTCCTCTCCTCGCAGGACCGGCGCGCGAGGGACCCGCGGCAGGTCCTGAGGGCGCAGAGGGAGCGAGGAGAGGAGGGGGAGGCGCTCTTCGGCGGCGACGGAGAGCTCGCGGCGGCGGCGGCGACGGCGGCGGCCGCGACCCCTCCGCCTCCGCCCCACCCTCCCTCCCGCCTCCACCGCCCGCCGGCCACCGCCGTCTCGCGTGCCGCGGCCCTCGAGGCCGTCCTGGCCCAGCAGGAGGGGGCCAACGCGGAGCTGCGGGCCCGCGTCCGAGAGCTCGCCTCCGCCCTCGAGGAGGCCCGCGCCTCGGCCTGCGCGGCGGAGAGCGGGGTGCTCGCGGCGGCGGCGGCGGCGGCGGTTGCCGAGGGAGGGTCCTCCCCTGGCTCCTCCCACGACGTCGCTTCCGCTGATGCCGCTGCGGCGGCGGCGGCCGCCCCCCTCCTCCTCGCGAGGGAGCGCGCCGGGCGGCTGGCCAGGGACGCGGCAGTCCTCAGGCTGCTCCGCGCCAAGGACGACGCCTTTGCCGCGCTCGAGGTCCGCGCCGCCGACGCCTCGGCGCGGGCGAGCGAGGAGCGGCGGGCGAGGGGGGCAGCGGAGAGGGAGAGAGAGGTCCTGGCCGGTCGCGTCCGGAAGCTTTCCGCGGAGCTCGCCAGGAGGGACGAGGGGAGGCGCGCGGCAGCAGGAGGAGGAGAAGGGGAAGGAGCGCAGACGGCGGCGGCGGAGGCGGCCCCGGCGGCGGCGGCAGCCAGCGAGAAAAAGGAAGAAGAAGAGAGAGAACTCGCCTCTTCCCTCCGCCGCGCGCTCGCGGAGGCCGAGGCCAGGGCCCTCGAGCTCGAGCGAGCGGTCGCGGAGCAGAGGGCCCGCGCCTCGGAGGCGACGAGGGCGGCGGAGGACGCCGCTGGGAGGGCGGAGCTCCTGGGGCAGCAGCTCGAGGCGGCGGTCGCCGCCGCCGGGGCCTCTGCCTCTGCTCCCGTTCGCGAGTGTCCTCCTTCCGCGGCTGCCGCCGCCGCCGCCGCCTTCTCCAAGTACAGGCAGGAGCGCCACGCCGACGCGCTGCGGCTCGAGGCCGCTGTCTACTCCGGGCTCGCTGCCCTGAGCTCGAACTTCCCCTCGAGGGAAGATGAGGAAGCAGGGCCCGGCCGCGGCGGCTACGGCGGCGCCTCGTCCTTCGAGCAGCAGCACCAGCAGCACCAGCAGCGGCTCCTGCTGCTCTCCTCCGGCGGCCGGTCCCTGGCCCCTCCCTTGCCCCCCTCTCTCACCGCAGGCGGCCTCTCCCTCGCCGCTCTCGAGGCGGCGCTGGCGGTTGACGGTGCGACGAGCTCGTCGAGGGAGCTCGCCGTCAGGGAGGCGACGGCGGCGGCGGCGAGGGTGGCGAGGGCGGCGGCTGACGAGGCGGCGAGGGCGAAAGCGAAGAGGAAGGCAAAGGCGGGGAAGGAGGCCGCGGCTGCGGCGGTCGAGGCCGCGGCAGTCGAGGCAGCCGCCGAAAGAGGGCGCGCCGCGGGGCTCGAGAGGGAGCTCGAGGAGAGGGAGAGGGCCCTGCGGGAGCTGGGGAGCACGGCGGAGGAGCTGCGGGAAAGGCTTGCCACGGCGAGCGACGCCGGACAAGCCGAAAGGGAGGGAGGAGCCGAGGGGAGCGGCACCTTTTCGGCGGAGAAGCTGCTGCTGGAGGCGGCACGCTGCTCTCTCCGGTCGGCGCTGCGGTCGGCGGAGGCTATGCGGTCAGCGGCGCGGGCGTGCGATGACACGGCGGCGGCGGGAGCCCCGGGGGCCCCCGCCGCTCCCGGGTTTTCGCCCCCGCCGTCGGTCGAAGAGGCCGCTCGGGCGGCGGGGCTGTCGGTCGAGGAGGCCGCCGACCTCCTCGGCGTCGGCGGCGGCGGCTCCGAGAGAGCGACGGCGCCTCCCGTTCCTCCCGCGCCTTCGACCTTTCCTCCTCTCGCCCGGGTCGTGGCATCTGCCCTGAACGACGCGGAGGTCGCTGCCGCTGCCGCTGCCGCCGCCGGAGGAGGAGGCAGGAGAGAGGAAGCACCGTCGAGGCGCGTCGCGGCCGCGGCGGAGGCGGTCGCGAGGGAGGCGGCGGCGGCCGAGGGGGCGCTCGCCGACGCCGTCGCGCGCCTGCCGCCGCTGCTGCAGCCGTTATCAACGGTCGCGGGCGTGGTTCCTCGCTCGAGCTGCTCCTCTTTCGTTTTCGGCGGCGAGACGTGTGTGTAAGAAGAAAAATTGAGGAAAAGACCGAGTCAAAAAAAAAGGGAGGGAGGATTTTTGGCTTTCTGAACTCCAACCCTGCTTCTATCTTTAGAACTGTAAACTTCTCTCAAGACCCATTCGCCTCGCTTCTCTTCAGACTTCTTGGGGATCTCTTTCTTTCGGTCAGAACTCGCGACGTTCGTGCCTACGCGCAGTGCGAGAAAACGATCGCTGGTCTTCGCTCGAGGCGCGAGCGAGCGCGCGATAGAGTCGAGAGCACGAAAAGAAAGGTCGGGGTCGAGGTTGAATTTTGTTCAAGGGGGAAAAAAACTCGAAGAGGTTAGGAGGCCGACAAAACACATTTTTCTTTCTCTTCTTTGGCGGGGAGAGCAAGCTCTTGGCGCCTGCGCAACTCGTCCCCCCCCCTCACACCACCACTTCGCGCAAGATGCAGAGGGCTGCTTTCATGCGCCCCTGCGCCGTGTCGGCGGTCGCGAGCGTGCCCCGCGCGCGAGCAATTGCGGCGGCACGTCCCGATCGGCGACGGCTAAAGTCGCTCGCCGCGGCGGCCCGAAGGCGACTCATTGTCTCGTCTGTCGTCCCCCCTCCCGCTCGCCTCCGTGCCTCTGTCGCCGTCCGAGCCCGCGGGGACGATGTTGAAGACGACGACGGCGAAGAAGACTTTGACGACGACGGCGAGGAGTTTGACGAGGAAGAGCTTTTGGCGGAGTTTGGCGAGGATTTCCAAGGCGACGATGACGAGTTTGGCGATGACGACGGCGAGGAATCGCCTCGCGTCGACGCCGCTGCCGCGAGCTCCGGGAAGCAGCAGGCGTCGGCCGACGAGGAAGAGGTCTCAGAAGAGCGTCGCTCTGTCAAGGCGAAGGAGAGCAACGCCGAGAAGAGCAAGAGCAAGAGCAAAAACACGAGCGAGCGCTCCGATGCCGCCGCTGACGCCGACGGCTCGACCCCTTCTCCTTCTTCCTCCTCGTCCTCTTCCTCCTCGCTCCCTCCGGCGCCCGTTCGCGGGGACGCCGCCCGCGCCCGCGCCGAGCACGCCCGCGCCTCCGCCGCCCGTGCTGCCGCCGCCGCAACCTCCGCCTCCGAAGAGGAAGAGGCGGAACTCTTCTCCGACGAGGGCTACAGCGAGGGCGACGACGGCGGCGGCGGCGGAGACGGCGGCAGGGACGGCGTCGGGGGCTCTTTCGTCGACGACGAGACCGAGGCGGCGCTCGCCGAGGCCGAGGAGGCCCTCCAGGCCTTCCTCCGCAGCAGCGAGCCCTCCTCATCGAAGGGCTCGTCGGCGGGTCCTCCGGGGGCCAGGAAGCCACATCGCCTCGACGCCGACCTCGCCGCAAAGGCCCTCGACTCGGTCGCGGCCCTCGGCGACGACGCCGCCTTCCGCGCCGAGGCAGGCATCCCGGACGACCTGTTTGCCGAGAAGGAGGAGGTCGACGACGCGACTGGCAACATCAGGGTCATCCCCGGTCTCCCTCCTCCGAGGCGCTGGCTGCGCCGCGTCGCGGACCAGGGGCCCGTTGACGTGGCCAAGTGGGCGGTGCGGGAGTTCAAGGCGAGGATCGACCACGAGCGCGCCGTGCCGTACATCGGCAACGCGTACATCTCGTACGCCCGCCTGCTCGAGCTGCTGTCGACGCGCACTGTCACGAAGCTGACGATCCTGGCCGGCGGCCGGTGCGCGATCGTGGAGACGCCCGTTGTGGGGTTCGCGGTCGACGTGGGGTACGCCGGTGCGGAACCGGGCTCGAAGGAGTTTACGGCGCTGCAGGTGAGAAGAGTTTTTTTTTCTTTGCTTCGTTTTCTTTCTCTTCCACGGGTGGAGGAGGAAAGAAAACAATACTCGCAAAAAAAAAAAACTCACCCCAACTCCCCCACGCCACCCCCACCCCCACCCCCACTGCCCCCCTCAAAACAAGAGCACCGCCCTCCCGCAATGGGGCTACGAGGTCACGCGCTTCTACTGCGACCTCCCGGGGGACGTCTGGGAGCAGGGGACGCTCATGCGGCTCGCCAAGGACGCGGCGACGCAGACCGTGCAGGAGGACGGGCTCGTGCGGTCCGAGGACCAGCCCTACCTCTGGGACGCGCCGCAGACGGAGCTCGTCGTGCGACCCCCGGACAACGCGTTCCTGTTCATCACGCAGAACAAGGGCCTGGCGGTCCCCATCGCGTCGCTGCTCGCGATCCGCACCGCGATTGTCGTCGCGACCAAGGCGCTCAAGGTCCTCTTCCCCAAGGGGTGGGGCAAGAGGGGCAAGGAGGCCGCGGAGATCGACGACCTGCTCGGGGAGCTCGGGCGCACCAGCGCGATCCAGTTCAACGTCGACGCGAAGGGGGGCAGGAGGGACACAGGCGTGCGGTACGCGGACGTCGCTGGGATCGACTCGATCCTGTCGCAGATCAGGGAGGTCGTCTCGATGCTGCTGCAGAAGGACGGGCGGTACGCGGAGATCGGGGCCAGCCCCCCGAGGGGCCTCATCTTCGCCGGCCCCCCCGGGACCGGCAAGACGCTGCTCGCGCGCGCAATGGCGGGCGAGGCCGGCGTGCCCTTCTTCGCGTGCTCCGGGTCGGAGTTTGTCGAGATGTACTCTGGCGTTGCCGCCGCGCGCATCCGCGACCTCTTCAAGCTCGCAAGGAAGGTCGCGCCGTCGATCATCTTCATCGACGAGATCGACGCCATCGCGCGCGCGCGCTCCCTGGGCGGCGGCGGGGGCGGCGCGGGCGCGATGGAGCGCGAGCAGGGGCTGCTGCAGCTGCTCGTCGAGATGGACGGCTTCGAGCGCGACGACAGGGTTCTCGTGATCGGGGCCACCAACCTCGTCGAGTCGATGGACGCCGCGATATTGAGGCCCGGCCGCTTCGGCAAGGTCCTGCGGCTCGACCCGCCGCGCCTGCGCAGCCGGTGGCGCATCCTGCGCGTGCACGCGGCCGGGAAGCCGCTCGACCGCAGCGGCGACGACGTGGTCGAGGCGGCCACGGGCGAGCGCGCCGACGCGCTGCTCTGGCGCGCCGCGCAGAAGACGAAGGGGTGGTCCGGGGCGGAGCTCGCCAACCTGCTTAACGAGGCCGCGATCCTGATGGTGCGGCACGACCGGGACTCGATCGACTGGGCCACGCTCGCCGAGGCGCTCGAGAAGCGCGACCTGACGGCGCCGCCGGAGCCGCCGCCCGGGGGCGAGGCGGGGCGGAGGCTCGCGCTTGTGCACGCCGCCCGCGCCGTCGCGAGCGCGCTGACCCCGGGCTTCCCCCGCGTCGACGGCGTGGGCATCGATGGGCGCGGGGCGATGGTCGCGCGGATCAAGTTCGACAGCGTCGACTACTTCCGCAGCGGCGACGGCAGCGCGCGGCTGCTCTTCGGGCCGCGGCCGCAGGTCGACGTCGCCGGCGCGACGGATGGCGCCAGGTCCGAGGCGGAGCGCTCGGGCGTCGCGCCGTCGGCCGAGAGCCTCGAGGAGCAGCGCGCAAATGCGCTGCGGCTGCCTGCGGGGGTGACCGCCCTCCCCGCGAGCGACGAGGCGCTCGAGGAGGTCCTCGCCTACCGCGGCCGGGGGCCGCGGGGCCGCGGCGCGCCCGGCGCGGCAGCAGGGAAGGAGCCCGGGAGGTCCCCGGTCTCCCCGTTCGCGCCCCCCACGGCCTACGAGGCCGCCTGCGGCCTGCTGGTTCCCCTGCTGACGGCGCGGGCCGCGGAGGCCGTCTTCTTCGGCGCCGCGGAGGGCACCACGCTCGCCTCGGCGCGCGAGGTCGCCGCCGCGGGCGACTACTCGTTCTGGCTGGCGACGACGTCCAACATGCACCCGGCGAGGGCGCGCTCCAGCCCCGCCGCGCGCTTCCTTCCCGACGACCGGGGCCGCGACAACCTCTCCAGGTACGCGCGGTCGCAGGGCGAGGCCGAGGCCGTGCGCCTGCAACGCAGGGCCTACGGCAGGGCGCAGCGCGTGCTGCGCCGGTGGCGGCCCGCGGTCGACGAGCTTGCCGCGGCGCTGCTCGCGGCGCCCAACGGGTCCGTCGCGGGCGAGGAGGTCGCGGCGATCCTGGCGAGGAATGTCCCCCCCCCGCCCGGCGCGCGCGTCCCGGGGGGCGCCGCGGTCGGCGGGACGCGGTTCCTGCGCGCGCTCGGGGCGGGGCGGCCGGGCATCGCCGTCTTCGGCTCCGCCGCGGCCTCGCGCGCGTTCGCCTCGGGCGGCCCCGCGACGCCGCTCGAGGAGTGGGCGAGCGCCGGCGTCGACCTGAGCGACGAGGCCTGCGTCGCGGCCGTCGAGGCCGTCGCCGGCGCGCTGTCGGGTCAGGACCTCACCGCCTCCGGCCTCGGCTCGGCGGCCAAGGCCAGGCTCGCCGCGGCCATCGCCGGCGACGCCGAGGAGGCCGGGGCGGTCAGGGAGCGGCTCGCCGCGGTCAGGGCCTACGTCTCCTCCCCCGGGGAGGGCGCCGACGAGCCCGCGTTCCCCCCGCCGCCCGTGGGGGAAGGGTTCGCCCCGCCGGAGGCGGGGCCGGGGTCGCTGGCGAGCTGGGTGCCGGCGCTCGGCGGGCCCGGCTTCGAGGAACGGGCAGAGGCCGACGGGAAAGGGAGGGGGCCGCGGCTGCCCGGGTTCCCCCCCTCCAGGGAGTGAAGCGGCGTCGGTTTTTTTACGGGCGTGTAAACGGGGGCGGAGTAGCGGGGAATCCGCTTTTTCGCACACAGCACTTGACAAAGCAACGCGAGGCGGGGAATCCGCACACAGAGCACTTGGCAGAGCAACGTGAGGCGCGAAGCACGCAGAGGCGAGGAGGAAAAAAAGTCGAGGTGTCAGAGTTTTTCCCCCCCTTCTTCGTTTCCCTTCACCACATTCGGAAGAAAAAAAACAATGAAGAGCTGAAGGAAAAAAACATTCGCAATTCTCCTCTCTCTTTCATTTCGCTTCGCGATGCGTTCTTTAACGCGCCTGGCGATGGGGGAAGCATATCGGCGCTCTTATCGAAAGGTCTTCGCGGCGATAGAAGCTTCTTCGAGCCTGGAAGGAGGAGGCGTCCGAGATTCGAGGTCGCCGCTGCGGGGCTTTTCCTCGTTTCTTGATGCCCCCCTCCTCGACCTTCGCCTTCGGCAATCGTCTTCCTTTTCCGCGAGCCCCAGCGGCCGCGAATTCGCTTCTTCTTCTGATCCCATCGGTGGACGACGATCCGTGTGGGGTGACGCTGCCGCTGACTGTCGGAGTGCCAGGGAAGGCTTTTACGACGCGACGGTGGAGCAGGTGAGAGCGATTTTGAAAATCGGCATGACGCCGCTCTTCTTCCTAGTAAAAAAAAACAGCTCGGCCCTCACTCTTTTCCTCCCCCCCCCCCTCCATCCCCCACCACCCCCGCCGCTGTCCTTCCCCTCCACGCTCCCAAACACCACCAACGACGCCATTCCACAGTACGCCCTCCAACCCACCGAGAAGCTGTCGCTCCAACAGATGCTCGAGGTCGGCCGCTCGGCCCTGCTCGACTCCTCGGGAAAACTCCTCCTCGCCTCTGCGCGCCAGGCGCAGCGCGAGCTCCCAAAGCGCCTCGCACGCAGGCTCATGGACCTGCAGCTGCTGCCGTTCATCGTCGTCTCCAACCCGCACATCCGCCAGGTCTACGACGCGTACCGCCACGCCTTCGACACGCTGACGCGGCTGGATCCCGTCGAAAATGCAACTCAAAACAGAGAGTTCACGGAGCTGCTCCGGCGGCTTGTCGACGAGCACGCACCGATGTTGGATTTGCTCGCCTCGGGGCTGCGCGAGGTGGACGCGAGGCCTTTCGCCGGGCCGAGGGTGGATCTGGACTCCTTTTTAGATGCGATGCTGCGGTCTAGGGTGTCTCGGAGGCGAGTGATTCATTTTTTTGGGGGTTAACTTTTCGTTTTTTTGTCCGAGGTCTCTGGAGATTATGAGACTGGAAAAGAAACAAAAAATTAAATATCTCCCACTTTCTTCATCTTCCCCTCCCTTTTCCTCCGAACTAATAAAACAAAACAGGGTCCTCGCCGAACACCACATCGGCCTCGTCGCTCGACGCCCGGGCCATATCGGCGCCGTCTGCGCCGACGTCAACCTGAGGGAGGCCGCGGCGTTTGCGGCGACAAAAGTGCGACAGGCATGCGTCGAGGCCTACGGGGTCTGCCCCGACGTGAGGATCAGCGCTGGAGGCGGAGGAGGCGGAGCTGGAGGCAGGGGAGGCAGCAGCAGCAGCAGGAGAAGCAGCAGCAGCAGCAGCAGCGGCGGCAGCAGCAGCAGCAGCAGCAGCGGCGGCGGCGGCGGCGGCGGCGGCGGCGACCTCTTCGGCGGCCCCGGCAGCAGGAGCAGCGGCAGCAGCAGTTTCGGCAGCAGCGGCCCCCCTCCTCCCCTCTCCGACTTTGAGGACTTTGACGACGATAACAGCAGCGGAGACCCTTCGATGCCCTATATCCCCGCCCACCTCGACTACTGCCTCTTCGAGCTGCTCAAGAACGCCGCAAGGGCCACCGTGGAGTCGGCGAAAGCGAAAGCGGGAGGAGCGGGGCAGCAGAGGACGCTCGTGCTCTCGGCGCACGGCGTGACGATGCCTTCCTCCTCTTCTTCCACTTCGTCGATGTTCGGCCCTTTGCCTCCGATCGTCGTGCGCATCTGCGACGCTCCGGGAAAGGCGGCGACGTTCCGAATCTCCGACCAGGGAGGAGGGATCCCGGAGGAGCAGCAGGAGGCCGTGTGGCGGTACGGCTTCACGACCGCGGCAGGGGGCGAAGAGGCAGTTTCCTCGAGCCGCTCCTCCTCTTCTTCTTCTCCTTCTTCTTCTTCAGTTGTTGCTCCCTCTTCGATGATGGACGCAATGATGATGGCCGACGGAGGAGGAGGAGGAGGCGGAGGGTCGCCGTCGGCCTCGCCAAACCCCGCTTCCTCCAGGTGGAGGATGGGCGGCCTCGGCTTCGGCCTCCCGCTCTCGCGGCTCTACGCGCGGTATTTCGGCGGGGACTTGAAGCTATTTTCGTTGCCCGGCTTCGGTGTTGACGCCTTTTTGACGCTGGAGCACCTGGCGGGCGACTGGATCGAGCCCGGGGACGAGCACGTTCCGGTGCGGCCGTCGGCGGCGCCGAGAGGGAAGGGGGGAGGGAATGGAGGTGGAAATGGAGGAGTGAAGAAGTGAGGTGCTTCCAGCTCTACTTCTTCTTTTTCTTCTTCTTCTTCTTCTTCTTCTTCTGCTGCTGCTTCTGATTCAGTTTCGTCGAACAGAGGAAGACGGATCGGGAAGACCTCTGGGGGAGCAGAGCAGCGGCGAGGGAGCGCGGAGGCAATGCCCGGAGCGGCGTTGCCCTGAACGAAAAAAATTGTAAAAAACACGTGAAGAAGAAAATCTTTCTTCACTTCATTCTTCTTCGCTTCCTTTCTTTCTCACTTTAGACTGCGCAAGCTCCAACCCCCGCTTCCGTTCCTCTCTTTTTACCCCCTCCTCTCCAAAATGGCACGCAGGCGCGTCACCCCTCACCACGCCTCCCTCTTCCCACCCCCGTGGGCCCGAGCGTCTCGCTCTCCGCGTGGCTCGAAGTCGTCCTTGTCGTCGTCGTTGCGGCCGCCGTTGTCGCCGCCGTCAAACACCCTCCTCCCTCCGCTCCTCCCGCCTCCCGCTTCTTCCTCTTCCTCTTCCTCCCTCTCCGCCAAGGCCCTCGCAGCGCAGGCCTTCCGCGCCGAGCTCGACGCGCAGGTGGCCGCCAAGCGCGCCGCCTCGAGGGCGGCGAGGGAGGCGGAGCTCGCCGCCGACGCCGCGGCCGAGCGCGCCGCGGCGCGGGCTTGGGAGAGGGAGCGGCAGAGGAGGAGGGAGCAGCACGCGTCGTCCGATCCGGCTCGGAAGCGCGACGGCGGCGGGGACGCCGGAGGAACAGCAGCAACGGCTCCCTTCGATATAGAAAAGCGGCAGCAGCACCAGCAGCAGCAGCAGAAGCCGAGGAGAGTTCATCCGGAGCTCCGAGCCGTCGCCACCGCGGCCGCGGAGGAAGAGGGAGAGCGCAACGTCGGCGGTCAAGGCTCCGGCGCCGGCGGCGCTGGCGGAACCGAAAACGAAGAGTTTCGCCGCCGGCGCTCATCGTCGCCTTCTTCTGTCTCCTCGCCGTCGTCATGCCCCGCCTGCTACTCTTCTTCCGCCCTTTCCCTCTCCCTCGAGGTCGAGGGGCTCAAGGCGCGCGCAGCAGCTCTCGAGAGCGCGGTGGAGGCGCTCGCGAAAGCGGGGAGCGGGGGCGCGGAACAGGCGGCGGGAGCGGGAGCGGGCGCGAGGAGGAGCGGAGGCGAGGAGGGGCCCCGCAGGGAGAGGAAAGACGAGCCGCGGCCTCCAAACCGCCGCGCGACTCCTCCGGTTTCCTCCTCCTCTTCTTCCTCCCCCGCGTCGCCTTCGTCTTCCTCCTCTCCCTCTTCCCCGCTCGCCGCAGCGGCGGCGAATGCCTCCCTGCCCGCGACGTCCAAGCTGCTGTCCGCCGACGACAACGAGATCCCGCGGTGGGCGACGCCCTCCGCTCCCCCTGCTCCCCCCTCGTCTCCCCCGTCCCAGCGGCAGCGGCAGCGGCGGCGGCAGCGGCCGCAGGGGAGGAGGCGGGCGGGCGGGGGAAGCATCGGCAGCATCGGCAGCGGCAGCGGCAGCGGGGGAGGGAGCCGCGGCAGCGAGTCTTCTTCCGTCTCCGGGGGGCGCCTCCCTCGCTCGTCCTCGGCGTCGCTGGATTCGCAGCCGCAGAGGTGGAGGATTTGAGGGGCGGGGAGAAAAAGCCGAGAGGCGGAGATGAAATCATTAAAAGAAATTATTGGATAAACAAAAAGCTTCTCGCTTTACCCGCTTCCGCGCCCCGTGTAGCCCCCGAATATATGACGTCGACATCGACTTTTCGTGTCGAGGCGCCTTTCCGATCGAATGTGGCGCCGCGGGGGCCGCCCGCCGGTCGGACCCCCGCGCTTTGCCGACCCCCTCGATTCCAGCGCCGCTCGATTGCAGCGTCCGCATCCTCCCCCCCTCGCTCCGACTGGGAGGCCTTCAATGCCGCTGCCCTCAGGTTCCTCAGGGAGCGAGGCGAGCGGATAAAGAGGGTCGACGCCGCTGTCGAGAGGGCCCTCGAGTCGATGCCAAGGCTGGAGAGGGAAGGGGAAGGAGAAGAAGGGGAGAGCGAGAGCAGGTCGACGCCGACGTCTTTCTCGGCGCCCGAGGCAGCCGAAGCGTCGTCCTCGTCGCCGCTTCTTCGCACCTCGACCTCCCCCTCCCCTTCGCCTTCTTTCTCGCTCGAGGCCTTCGCTTCCTTCGACGACTGGCACGCCAGGGCCTGGGCCGCCCTCGGGGAGGCCGCGGCGCAGGGAGGAAGCGCCAGCGGCGGCGGAGAGCCCGCGACCTGAGAGAGAAAGCAAAAGAGAGAGAACAGAGTCCATTTCGTCTTTGTCGTTTCCCGTTTCCCTGCTCTCTCCGTCGTTGTCCAAATTGAAAAAAAACAAAACTGTTTCTTGATCCCTCCCGAATAACGTTTTTTCTTTCTTGGAGTCGATTCACACACAGAACAGAAGAAGAAAAAGCAGAAAAGAGGAAGAAGGAGAACGCCGCCTTTGGTCTTCCCTCCCTGTTTCTCCCCCCCCCCACCCACCCACCCCCCTCTCTCTTCTCTTTCTTAGTTCGGCGCCGCCGACGCGCCGTGCAGCTCCGGGTACTGCCAAGGGGAGAAGCCTTTCCCGACGCAGTCTTCACCCCCATCGGCAGCTTCCTCCTCGCTGG
>Ga0315289_10002617_pt1 | contig 27529 bp, 25 predicted proteins | sample YL17G11_40_MG_FD_203452 | JGI IMG/M metagenome (GOLD analysis project Ga0315289, IMG submission 203452) | Sediment microbial communities from Yellowstone Lake, YNP, Wyoming, USA - YL17G11_40 | ecosystem: Environmental > Aquatic > Freshwater > Lake > Sediment | place: USA: Wyoming | collected...
CTGCTCTACAGCTAGCTTGTCGCGCGCGATACTGCTTGAAGCGAACTTGAAATAAGCGCTAGGTTGACAGGTTTAAACGCTCGAGCAGAATGACGAAGACCGCAAAGAATGAAGGCGCCAGAATCAGACTCTCACATAGAGACAGGTCAAGAAACATCCCGGATTGAAGGTTCTATAATGTGGGCCGGGCGGGACCCAACCCCAGTCAGGTTCGGAACCCTAACTTTTGTGGGCTCCAAACTCTTCACAAACCCATAGTATGCGTTGCGGATTGATTTGTTTTGTGTCTATCACTCAGACCCGGGGGTGGGAGTCGAACGTCAGGTTCAACCCCTTGAATTCCGCGCCCTTCGCTTTGTTCGACTCAAATCTATGCATGTGCCACAGCCCTTCTCATCGAGCATGCTGCGTACGACAGAAAAGGCGAGAACTATTTCGGGCCAGAGGTGATCTGTTCAAACCTCACCGGCCCCACCACTATCTCGCTATCCGAGCAGATTTCGGGCTTTTCTTAGGTCGAAAACCGACTCTTATTGGAGTTCACTCCGGCCGCCCGGCATCGTTTCGTTTGGGCGTTTAGGTCCGTCAACCTGCTAATGCAACATGCGGGCGGTACATTGACACATTGGATGAGACTTGGCATCCAACTGAGACTCGCGTCGTGGCATGCTTCTCTGGTGGAAAGCCCCATTCACGCAGAGAGATAATGACCCTCACCGGGCTTGGGGGTATCTCGTTGCGGGCGTCGTAGCTTGAACCGTCGTTTGTGTGTGCACACTACAGATGGCACACACACGAGGAGCGACGATTGGCTAATTCGCACTGCCAATTCAGAGACGTGTAACGAACTTCTTTGTTATCGCTGACGCATGCACCAAACAAAGAGGTAGTTGACAAACACCACCAGAAAGCCGGCGTCAAATGTGGCTAGATAATAGAAGTCGATTCAACGAAGTAATCCGTCAATCCTAGAACCTAAAGTCGTTTCCTTTTTTTGTCGGTGCTAATCGCCCGCACACCCCGCCTAGCACAGCCAGGTATACGCTCTTTAGCTTCCACCAGATCGCGAGGAATCTTCACGGTCTTTTTCAAGGGACAGCCTTCAGAACAAGTTGAAGGAAGGTGCGTATCGGGGTCGCAGAGCAAACCAACGGATGCGACATCAGACTCTGTGTCCACGTCGCCTTTGAAACTCATCGTAGATGTCTAGGCCTACTCTCTCAACTTGCATCCTCAGATTTACGTAAAGATCGGACTTCTCCTCGTAGTTCGGTGAGAAAGGTCCCAAAGTTGTTCGCTCGCCTCTCGCTATGGCCCAGGCTCTTCTCTTGTCCACTAGGACCTGCCCGCGTTTCTTGTGATACTTCAATATGCCAATTGTCTTCCCCCCGTACTGCTGCACTGCGGAGAAACAGGGGATGTCAGTTGGTCCGTCGCCCAAGTAGATCATATTCGTGAACGGAATCCTCCTCTCAGCGATGACATCGTTGACACTGTAAGGGTTGCGTCGCAACTCCGTTCCGCTTATTCCCTTGTGTATTGCATACAGGAACTTCGTTTTCTCAGTGAAGGTCACAATGCTCTTAGGAACTAGCTGGCCACTTTGTTCGTCTAGCGTGCAGCCAAAAATATCGTTCAACTCGCTGCTTATCGATGACCCTCGTATAATTTCCTCAAAACCCGCGGTGATGACGTAGAACTCGACTCGCACATGAGCTTCTTCGAGTTCCTTTCTTGTCGTGACGAAGTCTCTAAGTCGCTGACACAAGTCCAGCACGCCAGGATAGAGTTTCACCTTCTTGCCCAGATCTCGCAGGTCGGCATTCGTGATTTTCAGGCCTTGCTTCTGAACACGCCTCAAGATCAGGTCAATGTAGGCAAGAGGCGGATCCCATCCCTTCTTGACCAGGCGACCAACGAGTGCGTTCCAGAATTCCTGGATGTCGGTCTCGTTCATTCCCAACTTCTCTTTGAGGAACAGTTCAGTCGTGTCATCGCCCAAAGTATCGTCGAAATCAGAAACAATCGCGATGGTATCTGACCTAGGCATAGGTAAGACCTAGATTTCTCTACAGTACATTCCTAGCTTACAACTATATGCTTTCTCGTTCACTGGACGAGAGAGGAGGAGTGTAGGAGTTCGCAACATGCCTGACTTGCCACGCAGGGTCCATCAAATAGAATCTGTCTTCACCTTAAGCATAAGCTGGAATGTCCTTACTGTGAGGTGGGCGTCGAACCGGAAGAGGTCGTTAGAGAACGCTACTTCATCGAGTCTGCCTTCGGGGAAGAAATCCTCAAGCGAGATAAGTACACATGTCAGGCGTGCGGATACAAGCAGACTTTGAAACCAAACGGTATCAAACGTCGAGCGAAGGGAGAGGATGAAGCAACCTACCTTCATCGACGATTCATTTTAGAGTTGGCACGTCATAACAAGCCCAAGTCATTGGTCGTTGCTCACTACAGTAAGAGGTACGGTGAGGAGACATACGATGCCAGACATGAGTTGGAAAATGCTCGAACTCTATGTGTAGATTGTCACAACATGGAAACTGCGAAACACCGAATGGAAGAGTGGACAAAGCGAATGAACGAATGCCCATGGCTCAAGAAGTTGGAATAAAGATCTTCGTACGGTCGCATTCTAGCCAATTTTGATATATCTGTAGCGGTCTTTGATATTTTGGTGGAAATAAGACCCCTTCGAATTGGCGTCCATAAGCCCCTGATACTCCGCTTCTGGAACCTCTGAGTATTCGTAAACTGCTCCGCTTCTGAACTCAACTCGTAGAGTTCGTGTCGTCGAATCGTATCCGACGCTTGCAAGGTTGGAGGATGACACAGGCACCATCTTCATTTCTTGTCAACTCGTGTCAATTAGATTTGAGTTAACTTTCCGTCATTTCGATTTTTCCATCGATGGAAACTCTTGCAACCTGCCAGTTGTATCTTTTTTCTTCTACAGTCTTTTCTACCGAATTGCGTAAAGCGTTCAATTGCTCATTTTTTACGGCTTTCGAAAGAAAGACGATTCTTCGTAGGTCTGCTTTGCTTTCTAATCCGTCGAATACTACGAAATCAACAGGATGTAACAACGCTTTGATGTCGTAAGGATTGTATTTGAGTTTGGCGAACTGTGAGTCCATGGACTTCCTAATCAGTATTGGAACCTTACGTCTTCCTCTTTCTGCGGCTTGATCACGGAGCTTTTTCTCTTTCTCGTCGAAAAGCGCTTCTTTCTCATCGGCGGAAGAGAGTTTTGTCTCAAAGTTATCCAGCCATGTCGTTGGCGCCACGCCTCTGTACTTGAGTTGTAAGTCACTCAACCTGAGCAGAGCCTTGCAGTTAGGGCAGAGACAGAGTACTCTTCGGAAGGCATGGAAGGTAGAGAGGATTTCGTTCATTCATACAACCTGAACGCTTACCTTTCCGTCAGAAACAGCTTCTTTGACCAGTTTCTGATGTTCGTTCAATCTGCTCTTACCAGTTTTGATCTCCATGAAAGTGATAGACTGGATGCTTGTTGTGCTTAGACCGTTGAAAATGATCATGTCAATTGGTTCGAACAGAGGTCGGCAGTCAGAGATGGGAATGCCGAAATTCTGGTATGCTGGCATCACTTTTTCAATGATTTTTCCAATCCCTATTTCAATGGCCTTCTTTTCTGCTCCTGGGCCTGCGGAGATTTTGCGTTTTTTCAATTCGTCAAGTTTCGCTTGAAGTTCTTCAATCATCTGCTTTCGTCTAAGTTCGGCAGGTTCTGGGAAGTCACCTAGACCATCGAACAGGACGGCTTTTGATAATGGAAATTCTTCTCCACATTCTCTGCATTCAGCGTAGAGTTTTGATACCTTCAACTGGTTGATGAGCTTGAGAATATCCATCTTCTAGCCTACATATTAGAAAGTGCTTCAAGCCTTACTAAAGTCTTCTGCAGTCATACTCATGTTTTTGGAAAGTGAAAAATCTCTCTCTGACTCTTGGGGATGAGGCTCTTCCTGTTCAATGCTCAAATGGTTCCAAAGAGGGCATCTTTACGTTATCGTGAAATTGTTTGAACAGATCCTTGTGTTCTGTATGTATCGGCATGAGGACTTTAGGTTTCACTTGTTCCACGAGTCGTCTAATGTCCGTACCGCTGGCATGTCCAGAGGCGTGGTAGTGGTACTTTTTAACATGGAAATAATCGAGCCAGTTGTTCAGTCGCTGTTCGTCAATCACTTGTTCTTCATTGTGAGGTTCCGAGGCAGAGTGAATGTAGGCAACATTTGGCGATGGGTCAATGTCGACGAGTTCGTTAATGTCGAAGAAGGTGAGATGAATTATGAGATTTTGTTGGTCGCCGTGAACCTGTTCGGCACGGATTGCGTTTGAAGCCTCTAGATACGGTCGCTCCCACGTATCATAGTCTCTGTCCCTGTATGTGCCAGTGCCCTTGCGGTCAACGTAAATCATGACGTTTTGGTCTTGAGGCGAGGGAAGAGGAAATGGTATGTCAGGAACTTTGCTCAATGTTTCTATCAAGTGGGCGTCTCTTTTGCTGATCACGAGCTTTCGGTCGGTGTCTTTAGCAATCTCATAAAATGTGGTCAATCTGGTCAAGTCACGAAAAGCGAAATCAGCTATGACAAGCCCCTTGGATTCCTGAATAGTTTTGACTGCCTTTTCTTGAACATAATCCTCAGAAGCATTCTCTGTTTCATCTATCCTTGTGCCTTCGCAGAGCATGATGTCGGGCTCAGCTTTGGCGGCTGTTTCAGCGAATTTCTCGCTCAACTTTGCCAGCTTACCGTGGAGCCGTAGGTCTCCTGTGTAAACAATTGTGCCGCCACTTGTTCTTAGTACATAGGCTGTGGCTCCTAGAACGGAATGATCAACGCTACAAGGAGTTATCGAGTTTCCGCCGATCTTCATCTCCTTACCTGACTCGGTGAAGATGAATTGTCGGTCAACTGGTTCGTCACGTGTGTTGAAGAGGGGGCGACGTTTGAAATTGTAAATCTCTGTTTCGAGACCCCTTGTCCCAACTTCTAGAAGTGCTTTCGCATAGGCTTGCGTTGTCTCTGAGCATACGATTGGAATACGTTCATCGAGCAAGGAGATTAGGGCGGAGTGGTCTAGATGTATGTGGGATAGGAGCACGGCGTTAAGTGATGGTTCACTGTGCGGCTCCATTCTCATTAATCTGAGAAGATCGCTCCTGTAGATGCCAGGCAAGTAGTGAATTAAGTGCAAGCGTAGAAGGTCTTTGAGTCCAGCGGATGCGTATCTAGGTTTCAGATACTCTTCGAAAAACTTCTGATTTCTACTGAAACTCATTCCGTAATCCAAGAAAATTCTGGAAGAACCATCTTCAACTAGGATTCTGTTTCCACCAATTTCCTCAACGCCGCCGTAAAATTTGATGCCCATCTAATTCATCCCGATCCCACATAAAACACGCAACGTGTTGCTTTGAGTATTCTCACTTCGAACTTAGTATATCTTTGTAGAGCCCTTGTTCTCTCCGAACCACCCTCTTCTGTACCTAGAATGAATTAGTCGTCACTCGTACCAAAACGGCCCATAATGAAGCGAACATGGTAAAAAATGGGCTGTTAAACCCATGATATGGCGGGCCCGGTTAGGTGAAATATCACGTCTCGAATCAGCGAAATCCGGGCGGATAAAGAACAGACCAAGATTCCACAAAACATCCCAGATGGCCAGAAGGCGGTGGCGGGTCTGCTTCCTCAGATGGCTCGACCTGCATCTTTTCCAGTCGAGCCTCAACAGTAGAGTCTTCCATTCGTTGACCCCGGACGAGGGCGTAGGCGAACAGCAAGATAAGACTCTGGTTTTCCCATCAACCCTTCCTGACGTATGCAACCTTAAATCAACGACAGACAGACAAATGGTCCAGGCTGTAGCTCAATGGCAAGTCTCATGCGTGCAGTCGGAACAGCCTTGGTCGCGGTTGGCGTAGTCGTTGTCATAGCAGCACTCGTGGCACCAGCGCAAACTGCTATCTTCATTGTTCGAGGTCTTCGTCCTCTTGACCTAACCGCCAGTTACGATGTCTCGACTGGAACCTTGACTCTCGTAGGGACGGGGGCTGATGCGCGCCTAGTAGAAATTGTGATCGGAGTATTCATAGCGGTCGTAGGAGCAGTGATTAGGAGACAAGACTAGGCTCACCGACCTGCAACGCGAACGGGCGGACGCTCTCTCACTTCAAATCGGTCGTTGAATTGGGCTCAGTTGATACGTCACACTCGAAACTACATGAATCACAGGTCTGATATCGCTCCTCTCGATATGGCTGGTTGGGTTGCTTGACCCCCCGAAAGGGATGACGGGCCCGGTGGGGTCAACCCCCATATGGGTTCAAGTCCCGGCGACCGCACAATTTCACTAATGATTCATGAGTCCGAAGAACTCGCTCCTAGCGGTTCGAGTCCCGGCGGCCGCACCATGATCTCACGTTCGGAAGGGCGAATTCAATAGACGCGGGAACCTTCTCTGAGGCTCGCTTGGCCCTTCTGGGAATAGCAACACGTTTCTCGTACGTCTAGAGCAACAGGTTCCCAAGTGGCTGACCAATGAGCCTGAAAGATGATGAAATAGGAACTAGAAACTCTGCAATCGTCGCAACCTTCACTGAACATGGAGTTTACCAAGTTCTGAGAGTCACGCAGGGAAGAGATGGTAGCATCTACATCATAATGCCCATGAAGAATTGCGATTGGCACTTCTCATATCATGCAAGTGGCCAAGTCCACTATTCGTTTACATCAAGAAAAGAAGAAAACCGAATCGACATAAGACAAGGGCAGTTACTCTCTTCCTTCAAAGGCATCGAAAGCCTCGGCACTTTCGCTTTCGTCAAATCCTATATTGGAGACTGGAACGAGCTAAAACGATGCGATGTCGAGACATTATTGTGCTTGGACACATCCATTCTCCCAGAGACCGCAAACCTGTTTTGTTTCCTTGTCGAAAGAGGGCGAATAGATTTGCTTTCTACCCAAACTCAGCGTGAAGGCCAACTATTAGTGATAACGGCAACTGATCCGTGGATAGCGTTGCAAGTGCATTCAGCCCAGAAACAACCCGCTTGACCAAACGCTTTTTGACAGCTATTCAGACCAAACAGGGACTTGACAGAGCCCCAATGAGACCTGCGGAGGAGATCGTGACAGCATGGCTGAATCAGAACGGGTTCTTCACGATGAACAATTACAGGCTTGGTTGGCATGAAATGGACATTCTTGCATGTCATCCAACCAAAGGAAAGAGGCTGCACGTCGAGGTTCAAGTCTCCGTCAGGAACGTTGGAGGCTGGTGGACGAAAGACGACCCATACAAAGGGATTCCTTTCGAGAAACTGAGTCTCCAGCAGTACGAGCAGCGTATTGAGAGAATATTCCGGAAGAAGTTCATCGGTAGGAAAGGCGAGATCGAAGAGAGAATCAAGGAGATCTTTGGTGGTCCCTACGAGAGGTGTTTTGTTGTAGGCGAGTTGCACCCGGAATACGATCCTGATGGCAGTTTCGTCGAAGCCTGGAAGAAACAGAGTGTGGAAGTCAAGTGGTTTAGGGAGATAATCCGGGAGATAGCTATTTCAAGAGAGTCCTACGGTGATCGAGCCAGGCAATACATGCAGCTCATTGAGTTCTTTCGTCACCAATCCGGAGGCGCGAGCTCAACAGGAGTTCACGGATGAATGCTGAGCTGAGACTAGCTCTTTCTTGATGAGATCTTTGATTGCGATGCTGAGTGCGCGTGTCTGCGCTTGCTGTCGCTCGTCGGCGGTTGCATATGCTCGGTGCGGCTCGGCGAATGCAGCTTGAGCGAGGACTTTCTCCGGTTCTAGGCCTAGCCCACGAGCGAACGCTTTCAGGGCGTCCAGTTCCCAGCCTTTGGTTCTGGGCGCGATCGAGAGACCGGCGGTGGCGTAGATGCTGCGCAGAAACTCGACTCCCTTCGATTGGATGTCATGATAGGTGTCGACCGTGTGGCCCATCATGTAGTCGACATAGTCGGGTTGTACCCCGAGAGCCATCAGTTGCGTCTTGAAATACTTGCGGAGTGAGTGGACGCGGAGATCGTAGCCCCCGTTCTGTCCCTGCTTCAGAAGGCCCACACGTCCATAGAGACCATGAACGTCCTTGTAGAGCTGCTTCTCCCCGATGAGTTTCACGGTCTTGGTCTGATGGTCTCTTATCAGAGAGAGATGGATCCACTAGCCTCGAGGGAGACGTTAGGAGGGCCTCGGGGCCAGACTCCTCGGCTGATATATTAATTCCAAATGCGTAAGTTTTCTCTCATTGCTGGTGCTGGTGCTGTGAATTGCAGATAGTCGAGGTCTGGGCCTATGCTAGCATCCTTCTGGTAATCGTTCTCGCGTTCATTCTGTATCACCTAAGACGTCAGATTGGTAAACTGGAAAAGGCGTTAAAGAAGAAACAGACCTTGGCTTACCAAATTGGGATTTCACAGATCAAGGGAGATCTCTCGCAAATATTAGGAACCTTCAGTGTTCTCACAGAATATGAGGAGCTCATCCTTCTCTCGACAACTTCCATGCAGGGCTCCGTGGACATTCTCGGCATCAAAGATGATTCGCTGGAGTTTCTTGAGTTTAAGAAAGATGGCGCTATTCTAAGCGACAAGGAAAGAAAGATCAAGAAATTGGTTGAGGACGGGAAAGTGAGCTACAAGATCTTGGATGTAAGCCTTCCAGAGGATTTCAACGTCAAAGAGAGACGCTGACATCAGCAGCATCGCGTGCCAATCCAAGAAGTATTAGTGTCTGGTACAGGACGAGGACTGGGTTACTAGTCAATACAGGGATGATCCGTCTTGTTCGTATCCATATTCACGTCAGTCCTTCCAAGGCTTTGCCGGCCCAGAGATCACGGGGCTCGCTATGGAGCATTGTGTCAACCATGTTGAACGCGCAGATTAATGGATCTGGTCAGAGCACCGAGACAAATGACTCATCTAGTCGTGGAACCAGTACCATGATTGTCAGCGAGTCTGAACGCGAAAGATTCTGCGGCGTTTATCACGGGAGGTTTAGCCATCTGCGTGGGCTTCGTTGGGTGCCTGATCTCGCTTTCGAGGCACCTCAGTCCATGACGTGTTGACTAATCAGTTTCCGTTCTCCTCGATGGCTGCTCTCTCATAGGGTAGCGAAAGGGCAGACTGTAACGTTTTTCCTGCGATTCGACGGGAGCGTGCTAAAGATGGCATCCAAGATTACGTTCTTACGTCGCAGGAGTTCGATCAAGTGCAGCGAATTCTCGAGCGGTTCGGCTACTATCTTGGCTCTGAGGAATTGAACAAGCCCAGTGAGAATTCCTCGTTTCTGCATTTAGCCCCTTGCGTCCCGATTGTCTGATGTTTGAAATAGGGTCGTCTGTACTCCCTTCCGTCTTGATGTCTCCGAACTTGATGGTACGCCTTCCACGCCGAACAATTCTGACTCACGCTCGGTAACTGGAATCAAGCGAACTGTTCCCTTCTTGGTTTCAATTATACGACCTTCCCAATTTTCGAGCCTAATTCCGAGAGGTTGAGCAAACCTGCGAACAATATCATAGACCAGAGTGTATCCCTTCCGCCTAGATTGATCCTCAGATTCTTCATCAGCGTCATCATCTTCCTCATCGCCTTCTTCTTTTGCGACTTCACCGATTTTTCCGTTCATGCTACTCTGGAGCGTCCATAGGAAGAGTGCTGTCAGTCGAGCGTCTTCTTCAAGAGAGCCAGTCTCCTGGCCCCCTTTTCCCAAGACCTTCTGCAGTGCAATACGCCCAACTACTTCCCAGACCTTGGCCAAGTAGCCCTGCGCATAAGGCTCAGCTGCCGTAGGGTCTCCACCTAGCGGAACATCGCGATCTTGAGAATCAAGAACCTTTGAGTATTGACTATAGAGCTCCATGGCTGGACCAATGCATGCGAAAACTAGATCTGCACCACGGATTCCTTCCTGGCTCAAACGTTCCATCCAAGAACTCACTCTAAGGGGAAGCTCGCGGGAAATTTTGTCCCAATCTCCTATTGGGGCGTCTGGAGGTCGAGGTCGACAAACAAGGTGTATTGATGTGGCAAGAGCCGCAGATTCGCGGGCACGAAGTCGTGTCCCCATTTCAGTAGCGATAGGCCAGGAACCGGTAATGACCCACCCACTCTGTATCATGCCAGACAAGAGTGCCTCCCATCCTTCGGTCGTCTTGTGTGCAAAAACGATGCATGCAATCCCACTGTGCTTGAGTAAGCGGCGTCCTTCCGCGAATGCTGCAGCCATAGTGTTCTCGAAGAAGCGTTTGTCTTTTCGCTGCCCGTTGACTAGCTTGCTTTCGTCCTCCACTGCCTCCTGGATTTTTGGCGTCAGTTTGTTTGTTGCGTCGAATGGATCGCGCAGAAGTGGGTTACCTAGAAGGGCGCGCTTGAGCCAAACAAAGAAGAAGTCCGACAAATCGGCGTAGGGAACGGCGTCATAATAGGGCGGATCAGTGAAGAAAATTTCTGCTGACTCGCTAGGCAGCCCTGTGTCTTTGGCGTCTGCGAGAATGGTTGTTCCTGGCAGATAGTGAAAGTTGAAGGCTGTCTCTATTGTAGAGACAGACCTGTCATACGCACTGACAAAAGACCCGCTTGTATCTTCAATCGGAACCGATTCAGCCCAATCCCACATGGGTGGTATCTTTTGACCAGAGAACAGGTGAACAGGACATTCAGCACCAGGTTTCCATGGAGCTCCGGCATTGCAAAGATCAGCTGTCTTCCCAATGGAGAGTGCAATTAAATCCATCACCGCGCCTGATTGATCTGTTCCAAGAGTCCGGATCTGTTCCAAGAATGAAGTCAAGGCAAGCTTCTGTCGCGCCGAGAACAAGTCGCTCCAGACTGACATTCCATACAACGCAGCGGCGGAATACCGAGATGCGGAAAGTGGTGGGACTTTCTCGTTCGGCAATTCGGTTAACCCATTTGCCAAAATCTTCGAGGAAAGCTTAGCTACTGCCTGCTGAGCACGCCAAACAGCCTGGTAATCGCTGGCTTCAGGAAGTCGATAATGGCGACCAACGACTCGATCTCTTAGCGTTGCCACGGCCAGCATACGCGCTCCGCCTATTCGGTGACCTCGCTTATCGAAGATGACTTCTGATCCGCCTCGTTGCCCCTTAAGCTGGGCTCGCACACGATCAGGAGCAAGGCTCGTACCGCAAGCGATGCAAGTCGCCTTGGCTCTGGTGACTGTACCTATGCGAACTTCATGCTCAGATTTTGGTGTGAATATCTCGAACTCAGGTGTCTTCCCAATCCTAGGTTTACCTTTCATTCGCAACGCTTTGCGACGGTCTTTCTTCTTTGACAACCAGAAAGATCTGGTGAGAGGTATCTCGGCACCGCAGTCAGGAGCCTCACACATTGCAACCCGCGCCCACAAATATGCGATTGGTCTTGCACCGTTCGAGTCGCGCGGATAGAAACTGGACAGGTTCTTTCTCGAAGCTTCTGTTATCGCATCTCCAAAGCGCTTCAGCGAGACTCCGAGATTATCTACATTTTTGGGAATGTCCTCTAGCATAGCTCTCAAAATCAAACATGCAACCGGATTGAGATCGCTCGCGAAGGTTTCACATCCTAACCTGAGAGCTTCAAACGGTATCGCTCCGCCGCCCGCAAATGAGTCAACTACTAAAGGCGATTCTTCGTATGCGGCGCGAACGAGTGTCCGGGCTGTAGTGATCAGTGCTTGATCCGTAGCCCTGTCCCAGTCTGAGAAGTTTGAAACATAGTCCAATAAGGCTCTCCTCAAATCGGCGTCGGTAGGGCCGATAGCAGCAAGACTTGAGGAGAGTATTGCGCGAGCTTTCTCCTTGAATGAAGAAGGGCAAGAAGTGTCACAAGGGTCCGGAAGCAGAAGTGCTAGCAGCATGGCGCGGCAAGCCGCTAACGGTCTCCGGGCCCACCAAAGATGAAGAGCAGCTGGGTGGCTATGCCTCACCTTTTTCTCTTGTATGGCATGACGGCTTACCTCAGCAATTGGAAAGTCTACTTCAGCCAGCCTCTTACACTCACTAGGTATCACGTCCTATGCCAGCTTAGTTCTCATGAGGAGAGATGTCGCTCCAACAACCATCAGGCCCAGTTTAGTTTTCCCCTTCAATAGTCCAATTCAGTCCTAGCTCGGAAAGGATTTGTTTGACCTCCTCAACGAGGTTTTTCTGGCTAGCCGACTGCACTTCCACTGAGGCAGTGACGACAAGTTCTACTCGATTACCAGCACGCAGCTTGGGAATTAGCCTTGTTCCCAGCTTGTTCCATAATTCAGGAGGCACGGTTCCTGCAATGCGCAATGTGACTGGCCCCGCCTCAGCATGGTCTCCGCTTTCCTTTTCGATTACGACAACCGTTTCTTCTTGTGGTTTTGCGCTTATTTCTTTCGGTGGCCCAGGCGAGGTCATTGCTTGCGCTTTGTCTCTAAGAATGAGGAAAGTCTGTGAGTCGAATGTAACTTCCTCGGCACCTAACGTCTCCTTGTACCATACGCGATCAAACGTGCCGTCCGAATGTTGGCCGACGGCCAGGCCGAAGTCCCCTTGGTTCACGAACCGGATGATTTGCTCTGTCAAGACCTGTTCAGGATTCAGTAGCCTAGGTAGGGATCCGTCAAGGAACGATTGACGGATACCCGATAATGGCCATATCCCCGCCTCCTTGAGACTGGTAGGCCAATTGCGTTGCAAATAGCCAGCGCCAACGCTTTCGTTTAACAACCCTTCAGACTTCATAGCCGTGATAACTCTGGCCGTCAAGCTCTCCCCGGCACTAGTGTGTCCCGCACCCAACGGGAGTACCCTTAGAGATTCTGGGCTTAACTTGTCATACAACAGCGCAAATTGATAGGACGCCCAAACTTCCTCTCGCACATCATCTTCTGTGTTGACAAGCTCCTGTTTGACATCTTGCTTCTCAGAGGGATCAAACTCCCCCAATAGGCCTGAAGCGATCTCGTCTGCGACTCTCTTCCACGCTAGATAAGTCTCAAGCTTGTCAACTAGGTCCTTACCTGGTTTGCGCAGAGCCCATACTATTGCAGCTGGGTATAGTCGCGCATCGACACGCTTCATAGTCCAATTGTGGAGCACTTTCTTAGTTTCGTCATCGAGGGATTTTTCCGGATCCATTACAACAATAGTTAGTTTTGGTTGATCGTTCACTTCCAGACCGTCGTCAGGAAACCAAAACAATGGAACAATCGACTTCTTTTCCCATTCTTCCTTGGTCATCTTCCTCAGCCATCTTTCTACCTCTTCCTCGTCGAGAGAGGCTCGACGGTCCCCCATGACTTTTTTCAGAGTTGCCTGGAAGCCGAATCGGAAACCATCCTTTCCGGCCCTTCGCAGATAGAATCCCTTTCGTTCAAGCGCGAATACGGCATTGTCAATTGAGGTAGTATCTATTCCGGGTTCGCCTAGTGCGAAGCGAATTTCAGGAAGATAGGCAACCTTGTCAACCATTCCACCGGACGATTCAAAAAGCAGCGCGCTTCCCACTCGCTGATGAATATTTTCCAAATTGCCTTTGGTATCCTCGTCTAGTGCTCGTGCATGGCTTGTTTCACCGGCGACATCTACCTCAATTGCGTGAACGAGTCGAGGCTCGCCGAGTTGACCCAGTATGGTGCTTCTGAAGTGTGAGACATCCAACGGAGCACTACCAAGAGTCAGTAGGGCTTCTTTCCTTGCTCGATGAGGTCCTTCACGAAATACCCAAGACACCCATTGCGCGAGCATCGCAAGGGTTCCTCTAGTTTGCTGATATTGTTGTAATGATTGCCATTTGCGCTGGAATACTGATAGCGTGGCGGGGTGGAATGGATAACAGGTCTCAAAGCGCTTCCGCAAGAATTCCTTGGCTTTAGCATCGGTAGTCGTGGAATCGACGGCCGTCCACTCAGGGGGTAGTTGGGTTCTTCTCTCGAAACACCAGTCTGCGTATGCCTTTGCTACGGCGATTCTGGTCTTCTCAGGGCCCAAATCCTCGAAAAGTCTTCGTCGAACAACCTCAGCAATTTCGCTTTCTTCATTGACAATAAGCTCGCGTGCTACTCTTCGTATTGCTTTGGTTATTTTTTCCTGCCAGTCTTGGTCGTACTCCGTCATCTCAACTTGGCTGCGCGGCAAGCTAATGACAGCTACGCAACGGGTGGTGCTAGTCATAGCTCGGACAAGGTTGTCGAGAAATGCGTAGAACTGCTCGGCCATGTTTCGGTGTCTGTTCAGGAAATTCAATACTTCATCCATGAGGACTAATACTGAGCCCGCCTCCTCGAATAGGCGAGTAAGCGCCTGGGTTCCAGGAGGGGCACTCTTAGCATTGGTACCCAACAGTTCGAGACCTTTTTCACCTGCAATCTGGTAAGCGATGTCTAGCCAAGGGGTCTCTCTGCTTTTCTGAGGATCCCAAGCATTTCCGACAAAGACCGCAACTTTCGCTGAGGGAATCGATGTTAAGCCTGATTGATTGAGAATCTGCTTAACTCGTTCGTCTCGAATCGCAATGGTCGGTTTTCGAATGATGTGAAAGAGAGCAGTTAGTGTATGAGTTTTCCCACCGCCGAATTGAGTGACCAGCGCAATCACGGGCGCCGTGTTCTCCGTTTTTCCGCTCAGGCGCCGGAGCACCATTCCCAAATGTTCCTTTAGAGCTTTGGTGAAAACTGTTCGTGAAAAGAACTCCTTCGGATCCGAGTAGTCCTTCGGCGCTGTTCCCTCAACAACCTGTTCTAATGCTATTGCAAACTCATCAGGACTAAACGAACGACCTTTTCGTACCTCATCACGTGGAGTTACGACTGAGTACCAAGGATCCATTTTGCTACGCTCTCCTCGACACGAGCAAAACCGCATCCACGAGGCGTTTCTCTTCGCTATCTTTGGGGTATAGCGCAGAAAGTGCATTCGCAAGCAACAGAAACTCTGGTCCCCGCGCCAACTCCGCACGGAGAAAGTCTCGCAAGGCTACCGCATTCCCAGAGCGTTGCAGCAGCATTGCCATATGAATCCTATCCAACGTCGTTTTTTCACTAGCGCTATCCTCGGAGCGGATCTTCTGGTTTTCCATTCCTTATCAACTACCCTTCAGTTGCGAAATCGACAAAATGTAATGTTCGATCTTCTGAACAGGTTCCCACGGATAGCTCGCAGGGTCTTTTTGGGCATAGATCCTTGGATTTTCAGACCGACAATCCGTAATCACATAAAGCCAATAACAGTCCCTTCGGTCCTGCGCAACTCGATACTCGTTTGGTGTAAGAAGCACTGTTCCTTCCGACCGCGAGAAACCCTTTACTTCAATCAATCGAAGTTCTCCACTCTTCGGGTCAACGCTAGAGATATCGTATCCAACGTCCTTTTCGTGAACGTCTTCGACACGACGCCCAGCATTTTCTTCATAGAGAATTGCCTCGTGCATTGCAATTGCTTCTACTTCCGGGTCAGGACGTAAGTTTCTTACTTCGGACCGCTGGATTTCAGGGTGCGGGAGAATCAAAACGCTAGTGAGTCGCTCGACGTTCTGCAGAGTTAGTTGGCTTTGCCGAGCTAATTCAAGACGTCGCTTCTCGCGCCGGTTAAAGTATTCGGCCTGCCGGGATTCTGCTTGTGCCAAGAGACCGGCTGCTCCTTCTGTACCGCGTTCCTTCTCTTCTGTTAGTCTCCCTATTTTCACGTCTTCTTTCCCGATTAATTCTGTCAGAGCGATCTCAACATGTCGTGCTACGCGTTCAGTTTCTGATACGCGTTCCGTCCGAACTTCGTCTAAGAAAGGCGTCAGAGCTTCTTTGTCAAGGTACAGCCGTGCCTCGGGCAATTTGGCTATGGGAGGTAATTCGGCAGAGGTTTTAGCAGGCTGTAAATTGCCCAACATCCATGGGTCCTTCAGACAAGGTTCTCGACCCTCAGCCAATTCGACTGCAAATAACCTCTCGTGAACTGTGTGGCCCAAACCGTCAACGACACGTGCGCGATAAATGTCAACGCGGACGGGCTTGTCATGGGCTACGGAATAGAAACAACTGCCTTCTGCAAAAGCAGAACGCGCGATCTCAAGCATATTCCTTCGAAGCGCTTCGAAGAGTGGATGGCCAGGTGTCATCCACTCTAGGTTATTTTCTTCCGCGACACGTCTGTCTGTGCAGAATCTTGAATATCTTCTGGAGAGTGGCCCTAGGCTCCAGTCGGGGTCCAGTTCATGCTTTCTCAAGTCGAGAGGAGTAACTCCGGGTTCGTAAGTATGAGGAAAGTTTGTTATCATCCGCATTGCGAGGCCAGACACATCACCCCCTTCTTTCATAAAGCGGGCGATAGTTTCCGGAACCAGCCGGCGTTCTTGCGCTTTTGCTCGGCGCTCGACCAACATGGCGAGGTTAAGGCTTCGCGTCGCCAGTCCCTCAAGTGCATTTTGACAAATTGCGCGGAACCTCTCGGCGTTGACATTCCGGAGAAACCTCTCTTCTAGATCTTGGTCACCCAGTTTACCCGAATAGTAGTCATGGAGCACGCGCTCGATATATGATGCAGGAAGAATCTCACCTACGACATTGAACACCGTGTCGTCCTCTAAGGCGTCGCGAATCTCTTGCAGCTTATGCAGTAATCGCTCTAGAACATGACCTTCCACAGTGTTTGCGGCAACAAAATTGAATATCAGACAATCCTTCTTTTGGCCATAGCGATGTATCCTTCCCATCCTTTGTTCAAGACGATTAGGATTCCACGGAATATCATAGTTCATCATTATGTGGCAGCATTGAAGATTGATGCCTTCGCCTGCCGCCTCAGTAGCAACTAAGATCTGAGTTGCACCATCCCAAAATTGCTGTTCGGAAAATAGTCTTGTACCCTGCTGGTCTCGAGAACCCGGTTTCATTCCCCCATGGATGAAACCAACACTGAAACCCCACGCTTGTAACTTCTCAACCAAATAGTCGAGAGTCTCCTTGAACTCTGTGAAAATAAGCAGGCGTTGATCCCTATGTTGATAGAAACCTTCTTGTTCTAGAATTGATTTCAGCCGTGATAGCTTTGCTTCTGTCCCTGCTTGAATAACTTGGTCAGCCTGTTTCGCGAGCAATCTCAATTCCTCTATTTCCTGACGAACCTGTGCTGCATTGCGCGCAAAACTAATGTTCTCTAATCTCTCCTCCCAGTATCCTCGCTCTGCATCATCCATCTCATCAAGGTCTTCCTCATCAGGAATCTCTAGGGCAGGCTCGGCGGCCAAGTCGCTGGCTCTTCCCAGTTTTCGCTCCAGAAGATCAGCCCGTCTCTCGAGAGACCTCTTCATTGCCCAAGTACTCGAAGCTAGACGACGTTGGAACAGAGCCATGAGAAAACCTAGCGCTCGAGCGCGTGGGTCCATTTCTTCCGCGGCCGCCGCTCTGGCACTTTGCGCCTTCACGAAGCGTGTTACTGCTCGATAAAGCTCATATTCGGACCCTTCTATATTGAATCGAACGGTGCGCGGAATACGCTGAGTGAAGATTTTCTTTGCAAGCCAACTCCCATCTGGTTGGCGCTCGGGAAAATACACCATTGCCTCTTTGAGGCGACGGATATAGAATGGGGCTCGGCGCTCCGCCATTGCCTCTCGGATCGACCGAACATCGGCGAACGCGTCGGGGTCCAGTAATTGCAGGAATAGACTGAAGTTATCTGGGTCACCCTTGTGAGGAGTTGCAGTCAGAAGTAACATGTGGTCCGTGGTATCTCTCAGAAGCTCGCCGAGCCGATACCTCAATGTCTTATTGTCCTGAGCGGTAGCTGACATCCGGTGGGCCTCGTCGACGATTACCAAATCCCATTTTATCTGACGCAGTCCTGGAAGTACGTCCGTTTTTCTGGCCAGGTCGAGGGAGGTAATTACTTGACTGTGCTCTTTCCAGGGGTTCACGCCATACTGTGATCTAAGGTCGTCGCCGCGAACACAGTAGAATTGCTCACCAAACTTTTCTCTTAGTTCACGTTGCCAAAGGAATGTTAGGGCAGCAGGGCATACGACAATTGCCCTCTCAACCAGCCCCCTAAGCTTCAACTCTCGCAGCAAAAGGCCTGCCATGATAGTTTTGCCTGCACCTGCGTCATCTGCCAAGAGAAAACGAATGTTGGGGAGTCTCAATATGCGTTCATATACGGCCTCAAGTTGGTGCGGGAGTGGGTCGACCTTCGAGATCGAGAGGCCGAAGTACGGATCAAATTCATATGCAATTCCCAAGGTGTAAGCTTGGATACCTAGTCGAAGTCGAATTCCATCGCCGGCGTAAGATGGGAACGTCGATTTTACTGTAAGTCGCTCTACTTGCTCGCGCGCGAGCCGTACACTGCGGAAGCGTTCAGTCACAAGTCCGACAAGTCCAAGCGTGCAAACGTCTGAGTCCTGAGTGTCAACTTCCACGATTCTCATTGGCTCACTAAAGAGATCGCCTTCGAGAATTTGTCCTCTCTCTAACTTGTGATCCAGTGGCGACCCAGCTATCAAAAGAACGATGCTTTGTAGCGATTTAATCCTTTCCGGGTGCGGGACTTCTTTGTCTATCTGCCAAGTCAAACCTGTCCGGACCAGACAGGGGCTAAGGTTTCCGTCGGACGAAGAAGTTCAGGAATACTTAAGAGAACCTCAAAGCGCACCTGAATCTACATCCAAGGCTTAGATCGCTTGCGGCTTGGTTATTGGCAAAGACCAGTGTGGAATTCTTGGCTCCTTGTATGCACATTTCGACTCTGCCTGGTGTAAGTTAAGTTGACTTCGCGGACTTACGGGTGTCCTTTCGTTCGTATTTAGAATTTTCATAGATCAGCTCAAATTGAGCTTTTCAGAAAGTCTATCATGATACCTAGACTTGCCCTCATCTCGTCGTCGTCGGGTACCTTGGTGCGGGCATCCGGATTTGAACCCTCAATGGGAGTAGTTTTTCGTCGTCGTCGGGTAGGCTGGTACGGGCATCCGAATTTGAACCGTCCATTTCTCGGGAGAAATGCGACACAGCCCTGTACAGCAGCCACTTCTTCTCAAAACAAAGCCACGTCAAAGATTCCTCAAGTCATTCATGGCTTTTCAGGCCATTCAAGAGTTTTCAAGCAAATCAAGACTTGAACTTCAAACATGAGCATTCAAGCCTACTTTGCGATCTACTGTTCTTGGTTCTGCTTGCCTTGTTGCCGTTTGAAAGTTGAACTCAACGTAGATGAAAGAAGCATAGTCATTCACTATCAAGTTTTAGTGGACTACTTCTTTGCCCTTCGGGCTTAAGGCCATCATTGAAGGCTGTGAAAGAGACATAGAGTTGCTGAAGCGGTTACTAAGATTGGAATCAGAACGGTAAATGGAGAATTGTCATCAGAACACTTGAAATAACTGGTAAGAACATCAAGAGACCGTTTCTAAGAGTTCTCTTGCCTCCTGCATTCCAATCCCGTATTGACAGGAAGAAACCAACAGCACTAACAGCACTGACCAGAAGCCAAACAATACGCCATACATCCCACCAAAACCACTCTTGCCAAAAGAGAATCTTACCGTATTCATACGATGCGAACATTAGATTGAGAGCAGCGAAATTGAAACGGATGAGTGTGCTTGGGAAACTCGGCGGGTCTACAGTCAGCGGAGTGGTCGTCCCCTTTGAAATTGAACGGATATACGCTATAGGTAATGCAAGAGTGAGAAGCCCGAGGACAAAAACGAGAGCATGATACCATAAAGAAGCGGTGAATGATACGTCTCGAATCCAAATAGCAGAGTGGTCGTAATATGAACAAAGTAGTCTGCCACGAACGCGATTGCATAACATACGAACGAAATCAAGAAGAAATCGTAGATAGTAAAGAGATGCTTTCTCGCTTTCTTTCGGTCGTCACCAGTGTAGTCGCGCAATTGGTCACCCTGTAGAGATGCGAACCCCAGCCACGCGAAGAACGATGCGACCCCGAAGAACGAGATTATCTCAATGAAAGTAACCAAGCGAACCTGATATACGGAAAGATCACAAGTACGAAGATTAGTGTTTCGATCTAATCACTACGTATGCTGTGTATAGACTACCAACAGCAAAACCGATAGCCCCGAATTCAAACATGCCTTTGGCATAAGACTGAGTTGTAAGAAAGCCATCATAGTACAAGCCAACGCGGCTCCAACCGCGAATACCAGAAAAACAACATTCCCCTGTTGGTCTGCTCCTAGCCGCAAAGACCAAGAACCTCCTCACGGAAAGCCGTTTCATGTCCCGACCTTCTACAGCCGTTGGCATCTCCCCCGGCTTTACAGGCAGAAGTATCTCCCGTAGGTTTGACAGCGCCAAGCTGCGCTACGTTTAATTGTGATCAGTTGTTCCTAGGGGTACAGACTGTTTTTCATCGCAACCAGGAAGGCGTGATGGTTGCGTGGCGATTCGGAGAAACGAAGGCCGAGAGAAGCCATAGTTCAAGAGATTCTTGACCGAGAGGAACACGCATGGACTGACCTTCTTTTCGAGGGCTGGCTGGGAGACCTAGTGGAACATTCACTGCCAGGAGCCAAACGAGTTCATCTATTCTTCGAGGACAAGCCAAGCGAGATCAGGAAGACTGTGATGTATTACGCAGGCAAATTCTACGCCATAGGCGTGTACGCGCGTGAAGTCGTGGCTAAGAATGACGCAATTGTAGCCAAGGTACCGGACATTCCAAGGGTTCCAAGAATGCCAGATGACGTGGAAAAAATGTGTATAGAGGCAGATCGCGAGTTCGATAGAATGATCAGACAAGTGGCAAGCAAGATAGTTGACGAGCTGGAGGCGGGACGCATGACAGAGTGGGCTGATGCGTGGATTCTGGAAGAGAGCAAAGATTGTTGGGAGGGAGGCGCGCTACTAAGTTTGTTGATGTGAGTCCTCGGCACAACTCTGCTAAAGAAAAATGCTTGCCCTCGCGCACCCAGCCTCCAATCTGGTAGGGTGAGTGTGTGTAGGGTTTCGATGTTGTGTAGGAGTGGTGGAAGCAGCGGAAGTAGACGGACGGCTAGTGATCGGTGGGGACTTGGAAGCAGCTGAAGAGAGTTGGAGCTGTCCAGGCAGCTAGTGACTTGGAATTGAGAGACCGGGAGAGCCGGACAGCACTACGTTTCCAAGTCGAAAGGCATGACGCGGGTCCGGCAGTGTTATGTTAGCCTGAAGAAACCTCATCCAAGCGACGAAACTCGAATCAGTCGATTGCTCGAACGCGAAAAAGCTCGAAAACAGGCTCATTTTAGGCTTTTCTGGACCCGATCAATTATGGGCATGCGTATAGAACCACGCTCAGTTGCAAATGTAACTGCTGATTTTCTGCCTACAGGCATCCCAGAAGAGCTTGAAATGAGCCGTTTGCTGCCCGATCAATCATGATTATCGATATAGAACTACGCTCAGTTGTATGTTTATCGATATAGAACTCAACGCCTCAGCCCTGTCCAGGCCTCCTGGAAGCCTCTGAGGCGCCTGGCTGTCAGTGAAACGACTCAAAATGAGCTGTTTTTCGTCGACGCTAGACGAGAAAATAATCAAAGTCGAAATCGAGCTGCGTGGAGTCTGAAGAATTCAGCGCGGTGTGGGTCAAGAATTATAACCCCACGATTTCAATTGGAGATTTTGCGTTTTCCACAAGGAGACAGAAGACCGGATTGCCAAGTCGGAACTGATTTTCGCACGGCGAGTCGGCGTCCCTGTTCGGACAACATGTCGTGGTTCGCGTTTACCTTACTACCATCAACCGTTTCCCCACGTGCTTCAAGCATCGTGCTTCTTCCGTTGTGGATGTGATAGAAGGCCAGTGCTTTTCTGTCGTTTAAGTCCACGAAACCCGAGAAGGGAGACCCTGCAACGCCGATTGGTCACTTAGGCCATGCTTCCACCACGACGTGAGTAAACTCACGGTGACTTGCCTTTCTTCAGCTTTGCTCGAATGCGAGGCTTCCCCCCGTAGGGGATCATGTAACCCTCTCCTCGCGAGAGAAGCTCATTTTCCTCTTTCCGAGCAAGCAGTGTGCCGATTCGCGTCTTCTCCTCTGGATGCAGTTTCTTTAGGCTGATGAAGCATGGCCTTACTCTGGTTGTGCCCTTCTTAGATTTTGAGACGTAGTGTTGCACAACCAAGTATGGCCCGTAGACCTTGGCCTCTATCTTTCGGTAGGTCTTGATCATGTAGCCTGGCGAGCCACATTTCGGGCAACTACCGATGTGCATGATGACGCTACTCAATTGAGCCTTTAAAGAGACCTTCATTCGTAGCAGCACTGCTGCGAGGCGGACCCCGGTTCCTCCTCACCCATTTCAAATCTGGGACAATGTTGTCAGAAATGGTCCTTCGCATCGAAGCGTTCTGACGGATCGAAATATCAGAACAGAAAAGGGAACGACACGCGTGCCCACGGGGCCCTCTTCTTTTGGGTATGTTTCTTTTGTATACACCCTGTTCCTGTTATCTTCACTGTTCCGGTTATGCTCTTTGCTTTCTCACTTTCTTACTCTCTGATTCTCCAGTTTTCTGACTCTCTCCGCGCTTGGCCCGCTGTCTTCTAAGCTCGAAGAGCTTAGCAAGACTCTGATCCGTTACTCACTTGGCTCTTTGCCAGCCCGGTTCCAGTAACAAGCAGGCCGCAGGCACGTTAGGGGTTACAGAGAGTTTAAGGCCGATCAGTTGCGTAGTGTAGGTTGCGGCCTGATGGCCCGATTGGATGCCGAGGCTTTTCTTCGTCTCGGCGTGGAAGTGGGCGGAAGGCGTGGGCCGCATGAATGGTTTACGGCGATGAGGCCTACGGGCGTGACGTAGGCTGAGACTATTATCGTTCCCCAAGTGGGCGCGTGCGAGGCGATGCGGTACGATGCGCTTCGCATGTGCCACGTCTCCAGCCACATTGGAGGTGGTTCCTGATGGAGACGACCCTTCCGACCGTGCAGGCAAACATGAACGTGAAAGCCTGCTCTATCATTCCCCAAGGTCAGAGCGCGAGCACTAGATCGCCGACTCCCTACGTGGGAGTCGTGGACTTCTGAGAAACAGCCACGGTCAATCATGCATCGTTCTGGCAGAAGGTAAGCCAATTGACGGCAGACCAAGCTCGACCCGACGGTGCAGATACGCTGATGGTGCTGAAGCTCGGCAAGGGTGCAGCAGCATACCTTACGCGGCGCTTCGGCGCAGACGCACTCCGCGTACTAGAAGACGCATTGAATCAGCATGGCGAGACATACGCATACCAGACCATTCACATGTGGCAAGACCGTCCCGAGACGGTAATTCACTTCCTGTTGCCGCAACTACGGATCAGGCTACGTGCAGTCAAACGCCAGACCAACCGGAACAGTGACCATGCGTACTACTACGTGGTTGCAGCGGAGAAGACAGGCAAAGAGGACACATACGAGGCTTGGGCATACCCAGTCCATGGATCTGTCATCGTAGTACGGGAGAACGAGCATCAGGTCACACGATGCGGCATATGCACCCGACCACTACCAAGCGGAAACGGCGACGTTGAGAAATGTCCACACTGCCTACACCATTACAAAGGTGACACGGCCATAGTCAAACTTGACGCCGAACCAGTCCCGCTCATGGTGCAATTCGACGTAGCCGCTCTCACCCCCGAAGAAGCGCCTCAGCCGTCCAGTTTCGGGATAGCTTTCCACCCGGACGCGAACAAGCGCTTTTGTCAGCTACAACCGGAAGAACAGGCCACCATTTCCAGGGAGATAGCGGCAAGCTTGGAAGGCTGCACATACGGTAGGCTGAAACTGCGAAGCGGAGCATACGTAGTCATAGCCAAATGCTTGTCAACCAGCCGAGACAACAATCAAGATAGACGGGCGAAACTCAGCCTGCTCGATAACAGACTGCGAGAAACAGGCATCGGATACATCCTCGACCCATATGAACTCATACAGGCACAAGTGAAGGCTGACCGTTGGGGCAAAACGCATTAAGCAAGTGGAGTCGCGACCTTTCAGGCGCTTATTCGTTTCACATTTGACTGCAACTGTTCTCTGTATTGCTTGTCATGGCGCATGGCGATGCGCGCGGTCGTCGAGAGATGCTCTGAGAAAGCAAGCTCCAAGCCGTTTTCGATGTGCTGCTCTTTTGTCAGGTTTTCTTGGCTTGGAAGGTTTGAGAACACGTTCACCGCTTGTTTCTGGAACTTCCAGAAATGAGGAGCCGCCTCTCTAAGCGTATTCCATGAATCTTTAGCGGCCTCAAGTTCACTGTACAATTGCGCGAACTCGAACTTTGGCACCAAGGCCTCATACAGAGCCGTCCTTAGGAGCTCGTAAGTGAGCCAGCACAGTTTCTGGTCCCTTGACCTCTCAGATAGGTTGAGCAGGTTCATGACGACATGCTCTGCCATGCCTGTAATTTTGGCAGATAGCTCCATGAGAAGCGCTTCTTTCCAGTGGCGGAACAATGTCATGTGCGCGTAGGCGTCGTCTATCCATGACCAGCTCATGTCATGTGCGGCCGCTTCGCCTGCTTCAAGAGTTGGAAAACAGTAGTAACCGACCTCGTCAGTCTTCGCATGAGAGAGTTCATGCACAAGGCTCCTATCGACGCCCGCGAAGTTCGGGTTGTACATGACGAGATGCTTGACCACAGTTAGCGTCTCAGAGACATGCGGTTGATCAAACATGGAAGCATGCGCGGCACATCTTATGTTACGATCCGGAATGTACAAAACTGGCTTGGTAAGTTGCAGCGCGGCCTCGGCTCTCCGCACGATCTCCCAGTCCGTGAACGGGCGCATCTTTCAACGCCACCTCACCTCCGAGACTGCTGCTTGGATATGCGCTTCAGCAGGTCATCCCATTCGCGTGTCTTCATGCATTGCTTGCAGTCGATCTTTCGATGCTTAGCACAGATTTTGGTCAACTTGTTTCCGTTCCCTTCCCAAATCCGCTCCAAATCGTTCATCGATAATCTCTCCTCCTGGGTTGGAGCCGGGACGGGAGCGGATGATGTCGATGAATTGAGTCAAGCGAAGATGATGCGCTGATCGGAAATAAACTTTGTATCCGAGGGCAATACGTCGTCGGCTCGAAAAGGGGAGAATGCCTCAGAGAATCTCCAGCTTTCATCCAACAAGCTTGGACAATTCTACCTACAGCTCAAGTTTCAACCAAAATCAGGCCTGAACAAGAACCAGCAACTTTGCCTAGCAGTTGACCCGGGAAGCAAATGGGGTGGAATAGCAGTCATCTCCAAGAAAAGTGTCCTAACGTGCGGTATGCTTGTGCTTCCCTCAAAAGTAGCTGAGAAACTCGAACGGCGCAGAGTGATGCGTAGAGCGAGATGTTACAGGAAGACGCCTAGACGAGCCAAACGGTTCGACAACAGGCGACGGAGGGATGGATGGATTGCTCCAAGCCAGAAAGCGAAGGTGGACTTTCGCACCAGAATCGTGGGCGAACTATGCCACCTCTATCCTGTCAGCCGTTTTGCGGTGGAGGATGTGCGATTCAACACTACAAGAAACGTTGGGGCAAACACTTCAGATCCGTGATCCCATCGTGATCCCTCGTGATCCTCAAACAGCGCCTACGCGTCATTTGTCCGATCCTCTGTACCCAAGCCCCGAAACATACGGTCTGCGGTTGCCTATCGTGATCCTTCGTGATCCTTTCCGTGCTGGATCGCTCTCAGCCGTTTTATTCGATCCTGTTTTCAAGTTTGTGCGCGTTTCCTCTCTGTGCCACCGTTTGCCGCCGATCATGTCCTACGCGTCTCAAAATGTGTCGTTTTCAGGATCGTCCTTAAATGAACGAAACGACAGCAGTAGAGCCCGTAACAGATTGAGCCAAGACAACGGTCCTCAAGACATGTTGAGCTTGTTCGCAATTTGTTATCGTTGATCACCTGGCGCAGGTGACTCAAGTGTGGCTACGCGCCATCTATTTTGGAATCTAAACTTCCACACATCCCTCCAGGATCACGACTCGAACAGGATCACGATTCGGGTTCACGATTCACTTGTTCACCAGTTGGAACATCCCCCCCTCGCCTCAGCACGTCACGAAAGAACTGATTCACCTCAACAGCTGAGTTGGTTTCCCCCTTCTCAACACAACCTTAGCCATCTACCGGTTTCCCTCGATCAATGTACAGTTTAGAAACTCAGAAGTCCGCTGCGGCATCCTTCCTTAAAGGAAGAAACGACTGAACCCCACCATGCACATTGACCACTGCCCAAAATGTGGTAGGCCTGGCTACCTCGTCAGAAAATTCCGATTGATGCACGGGAAACGCTACGGGCCTTACCCCACAGTCCAACATTATGACTCGAAATCAGCACAAGGCACCACGAAGGTGAAGCTTTGTTTCATTAGCCTCAAGAAGCTCTACCCAAGCGAGGAAGCCCGAATCAGCAGACTACTCGCTCAGGAGAAGGCTCGCGAAAAGAGGAGATGCTGAAACGGCTTCTGAAACTATCGTAGGCGTCGCCGATTGCACTTCCATAATCAAGGATCCCTCTCCCAATTCTGAGCCAATTTTGTAGCTTCATGAGGAAACTTCCCATGCCTGATCTTTCAAACATAATGACAATGTAAACAAGCTCTGCGCCACGCGCCCACGCTGGCCCGTTTTTTGTTGGGTATGTTTGTTTTGTCCACACCCTGTTCTCGTTGTTTCCCGTTATTCCTGTTATGTTCTTTACCCTCTTCTCCGGTTTTGCTTTTTACTTTCTTTCCTGTTTGTTCTTTACGCTTTTCCCGTTTCTCCCTTTTCATTCTTCGTCTTCTAAACTCGTAGAGGTTAGCAAGAGTTTCCCTGTACCCGCTTTCCACACTACCGCAACCCGCGAATCCGATCACACACTATTCCAGTAACCAGCGGCCCGACAACCCGCGGTACGGAGATTCGTGTCTGTAGGCTTGAGGCGACTTCAAAGAGTGAGTCGCGGAGACCATCTATGCTCCTTAGGGACATGGGGCTCACTTGAGCACAATGCCGGGTTCCGCCTTCCTGAAAACAAGTAGAGTCTCGGATTTGATCAGGTGGAAGTTGTGCTTTCGCGCGAGAATTCTCGAATTCGCATTGTTGCTTCGCTCGATACTTTACCCTCTCCAGCTCCGCGAGTTCCTGTGATTCAGTCGTGCCTTTGCGGCCATCTCTTTCGGAGTAAGGACCCCTTTCGGATTTTGAGCTCCAAATGCCCAAATCGCCACATTCTTTGCCCGGATTCCCCAACAGATCGTCGGAGAATCCGGAACGTACCCGCTTGCGGAGGGTTTCGTCGCCCTCCTCTCAAATCCTGTGTGTCGGTTGCCCGTCGGACATAGGCAATCTGCAAGAGAAGGGCGTGACAAGGGCGCCCTTGTGCAGACCAAGAACATGTGAGGACTCAGGCGGCGCTGTGAACTTGGTTTTGAACTATGCCTACGGAGTCTTGGAGGATGAATGTCGACGGGCAGTCAACGCTATTGGCTTGGAACCTAGCGTGGGCTTCCTTTACGAGTTCGCCA
>Ga0315289_10002618_pt1 | contig 27527 bp, 28 predicted proteins | sample YL17G11_40_MG_FD_203452 | JGI IMG/M metagenome (GOLD analysis project Ga0315289, IMG submission 203452) | Sediment microbial communities from Yellowstone Lake, YNP, Wyoming, USA - YL17G11_40 | ecosystem: Environmental > Aquatic > Freshwater > Lake > Sediment | place: USA: Wyoming | collected...
TGAATGGTCAGCTTCGTTTGGGTGAGGTCACTCGACAGACAAGGGGTGTTATTGATTTGCTTGAGGTGCCTATTACCGAAAGACTGGGACTTTAGGGAGACTGTCAACATAAAACTCCTCCGATAAAATTTTGGTAGTGTATGTAGATTACTGATTTTGTCGTTTAGACAAATATATCTCTCCTGTAAGATTTGTCGCATTATACGACTTTCAATGATTCACAGACACGACCCGATGAACAACAAGGATACTGCCGAATGAATTCGTATCGAAGAGTTTAAAAGAACCTTAACTCATCCTATGGCAGATTGAGGTGTGATGGAGCCTTAAAGCATTAGTTGGATTAGATAGGTATGGCAAAGCAAACACGGATGAGTTTATCCTTAAAACTCACGTTAATCGTGATGATAATCTCTGCGATCATTGTTTTTTCATTAACCTTCTATAACATTACTACACTGTCAGATTTTTTCGATGATATCTATGCAGATAAAGGTGTGGCGTTAGCAAAATCATTTGATGCAAGCATCGGATTTCAGTTTAACAACTCGTTGAACGATACCAAGGGGTTACAAGCGTTCATTCAGAACGTGAGTGCATCAAATAAAAATATCTTAGAAATAAGTATCATAGTTCCTGTGAATAATGAATTCACAACAATCGCGTCAAGTAATACGAGTCGTATAGGCAATCCAGGCAACGTATACAGTAATTTGTCATTTACAAGTAATAACGATTACATTGTTTCAATGTACCGGAATGGATCTCATCAGATTATGGTGATTACACCGGTGAATCTTTCAGGTCGTGTGCATGGAGTTTACGAGATAGTGCTATCAATAGATAAGATGTATGAGCAATTTGATAGGGTAGTACGAATCCTTGTTGCCGTGTCCGTGGTAAGTCTGTTCTTGTTGATTTTCAGCTCGCTTTACTTATTGAGAAGGACCGTGGTGAAGCCGATTATCAGGTTTCGGAATGCAGCGTGGAGGATTGGTGAAGGAAATCTCAATGAACAGATTGATGTGAAGTCGCGGGACGAGTTAGGTGATCTCGCAACAGCGTTTAACCAGATGGCAAAAGAGTTGAAAGTATCTCGGGAGAAAATCGAAGAGTATAACAAGACGTTGGAGAATTTATTGGATCAGAAGGATGAATTCATTGGTCAGCTTGGTCATGATCTGAAAAACCCGTTGACGCCGTTGGTTGGATTGCTGCCGATCATCTTTGAGCAGGAAAAAGATCCGCAGATTAAGGAGCATCTGCGTATTATCTGTCATAACGTGGATTACATGCAGGATCTGGTGCTGAAGACGTTGCAGCTTGCCAGGTTGCGGTCTACTGCCACGAAGTTTGATTTCCAGCCGTTGAACCTCCGGGATTTCCTGATCAGTATTCTTGAGACACAGCAATTATTTTTACAGGAGAATCAGATGACAGTGGTCAATAGCATTGATGGTTCTTTTTTTGTGGAGGCGGATCGGCTCAGGCTCACTGAGTTGTTTACGAATTTAATTACGAATGCGACGAAATATGCCAAGAAGGGTGGCGGCACCATTACCATTGATGCAGTGAAGGATCCTGAGTTTGTGACAGTTTCCCTTAAGGATACGGGGATTGGGATGACTGCGGAGCAGCTGAAGCGAATCTTTGATGAGTTTTACAAGGCTGATTTGTCCAAGCATGAGATGGACTCCAGTGGCCTGGGGCTTTCTATCTGTAAGCGCATCGTGGATCGGCATGGGGGCAGGATCTGGGCGGAGAGTGATGGTCTGGGTGCAGGCTCAACGTTTTATTTTACCCTTAAAATCGGAAAACCTAAAAATAATGAAGCAGATATCATAAAGGGCGAATAGCTATGGTAAAAACAATCTTTGTTGTTGACGATAAATCCGATATCCGCTATACCGTGAAATACGGGCTTGAGGGGCTTGATAAGAACTATCAGGTGGTTGGTGTCGAGAGTGGGGAGAAATGCTTTGAGCTTTTGGAAAAAAAGCAGATACCTGATCTCATCCTTCTTGATATCATGATGCCGACGATGAACGGCTGGGAGGTGCAGCGGCGGCTTAAGGAACATGTGCAATGGCGGCATATCCCTATTGTGTTTCTGACTGCGGTTGGTGATCCGACCAGCAAGGTCATTGGAAGTGTGACTAGTAAGGATTGTATTGCGAAGCCGTTTAAGATTTCGGAGTTGAAGCGTCGGCTTGATTCGATTTTAGGCGGATAAGACTTTTTTCCTTCTCTTTTTTTGTTTGGAAAAGATACTTAAGGAAAAAACAGATATAGAAGCTGTTGAGGGATATGACAAAAAAAATCTTGATTGTTGATGATGAATCAGGGGTCAACTATACCGTGAAACATGGATTGGAAGCTCTGGATAAAGAGTATCAAGTCACCTGTGTCGAAAGCGGTGAGAAATGTATCGAGCTTCTTGAACAGAATCAGTTGCCTGACCTTATTCTTTTAGATGTCATGATGCCAGGGATGACTGGGTGGGAGGTCCAGAAAAAGATAAAGGAAAATAAAAACTGGAGACAGATCCCTGTGGTGTTTCTCACCGCACGAACCGATTATGTCGCAAAACGCGCTGGTGAGTTCCTCGGTGATGATTATATTGGCAAGCCGTTTAAAATCCCTGAGTTGAAGCAGCGGATTGATAAGGTGTTACAGAAAAAATAAAAAAAAATGTAGGGTTTTGTGGGTGTTCTCAGATTCCTTACGACAGCATAGTGTATCTGCAGCAGCCACCGGGTGCTGGTCCGTTGATGAACAGGTAGTTGATGAGATAGACCACATCGGAAATATCTACAATACCGTTGCCATTGACGTCACCAACACATTTCATTGGTACTGGCTCTGGACCACCAATGAACAGGTAGTTGGTGAGGTACACCACATCAGAAACGCTTATGATACCATCGTTGTTGGCATCGCCACAGATCGGTTTATATGTAGTGGTGGCGACGAGGGCGAAATCCTGATCAACCGCAGTGGTTTCTGAGTGGCCGTCGAGTGCTATATTTTGTGCTATTACGGTGACCGTCCATGTGCCGCTGCCGTACTGTTCAGGATTCTCAATGAAGACGTTTTCTACATTATTTTTGCTATCTCTATAACTGGGGTTATCGCCGCTGGAGGACCACTGAGAACTGGTTAGTCCATGGTTGCCCCAGAATACCGTGCCATTTGGGGCTGTTACCTTAAGATCAAGATTGTTTACTAAAGCGGTTTGTGCCCCTGGAGTTCCTGCAGGATCGGTCCATACAAGCGATATTTTAAGGGGTGATCCTTGTGCAGGCATCGACAAAGAATAGGCAACACTATGGCCGGTCTGAAGCGCGGTTTCTTCGTTGACAATAAATATTTTTGAACCAAGATTTGAAAGGTTTTGGAGACGAGGTACTCCCCACCCCTCTTTCATACGGTCAATACCAGGGTACTGATAGGCGGTTGCGATCAGCATTGCTTTCACGGTTGCTGCATGAGGCGTAATACCCGTGGGATTGTTACCAAATAAATTCTTTTTGTACATGTCATAGACAAGACCGGTTGCGCCAGCGACAACTGCGGTAGCGGCACTGGTATCACCAAAGTAAACGTCACTACATTTTGTAATGTAATTACCGATTCTGTATCCGTTATAGCCAACCCAATCAGTGGTAAAAACATAATCATTCGGTCCGCAGAGATCAGGTTTAATTCTTCCATCAGCAGTGGGTCCGTAGCTTGGTATCCCTATACTTCCTCCAGGGGATCCCCAGCTGTCATCATTGAGAATAGAGGTATCTTGGGTGTTCACTGCACCGACACTGATCACGTTCTTTGCTGCTGCATCGGGATACAGACTCGCTGGACCATTATTACCCTGGTTACCAGCTGCATACAGCATGGTTATATCATAAGTTGAAACACCTAAATCATCTTCTGCTGAGTATGCTGTATATGCACCATTAGAAGTTCCCTGGCACCAACTGTTACTCTGAAAAACGCCCCCAAGGTTTTTCAGATTATAAATAGATGTTATTCTAGTCAGGGTCCAATAACAAAACACTCCACGTCCATTTGGCAACATTCCCTTGGCTTGTGCATTATTGGCACCCGATGAAAACACGATACCAAAGGTACAGGTACCATGAGACGCAGCAGGAGGATTCCCATCGGTAGCAAAAATTTGACCTGCAAAATCAGGATGATTTTGGTTTAAACCATCATCTTTCACTTCACCAATAACGCTTGAACCATTAAAACCACTATCCTGAACGAAGCCTGCACCAGTGTAATTTATGTCTCTGACATTATCCATACATGTTATTTTTTTACCGGATTCACCAATCGATGCCACCTGGGGAATACGAGCTATGTTATCTATCTTAGAGGCACTTATCCTGACCGTGAGGATGCTGTTGTCTAAACCAGGGTAGAGTATCCAACCGCCCATTTCTTCGATACGTTGTGTCACTGCAAGTAGGTTGTCGGTATTTCCCTGCTCATGAAAGACACCGACATTTAGATCAATGATGTCATCCGGATTTAAATTGTCTAGAGTAGAAGCTATTTTATATCCTGGCTGATACTCACCAATCCATCTGATGAAAAACAGTTGTTCAACTAAAGCCTTTGTGGCAGTATCCATATACCCTATATATGCATTATCGGGTAAATACCCTAGAATTATTACTCCTTCATCTTGAAGCTCTTGTATCCATTCCGGTTGAATGAAACCCATACATTGAAGAATGTAGTAATTTTTATTATGAGTTGTTACTTGGAGCGATGCTGGTAGCGTTGGTTCTCCCTGTAATGGATCAAAACCAGCAACATTCAAATATATTTGTTTATCTTCAGTTATTTTCGGTTCCTCGTTATCGTTTTGTGCACTTTCAGAGGTCGATCCCGAGTTCGATGCTGGGGTATCAATAGGTGTAATAACAGGCTGAATAGTAGTAGCTCTAGAGGCTGGTGCAATAGGAGTAGGTTCGATTGGTTCGTACTCTTTTATTATACTGTCATTCTTTCCAACATTCGCACTAAAAGCAGGTATAACATTAACTCCAATTAACATGACAAGTATGCTTGATAGTATTATGGTACGGGATACCGTAGTTTTTCTCATCTCTTTTCGCCTTCAGTATGCTATCAACTGACGTGTTATATTCTAGCATTGATTGTATTTAAATATATCGTGGTAAAATGTCAAAATAAAAAAATCACTTATTCTTGATATGCAGGTAAAAATCTTGAGGAATACTACGGATCAAATAAACAAGGACGAACTCTAAGAAGTACCCCGTAATTATGACAATGTCTTATTACTAAAAATGTAGGCAATGCAAAATATTGGCCATTAATGTTTTATATTAAGAAAATATTACCTTTAGTTGTAACTGATTGGATGGGATAAAAACAGATGGGATACAAAAAATTAGTTAATATTAGAACAAGGAAAAAATTCGTTAGTGGTTATATTATTATTACTTTGTTGGTACTGGCATTGTTTTCTATGGTTTTTATTGTACCAGTCAGTGCTCCTGAACCTGTTATTACCAATAATTCCGAGTATCCAGTGAACAATTCGGTAGGTGTTTCTCTTTACCCGGTGCATAAGATTAACGTGAGTGATGAAGATAATGGTAATATGATTATATGGTTTAATTCTGGTTCATATAATTGGCAGAAGCCTCTCTCCATTATCCAGACGGGTGATAACAAGTTCGGTTATAACGAACTATGTTACGACGATGACGCAACGTCGTATAAGGATATGAACGCTACTATACGTGGTACCTGGTTTACATGTCCAGCCAATGGAACTGCCTCCTCTATTGGATTTAAATTCGATGATACCGTCCCTTCTGGTAAGGATTCCGTAAGTTTTAAAGGCGCAATCTATTTTAAGGACAATATAACATGGTTGAAGAACACTAGCGAACGAATAATAGATACTGATGTTAGTTCTCCAGGATGGGGATACCTTAATTTTACATCTCCTTATCCTCAGTTAACAGCTGGAGAACCATACTATATCGTAGTCTGGGGAAATCGAACTGAAAGCAGTTCTTTGAATTTTTATGGAAATTCGACAAAAAATGGTTTGAATCGAAGCATTTCAGTTGCAGAACCATATACTAATAATTTTCCACATACTCTTAATACATCAAATATGACCTATGAACCGAATTGGATATATAGAATATTTATAAATTATAGTGCGAATCCTGTGAAAAATGGTACCTATTATGCGGATGATTTCAATGTGAAATCCCCCCATACCACGTATTGGTGGTCGGTAAATGTAACAGATGGTTCTCCGGGTCCTTGGACAAATACAACTTATCATTTTACAACTGCTGATTTTCCGTGGGTAGTAACCAATATCTCTACCGGTGTTGAAGAAAATAATGCAACACTCAATGGGTACCTTCAAAACAATGGCTCGGCTAATACCACCTGCGGCTTCTGGTTGGATACCATAAGTGGAGGAACAAGTAATAGTTCTTCCTGTGGCGTTGTGGCAAATAGAAGTGAGTTCAGTTACAATGCGAGTCCTTTAACGCCAGGACAACTCTACTACGTTAAAGCCTGGGCCAACAACACCATTGGATACAATACCACTGCCAATGAAGAAGTCTTCCTCACGAAACCAGATCCGCCAACCGATCTCACTGCAACCATGCATAACCATTCTACTATCAATCTCACCTGGATCAACGGTACCGGCGCAAAACGTACCATCATCGAACAAAACCAAACTGGGTCAACTTGGGCACGGGGACAAGGGACTGTGATTTACAATGGCACCGGAACCTCTTGTGAAAACGTTACCCTCAGTGAAAACACCACCTACTACTATCAAGCCTGGTCATACACCGATTGGACATATGATAGCACGATACTCCAGCAATGGTCAGACACTAACGCCACCGACTATAACCGAACTAACGCAATCCCTACCATCACCAACCCCACACCAGGCAATGGGAGTACCGGTAGAAGTCTCACCCCATTAATGAATATTACGGTCAACGACTACAATGGCGATAACATGATCATCACCTGGTACAGCAACAGGTCAGGTCCATGGGTTGTATTCGGTACAACAAATACAACGGGTGTTAATGGTAATGGAACCTACCGACAAACCAACAGCAACTTCGATGAATATAACTATAAATATTACTGGCGAGTCAACGTCACCGACGGCAAAGACACCAATAGCACCTGGTTTTACTTCAGAACCCGGGAAGCACCATCTTCTCCACCGTCCTCATCACCGCCTAGTGATCTACCTCCAACCATAACCAATATTAATCGTACACCACTGATTGTTACTAACAATATAACTGTCACGATATCTGCAACAGTCACCGACGACCATAACGTTTCCAACGTAACATTATACTGGAAGGATGGTACAACTCTGTCAGAGTTTATGACACAAAGCCCCAATAACATCTACTCGGCTACTATAGATCCATATCCTGACGGAACCAAGATTACCTACTGGATAATTGCCATGGATAACGCAAACCAACCAGCTAGATCATCTGACTATAACTACACCGTCGTTGACAAAAGAGGACCAAACATCACCCCTGTTTCACCAAACTCTACTTATCCTATCTATGATACAACACCCTTCATACAAGCAAACTACCAAGATCCCAGCGGAATAGATACCACCAGCGTAACAATGACTGTTGACACCATCCCAGTTGCCGCCACCATCACCAATGAATCAGTTACTTATCTATCAACAACCCCGCTAGCCAACGGATCCCACACCGTCAAGGTAACCGCAGCAGATACCCACAACAACTTTGCAAACATCACCTGGTCGTTCACCATAGCCCCCAGTGAATCACAGGCAACAGAAAACATCGGGAACACCACAGCTGGAGAAAACATGACTGTTATGCCAGCAAACGCTGCACAAACCGGTATTTCCACCATATCATTCACCACAACAACCAATCTTTCCAATGTCACGCTCACCGTCACCGGACTTCATGATATACCTGAAGAGATACCACCACCAAAGAACGTCACCATTTATCAGTACTTTGATCTCACGCTCACCACAGATAATCTGCCTGTCACCGAGGATGAACTCTCATCACTGCTCATCACCTTCGAAGTACCAAAATCCTGGTTGCAGGAACACAAGATCACCAATGACACTGCCTGGCTTATGCATTACCATAACCACACCTGGAGCAACCTTACCACAATCCTCATCAACGAAAGTAACACCTCTAAATACTTTGAGGCAAACGTCTACAATCTTTCCACCTTCGCGATCGTTGGATCACAAATAAAAGAAATCAAAACCGAATCTCCTCTGCCTGAGATCCCCTTGACCATGATCATCGGGGTGATCGTCATCGCCACTATCCTGCTCATCATCGTCCTCTTCAAAGCAGGATACATCTACCGTGAAGAAGAAAAACCGAGTGAAGACCAACCAAAAAAACCACCCATGACAAACGACGAAGCCCAAAAATAAAAACTAAACATGTAATACGATTTCTCTATATTACTTTTCATATTCTTGTTTACGTTACATCAAGTAATCATATATATAATGAAATAGTATACGCTTCCTCTTGTTTCTCCTAAGAAATTATAATAAGAATAGTTTTTAATAGAAGATGATAAATCCATAGTGGTTCGTAATTGCGCCTGATATCGATTAAATACCAAAATATAATTTCCCTATCTTCGCATAAAAAGAAGCAACAAACATGCAAAACAACGATGGTAAACCCAGCATATTTCGTAGAATTTCAACAAAAGTGATAGGCCGCCCGCGCAATATCAACGACCCATCGATTTTCCATAAACTCTCCCTTATCGCATTACTGTCTTGGATAGGGCTTGGCGCTGATGGTCTGTCATCATCCTCCTACGGTCCTGAAGAGGCATTCAAAGCAATCGGCAGTCACACCTACCTTGCTATCTTCTTAGCTATCGCTACTGCTCTGACCGTCTTTATTATTTCGTATACCTACTCCAAAATCATCGAGCGATTCCCGCATGGTGGTGGAGGATACATTGTCGCGACCCATACCCTGGGAAAAAGTGCTGGTGTTGTCTCAGGTTCAGCCTTGCTTATCGACTATGTCCTTACCATTACGGTCTCTATTGCTGCTTGTGGAGATGCTATCTTTAGTTTTTTACCATTGGAATTCCATCAATACAGTCTGCTGTTCAAGATTTCATTAATTTTCGTCCTGATTATCCTCAACCTTCGAGGGATTAAAGAGTCGGTTACTGTCCTTGCTCCTATTTTTCTCCTCTTTATCGTCACCCATGTCATCCTTTTAGGGTATGGTATCTTCAGTCAGGCACCTGCGGTGAGTACACATATCAATCAATTTTCAACAGGCTTGGGGGGTGATTTAGGGGCAATAGGGATCCTTGGCGTTCTTGCGATTTTCCTCCGTGCCTTTTCATTAGGAGGTGGAACATATACTGGAATTGAAGCAGTCTCCAATGGTCTTCCCGTTATGAGGGAACCCAAAGTTCAGACCGGTAAACGAACCATGATGTATATGGCGATTTCACTTGCTCTGGTGGCAGGAACACTTTTTATTTGCTATTATCTTCTTGATATTCAACCGGTACAAGGTCAGACGTTGAACGCTGTACTAGCGACCAAACTCTTTGGTGGATTTCCTGCAGGAATTTGGATTGCGGCAATCATTATCTTTTCTGAGGGTTTACTCCTTTTTGTTGCGGCCCAGACCGGATTTATCGATGGACCGCGAGTCATAGCAAATATGGCGGTCGACTCATGGTTCCCGAAGAAATTCGCTGCATTGTCAGAGCGGCTAACGATGCGAAATGGCGTTATGGTCATGGGCATCGCTGCGCTGTTCTTGATGATCGGCACCGAAGGTGACATCTCTTTTCTTGTAATAATGTACGCTATCAATGTGTTCCTCACGTTTTCACTCTCACAACTTGGTATGGCAAAATTTTCGATAAAGACTCGAAAAAAGAAAGAGCATTGGATCCGATACCTCCTCATCTTCGTTATCGGTTTTATCCTCTGCTTCACTATTTTGATTGTTACTATCTATGAAAAACTTGGACAAGGCGGATGGCTTACCTTGATTATCACTTTGATTGTGATCATTCTGTGCTATTTCATTCATCGTCATTATACAAAAATAAAAAAAGCAATGCGGAAATTCGATGAATTACTTTTACTCTCCAGTATTCACCTCGTCGGTCATCCCAACACAAAACCAGTGAATCCAAAACACATGACCGCGGTCATACTTGTCAATGGATACAACGGCTACGGCGTCAACACTTTCTTGACACTCATTCGAAGCTTCCCTGGGCTATATAAAAATATTATTTTTGTTTCCATCGCGGAAATAGACTCAGGAACCTTCAAAGGTGCAGAAGAAATAGAAGCATTGAAGACATCGGTTCAAAGCCAATTACTCAAATACGTCATTCTTGCCCAACGACTTGGATTTTCTGCTGATTACCGCATGGACATCGGGACCGACGTGGTAGAGACCTCAAGTCATCTCTGCGAGTCCATCGCAGAAGAATTCCCAAAAATAATGTTCTTTACTGCAAAGCTTGTGTTCCGTCATGAAACCATTTTCCATAAACTACTTCACAACGAAACCGCGTTTTCTGTACAACGACGATTACAATGGAAAGGACTTCCCGTTGTTATTTTACCGGTCCGCATCGACATATAAATTTTAAAAAATTTTTCTTCATCATTTGTAAAAAAATAACAAACCTTTTTAATCACATACACGATAACAAGTGTACAAACAAAAAAGGAGGCGAGATGGAAATGCCGGCAAAGAAAGCAAAAAAAGGAAAGAAAAAAGTCGTAAAAAAGAAGAAGAAATAAAATCGAACGACGTTCTTATTTTTGAAATCAAAAAAGATATTTCCGGTTTCTTCTTCAATAATTTTTTCTTTTCCTCAAAAAGTAAAAATTTCCCTGCATGACACAGTCATGCCGCCAAATTTTTCTCTCAAACGAGCTTGCTACATCAATGCATCTTGGTTCTGAATTTTTAAATCTTTGGCATGCCAATCTACTATATCGATGATAACCACTGATGATCCCCATGGTAATCATTAGAATTTCTCGTACATAACCCTTGCCTATCAGATGATGTCTCTTTTTAACTTCCATTCGTAGTTACCATCAAAAGCAAATACATATTTACCGAAGTACTCTCTTCTACCGGGTCATCGCTTTCTTAAACATGGGTACCGCAATTAAAAGCAATACGATTCCAAATCCGATGAGGATCGCTATCTCGGTTCCTACCGCGGGGATGTCTGCACCGAGCACCATCACCTTTCGTAATGCGGTTGTTGCATAGGTTAACGGCAGGAAATGCGCAACATCCTGCATATACCACGGCATTTGCTGCAGAGGGAAGAACACACCGGAAAGAAACATCATCGGAAACATGAGAGTCATCATCACCATAGTCGCGGTTTCCTCATTCTCGGTAAACGATGTGATAAGAATACCAAGACCGACGAAACTAAAGACCGTTAACAAGATAAGAAATATCACGAGCAGGATGCTTCCTTCGATGACAACCCCGAAGAGAAGCACAGCAAGCAGAAGGATGATGAAACCTTGAATCATACCTCGGACCGTCTGAGCCATGACCTTCCCAAGGATGATCGACAGTCGATTTATCGGTGCTGCAAGCATACCATCGAGGGTTCCCATGTCTTTCTCATAGGAAATCGCATGGGGAAGCCCGGTCATGAGCGCCATCATGACCACCATCGCGATAATACCAGGAGCAACAAACTGGAAGTAGTTAGTTGATGCCCCAGGAATGATTCCTTTAAACTGGACGCTATATGGTTTTACCATGTTGGTTGCCTGATCTGAAGAAATATGATACGTGATGTTGAGTTTTTGGATCGCCATTTGTTCGCCCATCGCCTCGATTGTTTTTGTCAGTACACTTTGAATCGTCGCGGACATTTGCGGATTAGATTGATCGATGACGATGATGATATTGCCCTGTTTTCCAGAACTAATATCCGATGAAAAGTTCTCCGGAATAATGATTCCACCATTGACTTCACTTTTTTGAAGCATGTTCTTTATTTCATCAAAATCTTTTGCTGTATGAAAAGCCATCATTTTTGTCGCATTATTCACAGAATAAAGTTGAGTCACAAAGGTATTGCCCATTACCCCTGCATCCTGATTTGCAAGCGCGATTGGCGTATCGCTGATAGAATTTCCTGATGGAAAAATAAAACCCACCATAACCATCATGAAGAGTGGCATCGCAACAAGCATAACCAATCGTAGTTTACTTCTACTGAACTCGAGTAGGTCTTTCCAGCAAATCCAAAAACTATGACGTAATACATTTTTTACACTCATACATTCACCTACCGTATTCTCCTTTTTATTCGTCGACGCGGTCCATGTTGAGGTCCTGAGCTTACTGGATGGTCTAAGACTTTTTCCCGTGCCTCACGACCAGTGAGATGCAGAAAAACATCTTCCAAGGTCGGCTCAAGATTTTTTACCATTCTCACTTTTGCACCATTTCTCCGTAAGCTATCAACGATGCTATCAAAAGCATCATTTCCATTCGTGCGGACCAGAAGATGCGTTGGGTCCTCCTGAACAAGCGATTTTATTGAATTTAATGATTGTAACGAGGACATCATCTGTGATTCGAGATTCGATATTTCGATTTCAAAGGCAGATCCGTCCGTTCCAGAAACAAGTTTCTTTAGATTTGCAGGTGTGTCAAGAGCAACAATTTTTCCATGATCAATGATGGCTAACCTTTTGCACAATATATCTGCTTCAAACATGATGTGTGTTGTCAGAATAATCGTTGTTCCATTTTCGGTATTGATTCTTCGGATAAGCTCTCGTATTTCTGCAGTTGATTGTGGATCCAAACCTAGAGTAGGTTCATCGAGAAACAGAATCTCAGGTTCGTTAACAAGCGCACGAATAACATTTATCCGTTGTTTCATCCCGGTAGAAAAAGTGTCTATTTTATGGTCCGCCCATTTTTCCATCCGTACAAAACTCAATAATTCCTCAATCCGTTTGTTGAGCACATTGTTTGGAATGTTATACAGCTTCCCGAACAGTTTAAGGTTTTCTCGTGCGGTGAGCTGATCATACATGATCATTTTCTCAGATACGAAACCTATATGCTGTCGTGCTTTGCTATCCTGTTTTACAATATCATAACCGGCGACTGTTGCTTTGCCTGCAGTCGGTCTCGTAAGAGTGCACAGCATCCTGATAATGGTAGATTTCCCAGCACCATTTGGTCCGAGTAACCCAAATATTTCACCTTTTTTTACTGAAAACGAGACATCGTCTACAGCAGCAAGATCCCCAAAGACTTTCTTAAGGTGTGAGAGTTCAATTGCAGAACCATTTGTTGATGTTGATATGGCAGCACCTGGAATGGTCACTTGCCCCTGTAAACCACAAGAAGAACAATTGACGATGCGACGTTCGCCAGGTAGTCCAGGGTATGTTCCAATGTGTCCGCATCGAGGGCATTTGAAGTCATGTCTCATCTGGATTGTCTCGGTTGTGTTCGCACTCATTCGTATCCCTTTTTCTTTATTTTTGATCTCATCTGGCTAATATTTTCTCCTATCGTCTCAAGAAATGAATCCATCGTATCTGCATTGATCAAGGTAATGAGAGAAACATTGGGGTTTCCAACAACGAGCAATTTGTCTCCCTTATTTATTTTAAAATCCTTCCGTAAATTTATGGGTAGTACGATTTGACCTCGTTCGCCTATGGTTGTGCTTCCATAAAATTTCATTCCTTTCATTATGAGTCAACTTCCGATGTCGGTAAGAAAATATGGATATATATATTTTTTCATTCAAATCATACAAATCATACTTACAGAAATATTGTCCCTTTTACGATAGGATGATAAAAGTGCAGGGGACGAGATTTGAACTCGCGGACCACTAAGGACAAGACCCTCAATCTTGCGCCGTTGACCATGCTTGGCTACCCCTGCATATGATTTTTTTTAGTAAATACCGGTCCTTATAATACCTTTTCGGGTGTCATCCTCAGATATCGTTAAGGTCCATACCACATAACGCACTGAGCTCTCGATGTAACGCCATCAGCCGCTCCGCATGCTTCGGATGTCCCTTCTGCAACGCTTTTTCAACTTCTTTCTGAATTGGATGCATACGATCATTATCAATGAGATTATCTGCATGAGCAACAATCTTTTCTTCCAACGTTATCGGTACATATTCCTTTGCTGGCAGCCCTAACGCGAGCGATTCATCCTGCGGTATCCCAGCACCAAGATGTCGCTCAATAATATTCACTATACCTGCCGGTAAACCAAGCTGCTGAGCAATCTTTGCACCCTCCACCCCATGTAAAACCCCTTGCGTCTTCGACCGTCCGATATCATGCAACAACGCGCCCGCTTCCACAAGCTCAATATTGGCATGAGCTTTCTTTGCGATTCGAACAGCAACCTTACGCACTGCTTTACAATGATTGATTACCTCGTCAGAGCACCCTGCTTCTTTTAATAAACGTAGACACTGACCCGGGTTTGGTATCACGCTCATATATCTCTCGATTTTTCCTTTGACCGAACCTTTTTACCCTTATTTGATGGAACAATTTCAATGTTTCCGTGAAACTGTTTTCTAGCCCATACACCTTTTGTGTATCGATCAAGAAATAACGCTAATGCTGCAACCTCTGAATGTGGCTGATTCCCAACCGATACATTCATATCAGCAACCTCATAAAAATAGGGGGGGACTTTTTCAGCACCAACAATAATTAACACATCACCTGTTCGTTTAATTTGAGCAACTGCTTTTTCTAGCTCTTGGCCGTACATGGTCAAATGAACAATCGTACCATTCCATTGTTGAATGATTTTTTTATAATCCACATCGGTCTCTATCTGAAAATCCCCGCCAAATCGTTTACACACAGAACGGATATTTTTTGTTATTTTCTCATCTTTAGTCGTTATGAATACCTTATCGGCACCAAACGCACGTGCGACGAGTGCGACATGTGTCGTGATTCGTTTATCACGATTAATGCGATGCCCGATTCTTAAAACCGCTATCACTGCTGTTCAACCTTGGAGTAGGTAAAAGAAAAAGACTCTTAAAAACACTTTGCTCATCGTTAATGAACGTCTATGACTCCATTTTCTTCTTTGAAAGGATGCGGTCAACTTTTTTATCGATCACCGTATTCGATTGTGCCACGGATCCATTGCTCTCAGGTGGTTGTTTCTCCATGGCGTCAACATTATGTTCAATGGTGCTGGGGCTTTCCCAGCTGGTTCGTTTCAGTTGTTCTCTCTTTTCTATAACTGCAGAAGTAGGTTGTTTTTGAGCAGCATTCCTTGAGTATAATACCTCGGTATATTCTTTAACCGGGGTTACTTCCGTTTCTTCTTTGACTATCGGTGGTGTTTCCTCTGTTTTTTTTTGGTCCTTTGTCTCATGAGGGGCCATCTCTAATTCTGCATACGTATCTTCTTCTATTTTTGATTTTTTTAACAACTTCCATTTCGTCAAAGAGGATTCCTCGCTACGATTTTCTCGGAGATGCTAACCGTTTGATACTTGATAAGTTTTTCCTCATACTGCATCAAATGGGAGTCTTCTTCCTTAAACGAAAAGCATTTATCCGGTTTCTAAATTCACAGATGTAGGTCAGAGAGACAGAAACGGGCTTATGGTCTAGTTGGTTATGACATCGCCTTCACACGGCGAAGGCCGCCGGTTCGAATCCGGCTGAGCCCACTATCTCCTTGTTTTTAATGTACTCGAACCCACGTATCCTGAAACGTTGGTGGATGACCTGCCTGGGAAAAAATCAAGGTATTGTCTCCTTGGAATGAATAGTCATACCTTATTGTTTCATTGTTCTTGGTTGAATGAATATAGAGTCCTCCTTGTGAAAACCAGTAGCGATCACGGATCTGATCTCGTAAAAACACATAAGAGCCATCACTAGTGAACTCTACGATAGTTCCCTCCGTGTTTTCCCATCGTCCAACAATTCGTGCTTCATCGCGTTGTTGATTCTCATACGATGTTTCATACACATACACTGTAATTGAGGTCGAGTTTGTTGCTCCTTTATCGTCCATCACCGTGAGTCGTGCCTGATACACCCCAGGATGGGCGAATGTATGGACAAATGATTGCTCATTGGAGGTAAACCCGTCGCTGATATTCCACGAGTATAAGACAACGGTACCATCAGTATCAGATGCAACTCCAACAAAAAAAACGGTAGCAGGACTACTTCGGTCGAAATATTCTACACGGCATTCTTCTATCATAGGGACCTTGTTTTTGAGCAAGGACGGTTCCGGTGCTTGTTTTGTTGCTGTTTGTTCAGTACATCCACTCAAAAAAAGGAGAGTGAAAAGAAGAAAAACTCCACAAATGAACACGTGTTTTTTCATCATTAACCACCCCACAAATCGGTTCATAAACATCTTGTGATTTAAAAAGATACTTGTCTCGTTCGGCTTTCGTTTTTTTTTAGAATTCAAATCGATTAGCTTATTAATCACCACGTGATTCGTTATACAACTTGTGGATGGGATGCAGGATGGAGAAAAAGAGCACATTTCTCCCGAGATGTTAAAACCTCTTATTATACGGTCATTGCGGAGAAGTAATGTGCGCAAAAAAATCGCAGATTACCTGTTTGAAATTAGCCCGAGTGGAAGCTACACATCTGAGATCGCGTACAGCGTGAAAACCACACCAACCAACGTTATTGGTGCGATCCGGGGGATGAATTCTCGGTATCGGGATGATGAATCACTCATCACTCTTAATATTGTTGAACAGATAGCGGGTGGAAAACATAAGGACATCAAATTATACCGCTTAACGAATTTTGGAAAAGAAATTGTTGAGTCCCTGCGTGAAAACAAGAAACGATTCTAAAAAATCAATACTGTGTTTTTTTATATTCTTCATACATCGTGGTAACCTGGTTTTCTTCAACTTGCTCCATATCACCGCTTTCAAATTTTACTACGAACCATCTGCTTGGACGCGGATACGTTCGAATAACCACTGCTTTTCTCGCAGGGCTATTCGGGGAATCTAAGTCTCTTACTAAAACCTCTACCCCTTTTCGTATCCCTCTTTCTTCCAACATCCTTCAATCCCACCATGTATTCTTGCACAGACAAGAAATGAATAACCTGGGATGTATAAAGAGTTATTTCAAAAAAACAATGCGCAGTTGTGCCAAAATAAACCCTTTATGAAGAAGTTTAAATACAGTAAAATGATATTACAATATATAGTGAGGAATGATATGAAATCAAAGAAATTGTTGATTCTGATACTGGGTCTTATGTGCCTTACTTTTCTAAGCCAGATATGTAGTGCGCAACAGGCAGATGTTACTATCACAGATGTTAGCGTGCAATTGTTAAAAACACGGGCTCCTGTTGGAAACACAGTAATACATGAATACAAGATTATCGCTGTCTTGCATAACTCCGGTGATGCTCAATCCGTGAGCATTACCGTAAAATTCAAAGAGCCTCAACCTGGATTAGGTGGTAACTACACACTGCAACCTGAGAGTTATATTTTAAACGCAAGTGAAACAAAAACCTTTGTGTTTGAAAATTGGCCAACACCACTCGCTGGAGATGTACCTATCAATGTCAGTTTTGGTCCAACGTCTTCTAATATCTTGCCAAATTCCTACAACTCTGGCTATTCCGTGTATACCCTTGCTATAGGCAGTAAGAAAACGACATCCACACCTGGTTTTGAAGTCGCTTTTCTTCTTCTTGGAATCGTTGTTCTTCTTCTCAGTAGAAAAATGAAAAAACAGAGATGACGTTTACCAGCCGTTTCTTATATTTCTGTTACTGTGATAACGATATGATCGACGAGATTTGTGCCTGGTCCATCATACGTAGCTTTGTTTGCACCAGGTGAGAATAATCGTTCTGTAAAGTCTGAAGGCATAAACCTTATCCACCTCGTTGTATTATAAAGCACTCCATTGTTTTTATCATAAAACCGCACGTCAATTCGTCCACTGATCTCCCTACCTGCAATGTTATGGAACAACCAACCAACGGTAACTGCTGACACACCGCCAGATTTGTTGATTGTTTTTTCAAGAGTCACATTTGCAAATTCAACGATCGTTGACTGTAGGTAGACGTTTTGAGGCCTTGTCGGTGTTGTCGTACTGTTCGTCTGGCATCCGCTGAAAACGATACTTACCAAGAGAACGACGATTGAGACAATAAAGATACCTTTCTTCATATTTGTTCATCCCTCCTCAATATCTATCAAAAGATATAGATTATTCTCATATATATGTTTCTATACTGTAAAGTAAAGTGACATCTGCAACATTCCTTCAGGGGATGAAACGCATATTTTTGTTGCACATGTATCATGTTTTATCTTTTGCTCATCAACATCTATCTGGTCTGGTGATGTTGCACATCTCTGTTGACATTACATATACTGATACATCATCTTTTTTCTTACGATTTTTTTTGTTCTCACAAAAGTTTTAATATATATGTGGTATAATTGATATCGAACATTGAGAAGAAACCGTGTTCTTTAAGGAGATGAGCGGGGTATGCCATCACCAGAAAAATCCGAAGTCATGAAAAACGTGTTAAAAACTCTGATTTCTATTTCAAGTAGAAAAACAGATCTTCCCTACACGATCCTTACCATAGAGGAGCTTATAAAACGATTAGAAGCCAGCTATGATTTTCTAAAAAATATTCAAATCAACGACGACGTCTACAATGAAGAGACCATCGATATTATCAGTGTGATGTCAGATATCAATAAGGTTCCATCACCTGAACTAGGTAAAGCACTGCATGCTATTATTGAATCCGTGAATCGCTCACTTGGAGAGAACGCCGGTCATTTTTTCATAAAAGAAATACGTAATAAACTGAGTGACGAGTATCTTTCGGTCATGAGAGATATGGGCGTCGACCTGGGCCTAATGCAACTAGAAAGCGAAATCATCCACTTAGAACGAGACCTTGCGCAACGAAAAAAATAATACTTATTTCTTCTTCCTAAGAACGGCATACAGGATAACAAGAACAATGACGATAACGATGAAACCCCAGACATACCAGATGGTGGGAATCTCCGGGAATGTTGATGATGTGGTTTTTTGTTCAAGAGAAGCAGGTTTTTCGAATGTCTGTGCATCAAGAGCGTAGATTGTTCCATTTGCCCCGATATATACCGTCCCATTCGCAACCACCAGGGATGATACAATCGGTGTCGTCACATAGTTCATTACGCCATCGACGGTAAATCGAGGTGCATAAATCCATACTCCGTTCCCAGATGATTGGTTCACTGCGTAGACATGCCCGTCATCAGAGCCAAAAAACACGGAGTCCCCATAGACAACTGGTGATGATTGAATAGCGGCTTGAGAAGTAAACTTCCAGCGTACGGCCCCATCGGTTTCTAACGCATAGAGAGTATTGTCCATGGAGCCAACAAACACGGTATCCTTCGAAACAACAGGTGACGTATCAAAACCCCAACCTGCCTCGTATTTCCATCGGAGAGAACCGGTGTTCGCATCGACAGCATACACATAATTATCCCATGAGGCAAGATACACGGTGCCGTCTGCAAGAACAGGAGCAGATGTTATTCTGCCATCGGATTCAAAGGTCCAGGCGATCGTATGATTCCGTTTATTTACCGCATAACAGTTATTTCCTGAACATAGATAGATTTTCTCATCATAGGTTGATGAAATAAAGGGTTGCTCAGAGAATTTTAACCTCCATTGTTCCTGTCCATTTGTTATTGCAAGACTGTACAGGTTTCCCTCTGAATCTCCAACAATAACATACCCGTCAATGATCCTCGGGGGCGCGAAAATCCTGCCGTCGGTACGCACGTCCCATTGTTTGTCACCGCTAACGGAATAGGCTGATACTCCTTTGCTGTGTCCAATAACGATAAACCCAGGTGCTACAACAGGGGTTGTAGGGTGTTCTCCTACAGCTACTCTCCATTTTTGCGTACCGGTTTTGCTGTTCAGTGCAAATAAGATTCCTGAAGACGTCGTCTCATAGAGGGTGTCGTTGTCTACCATGCCAGCAGATGTGAAGTTATTCACGTTATCTTTGGTGTCAAACTCCCAGCGGACATCTGTTTTTTCATCAACGTTTTTTGGGTCTGGTGCTAACTGAAACTCTTCTTTTTCAGGGACGCCAAACACGCGTACCCATCCACAGGGCGGCACTTCCTGGGTTGTCACCACCTGTGAATCAACATTAGAGATGGATAAAGGACGATGAGGGTTTCCAAAAAACGCCCATAATCCATTCTGTGATAAAAGGCTAGAATCGGTTGCTTTTACATCAGTAATCCAATCACTAATGGGAGAGGTACACATGATTTGCTTGACGACCTCAATGTCAAGTTCGCCATAGTATTTCTGCCCGAGTTCTTGGAATGCACGGTCACGATCTTCCGGAATATAACGAATAGAGTAGTACCCCAGACCAGGGATCCTCAGAAACGTATGCAAGAAGAGATTCATGATAAGGTCTTTTGGGTTGACTCGTTCTACCCTGACCTTGAGATCCATGGGAATATTTGCGCTCCAGTAAAAACCGTTAAACGTCCGCCAGACTTTAGAATATCGATATCCAAGATCAAGACGTGCGATTTCACCGGTTTTTGTATCACCCACAAGCCAGACAGCGTTCATGCTTCCATCGTTCCGGTAGCGCAACGAATAGACAACATCATCGATAGTATCACCGTACTGCATTGCTGTGCGCGCCCGAACCGACAATGGCAACCCACGGTTATCAAAGAGCCCCTGAGGAACCGTTGTTTCCAACAGCACGATACCTTCATCGCTCTGATAAAAATCTTCATCACTCCAGATAAATCCTGGAGAGGTTGGCATCATAATCCGATGTCCTTCACTTGGTTGAATGTCGAGAATCACGTTCCAACGAAGCGAGGTATAATACACCCACCACCACATACCACCACCACAGATAGTAGTCTGAGACACGACGAGCTGGCCATGCGTGGTCGCATTTCCTGTGGCGATGAACCCGTTGCAATGATGAGCAGGTTCTTGCTGTAAAAATGATGTAATTAAGGCGGTTTCATTGACTGATGCAACCTCAGGAACGACGGTTTGAAGTAGTTTAAAAAATGTTCGTAGCGGATGAATGCCCTGAGGGATGTTTGTTATTTTTGATAAAAACTCATACATTTCATTCATCGCAAGGATATCCTGGTAGTTCACGTTCCTGCCATGGAGCGCCCCACCTCGTGCCGCAACTCCGTCAGCAATTCCCTTAATCTCCTGCTGATATTCTTCTGGGAACTTCTCCCAATACATCCGATAACATTGCGTGGTGCAAAAATCCCACCAGGTTGCAGACATTTTCTCAAAACGAACATCTGATAGATGTTTACTGATGCCTTTAAGGAGAGGATAATTATGGATAATGTTGCTCCATCGATTCAGCATATCAACGATTTCAGCGGATAACAGATACCCGTGTTGATACCCACGTTCGTACGGGTCACCTTGAATATGAAGATAAATCCATCCTTGAACATTATACCGATATCCTTGTTTGTATTGATCTGAACCTGTTGAAGGGGTAACCGTGGTTTCTCCTGCCAAAATAGTACAGGGTACGATCGATGAAAACAGAAGCATTACCAGTACAGCAAGAGTCTGAAGTATTCTCATATCTATCAAGTATCTATTGATATATTGTATTAATATTATATAACACTTATTATACACATATATCCTTCCTGTAAAAAACTATAAAACAAGTCAGAATATTTTCTTTTTCCGTGAAGACCATGAATAAAAGCATCCAAAACCTCCGAATATATCGAGAAAAGATGAACGAACTCATCCTCAAAACAGAGAATAAAAACATCAAACGATTCTTCGCACTTGATAACACGGTCTACCAAGAAGGCGCATGAGATACAAAAACCAAAGAACTTCTTGGCCTTGTCACATCCCTCGTTCTCCGTTGCAACGACTGCATCTCTACCACGTGGATCAATGCTTAAAAAAAGGTCACTCCCGAAGAACTGTATGAGGCAATAAGTATTGCTCTCGTTGTTGGAGGATCTATTACTATCCCACATATACGATACGTGTATGAACTTTTAGAAAAAGCATCGTTTAAAACATAACGATTACTTCAAATGGAACACATAAAGTGTTGGAATCTTCTTTTTCTTGCCTGTCCAATACCCACACTGACCGCATCGGAACTCAAGAGTGACCTCTCCGCCATATATTGTTTGATTCTTCACCCGCGCAAGCGACCCACCACACACCGGACATTTATGCAGAATCTTATCGGGATCCCCTTCCCTTGTATGAATCTCCACCTGTACTAAACCACTATTCAACACCAAAGTACGCAGCCGTGGCTCACCAACATGTGCCTGCTGCTTCTTTGTCTGTAACTCTTTTTCTACAAGTTTTTTCAGCTTATGTTGAGAAGACACCTTATGATTTTTCGCAAAAACCTTTGCGGCGGCACCAAGAATTTCTTCATTGGAAAGAATATGGTACACCATACGATAGGGAATCGTCTTCCTTACTTAAACCCTTTTTTAGAACACAATTGTTTTCAGCAGGTCGGTTCTTGTCACCATACCAACAAGGGTGTCGTTGTTTAACACTGGGAGTGATCCCACATTATGCTTCATCATGAGTTGTGCTGCATCGACAATCGTCGTAGAAGGTGTCGTCCAAACAACGGGAGTCTGCATCGCATCCTCAACCAACAATTCATCCAAATGATGCTTCTGCTTACCCAATGAAAACGATTTCTTGAGAGACGCTAGCGCATTCGCAATCTCAATATCAGAGATAATCCCTACTAATTTCTTTTCCGCAAGAACCGGCAGGCGAGCAATATCTTCAGTAATCATTATACGGCGGGCATGAATCACCCGATCATCAGGAGCAACCGTATGAACCTTCCGCTGCATAACCGAATACAGCTGATCCTTACTTTTCACCAATGGCAATAAATCGGCTTTGGTCACCACCCCAACCAGTTTTCCTTTTTCAATAACAGGAAGCATGGTTGGACCAGGGGCCCCTACCGATTTTAAAATATCTTTCACATCTTCCTCCGGAGAAATGGTTTTCACCTCTTTTTCCGTCACCGATGACGCATGCAGCCGAGACGCGGTCACGCCTCTTTTCCGGATTGACCCAAGCTTATACGCAATCACATTATCGGTCACCAGACCAAAAAATTTCTTTGACTCAAGCACTGGTATCTTCGTGATATCATGTTTTTTCATCAGATCAAGAACACGTTTTAAACTATCATCTTTATCGACCGCGATAACTTTTTTCTCCATTATGTCTTTTACTTTCATCCTCTGTTTCCTCCTTTTATTGTTCATTAAAAAAAATATTTACTCATATTTAAAGGCGTCAATGCAGGTCTCACAGAGCAGCCGGCCGTCCACACTTTTCAGATTCGTCGAAAGCTCACTGCAATCCTCGCATTTCCCTGAAAATGTCTGACTCTGCAGATACGCCTCATCTTTTTCTGTAATAGTTGACCACTCATGGGCGATTTCAGTAAGCGCGGGTGATAATTGAGAAATATCACGCTGGGTGATGATGCCAACAAGCTCGTTGTTTTCAATCACGGGGAGTCGTCTGATATTGCATTTTCCCATAATCTTTAATGCCTCTTGTAAGGTAATATATGGCTCGGTCACCACAATAGGACTACTCATCACCTCTTCAACGAACACGTCCTGTGCATTTTTTGCTTCACACACCACTTTTTTGATAATATCGCTTTCCGTGAGAATCCCGATAGGATGATTGACTTCGGCGACAATGACGTTTCCTATTTTCTTTTCTTTCATGATTCGCGCTGCTTCAAGCACGGTAGTAAACGGTTGTACAATCACCGGTTTTGCCTTCATGACCTCTTTGACTAAAACATCCTTGCTCATGTGCTACTCACCAACTATTGTAGATCAATGGAAAACTCCAATCCCAAACATTAAAACATTACGAGGTATTTTACCTTTGTCATATGAGCAGCGTCTACGAACGGGAAATGAAAGGGATTCTTGAAGGGGAGGAAAAGATACTCTCCAAGATAACCAAAACGTGTTCCGCCTTGGAAAAAGGAAGTTATTATCTTACGCAACAGAAACCTTTCAGTGTGGTACGGGCTGCTGGATCGTTTGGTGTGGATCTCGTTGCACTTCGAGGCGATATTTCCTTTCTTATGGAAATTAAATCAAGCAATACTGACACTCTGCATTTCAGTAGTGTCGACGGAAAACTCCAGCGGCAAGCCGAAAAAATGCGCAAGGAATGTGAAAAGACAAAGACGTTACCTATCTATGCGTTTCGACTCAAGGGTCATGGGGGTGACACCTGGCGCCTTTTTTCCATGGACATTGCTCAGTTAGAGGGCAGGGCGAAGATTCTTCACAACCGACTGCCAAAGCTTCCGTTGAGTAAAAGCGGGAATTTCATCATGCGATGGGAAGAAGGGCTGCCTCTCGCTGACTTCATCTCCTATCTCTGTAGATAATTAAAAAACATGGAGCGACATCTTAGGATTTACCCGAGAATTTTACCTCATAAGCTGCTTTATGCAAGCTGAGAGAAAAAATACAAAATGTTTTTAGCCTGTTAACCATTACTCTCAATAATGTGGTGAGATATGAAACGATTACTTATAGCCTATGATGGGTCAGATGCATCGCAAAAAGCGATAGACATGGCACTCCAATGCTCGAATCCTGATGATGAACTTGTCCTTCTTACGGTGATTCCTGCCGCCTTGGTAGAATCAACATTTACGAATATGTTACTGCCGACTATTGATTTAAGCACGGTGATAACCCCAGGGACCTTTAAAGAAAAAGCGATGGAGAACCTTGGGAAAATAGCAAAACAACTGGAGGGAAAAATCAGTAAGGTTGATGTTGCGGTTGAAGCAGGTGATCCTGCAGATGAAATTTTACTTGTTGCGAAAAAATATGATAGCGACATCATCTTTGTCGGATACAAAGGATATGGTAAGGAAGGACGATTTTTATTAGGCAGTGTTACCGACAAAGTAGTGCGACACGCGAGCCGTTCCGTGCTTGTCGTACGGTAAGACAGTGATGACATGCATCCAGCAGATGAGCTGCGTGGGAAGAAAAGTAGAAAGCTTCTTGGGAAACGCATTGTTCTTGGGGTAACAGGAAGCATTGCTGCTGTTGAGTCCGTGAAACTTGCCCGGGAGCTCATTCGTCATGGCGCTGAGGTATATCCTGTGATGACGCCTGCAGCAGCACGGATTATCCACTCGGACGCACTCGAGTTTGCCACCTCTCATAAACCAGTGGTGGTTTTAAGTGGCCAAACCGAACATGTTTCATGGTGCGGGCTGGTTCAGAATCCTGTTGATTTGTTACTTATTTCCCCATGTACAGCAAATACGATTTCGAAAATTGCTCGGGGTATTGACGATACGCCAGTGACCACATGTGCGACAACCGCGTTAGGTTCTGGTATCCCGATTCTCCTGGTTCCCGCGATGCATTTGTCCATGTATGCTCATACCATCCTGCAAAAAAACATCAAGATATGCAAGGATCACGGAATTGGGTTTGTAGAACCTAGGATAGCAGGTAATAAAGCAAAAATGGTGGAGGCAGACGAGATCGTAGAGACAGTGATACGAACCATTGGGAAACGAGATCTGATAAACAAAAAGATACTGATTATCGGCGGTGCGACGGCAGAGCCCGTTGATGACATTCGCATTCTGACGAACCGGAGTTCTGGAACAACCGCGATTGCGCTAGCGCTGAACGCGTTTGAACGAGGAGCGGCTGTTGAACTCTGGTACGGTCATGGAGCAGAGCCTGTTCCGTCGTATCTATCCTGCAAACGATTTACCACGGTGATAGATCTCTTAAACATGGTGAAAAGCATCAAAACAAAATCCTATGATAGCATCATTGTATGCGCAGCTATCGCCAATTACATCCCAAAAAAACAGAAAGGAAAAATCCCCTCTGGAAAAGACAAAATTACCATAGACTGTTCTCCAGCCCCCTTGATCCTCGAGCACCTGCGATCCCGTGCACCACAGTCAAAGATCATCGCGTTTAAGGCAGAGGAGAAAAAAATAAACGTACGCAGAAAGACATACCAGTTGCTTAGGAAATATTCCCTTGATGGTGCTGTTGGCAACACACTTGCTGCGTTTGGTACAAAGGATGCGGAGCTTTTCATTCTTACCAAACAAGGAAAAAGTACCTGGAAGAAAGGTAAAAAAGAAGAACTTGCTTCCCCTATTCTGGATATGATAAAATAAGTTTGCGGTAGCCATGAAAGCAGTAGCCTTTGCTCCGGGACACATTTCTGCGTTTTTCGAGCCGATTTACTATGGCCAGAATATGGATCGGACCGGATCGCGCGGTGCAGGCATCAGTGTCTCTCTTGGTGTAGTCAGTGAGGCGAAGGTTACACAGGCATCACAGCAAACGATTGATGTCTGCATCAATAACAGACCCTCACCAGCACCAGTGACGAAAGTAGCGTTAAGGTATCTCGTTGGGGAGATGCCACTTGCAATTACGGTGAATACCGTCTTAGGTCTGCCTGTTAGTCAGGGGTTTGGGATGAGTGCTGGGGGCGCACTGAGTTCAACCCTTGCGGTAGCAAATATTCTTACTCTTCCTCAAGAACAGGCAATCAAGGCAGCTCACTACGCTGAAATTCAATTACACACTGGTCTAGGTGATGTCATCGGAAGTAGTTTTGGCGGTATTGAAATTCGAAGAGAAGCAGGGCTTCCACCATGGGGGATGCTTGAGCATATCCCTGGCATTTATGATGTTGTCTTGTGTGTGATTGGTAAGAAAATTGAGACAAAAAAGATTCTTTCTGATAGAACAAAGCTCAACGAGATTGCCTCGTATGGCCGGTATTGCACGAAAAAACTTCTTGAACATCCAACATTGGAACACCTTTTTTTACTTGCTTACGACTTTACTAAGAAGAGCGGTCTTGCTGATCCTCGTGTGCTCCAAGCTATTGAAGAGGCGAATCGGTATGGCCATGCGAGTATGTGTATGCTAGGGAATGCGGTGTTTGCGGTTGGGAATACCCCTATGCTTTGTAAGATCCTCTCGGTTTTTGGGAAGGTCTCCTGTTGTACTGTGGATTGTCAGGGTGCACGGGTATTACAACAAGAGTAATCTCTTTTACTATCAGAGCTTAAAGAGTGAATATGTTTATTTTTATTTCTTTTCCCTGTAGTACCGTCTGTAACGGTCCCAGAGCTGATCCGTATGCTCCTCAATTACTTGAAGCCGTTTCGCATCCCGCTCTGGTTTAAACAAATGACTAAATCTCCCCTGATACTTCATCCAATCCTCAA
>Ga0315289_10002619_pt1 | contig 27519 bp, 23 predicted proteins | sample YL17G11_40_MG_FD_203452 | JGI IMG/M metagenome (GOLD analysis project Ga0315289, IMG submission 203452) | Sediment microbial communities from Yellowstone Lake, YNP, Wyoming, USA - YL17G11_40 | ecosystem: Environmental > Aquatic > Freshwater > Lake > Sediment | place: USA: Wyoming | collected...
AGACGCGGCCCAGGACGTGGTGAATGCCGGGCAGGCCGTTGGCGGTAGGCGGGCCCTCGTAAAAGACAAAGCGCGGCGCGCCCTCGCGTAGCTTCATGCTTTGATGAAAAGTGTCATGCGCTTCCCAGAAGCCCAGTACGCGCTGCTCAAGCTCCTTGAAATCAACTTTACTGGTGACTTCTTGAAACATGCTGCCTCCTCTTGTACTACAGGTCCAGCCACATGCGGTCCAGGTAGTCCTGGAAGCCCATGGCGCGCCAGAAAGCCTGCGACGTGGGGTTCACGGCCGAGACATTGAGCTGCACGGATGTCAGCCCATGGCGGTGGAACCAGGCGCGCAGCTCACTGAAGAGCTTGCGGCCCACGCCTGCGCGGCGCCATTCGGGCACCACGCAAATGTCCGAGACAAAGCCATAGCTGCGCAGGGCAAACACCGGCGCGTTGTCGTGGAGCGAGCCGATGGTGTAGCCCACGAGCTGGCCCCCTGCCTCGGCTACCAGCACGTGCCAATGCGCGTCGGCCATCCACTCTCTGAGTACCGTGCCAAAGTGCGTGGCGCCGTCGGCGGCGGGCACGAAGCGTGAGTCCAGACGCGCGTGCAAGTCCATCATCTCTTGCCACAGCACCAGAAGCCCCGGCACATCCTCGGGCCGGGCGCGGCGCACAGTGATCCTGGACATGGCTCCACCTCGCCAAAACAAAGAGGCTCTCGTCCACGCAGGGACGAGAGCCATGCTCCCGTGGTACCACCCCAATTGGCTTAAGTGCCCACTCTGCGAGGTACGTGTTCATACCCCCGCCGTGCTAACGGGCGGCGAATCCGGCCAAGTCTACTCGTCGGCCTGCTGGCCAGCTTTGGGTTGGCAGCTCCGGAAGGATTTTCGCTGGGTTGACCGCGCCCGGCTCACACCAGATGCCGGGCTCTCTGGGCGATGGCCTCCAGGTACTCGGTTCCATCATCGCTTTTGTAGGAGAAGTATTGCACAGAAGGGGCGTTTTGTCAAATCAAGGCGCCAACCGTGCAGGCACTACCTGTCCTCGAAGCGCGAGTCGTCGAGCTCGCGGCGCAGATCCTCCGCGCTACGGGAGGCCGGCAGCGGGGCGCCGGGAGCGCTACCCTCGCGTTCCGCAGCCTCGGCGGCCGCAAGCTCGGCTGGGGAGGCGGCGCGCAGCAGGCTCCACTTGCCACAGTAGGGGCAGCGCTCGATCTTGCCGAATCCCAGGTGAGGTGTCCACCAGTGCAGCGCCAAAGGTCGCCTGCACTTGGGGCAGACCGCGCCGCCCGAGATGCCATAGTGGTGTGGTGCACCGGCGGATGGCAGGCTGCCCTTGCGGCGGAAAGAAGCAAAGTAGGTGATGGCATAGGAGAGCAACATGATGCCGACGATGCCTCCCACCAACGGGAGGACGGTGCTGGTGGTGGCGCGGCCTGCTTCCTCGGCCGTCAGGAAGATGGCGTGCTGCTCGCTGGAGCGCAGCTCGGCGCCAGAGGCTGTGTAGCCGAGGGCAACCATGGTGTGGGGCCCGGGCGCAAAGGCGTCGGTGTCGAACTGCAGCTGGAAGGGCGGTTCACCGACCTCGCCCATCGGCTGTCCATCCAGCAGAAAAACCACACGGTTCAGGTCCGTGGGCCCGCTAGCCGTCAGCCGGAAAGTGCCCTGGATATCGCCCTTGAAGCCGCCGTAGCCAAAGTAGCGCCGCAGGCCCAGCTTGAGCTGCGGCTGGTCCCCCTGCGCCGAAAGCCGCGCGGTGCAGATCAGGCTGAGCAGGCACGCGACTGCAATCCCCCAGCAGACAGTGCGTTTCATCGAATCCCTCAAGAAAGCAGCGACATGTGAGCGGCCGTGCTAGCGCCAGCGCGTGAGGATGGTCTCGCGCTGAAACAGGCGCACAGCCAGGTAGACCATGAGCACGTCGATGGCCAAGAGACCGAGGGCGAGCAGCACAACCAGCTTGCGATTGAGGAAGAGCACTCCGGCGAGCTGGCCGAAGAAGATCAACAGGAGTGGCAGCATGACCACCGCCGAGAGCTGCTCGGCCACGCGTGGATCGTTGACGCGCGAGGACACCATCAGCGAAAAGTTGACCGAAAGGATGGCCAGCAGGGGTCCAACCACCAGCACGGCCAACAGCCACATCGGGTCCAAGATAGCCGCGAAGACGGCGGGATTGGGGATCATGATCTTGGCTCCGACGGCAAACAGGACAAAGCTGCCCCAGGTAGCCACTACGGCGGGGATCGCTGCGGCCATGTTCTTGCCCGCGAGCAACTCGGCCGTCGTGATGGGCGTGGCCAGTAGCGGTTCCAGACTGTGCGTGGTCTTCTCGCCGACGATGGAGTAGGCGGCGATGTTCACCGGCACCATGAGTGGCGTCAACATGAAGAGCAGCATGAACTGGCTCACCATGTAGACCAGGAAGTAGTCCCCTCCGCTCAGCCCCGGTGGAAGGCTCAGGACGAACTGGGGAGGCAGCGGAGTGCCCGCGCTGCTCGTGGCCACGTCGCGCATGGTGTAGATCATCACGAGAGGGATGGCTGTCAGCAGTAGAGGCATGAAAATGACGGAAAACACCACAAGCTGGTTCCTGAAGACCTCGGCCCATTCCTTGAGGATGATGGTCTTGATCTTGTGCATCGTGACTTCCTGTAGGACTCGAATTCGTGGCCTGGCACACTGCCGGTGCGCGACCATCTGAACGACTGTCGCGGGGCCGGCACTGCGCCGGCCCCGCTCAGGCGGACTTGATCAACTGCAGGTAGACGTCTTCCAGTGAGCGGCGCAGCTCGGCCACGAACTGCACGTCGGCGCCCAGGCCCACCAGGATGCGCACGATGTCCGGATTGTTGGCCTCGGGGTCGTCCAGCGTGACCAGCAGCTTGTTGTCAAGGATCTGTGCGTTCTTGACGAAGTGCAGCCCGGAAACCGCGTCGGCCACGGCCTGTGCGGCGTGTCGCAGGTGAAAGACCGACTTGCGGCCAAAGACTTGCGAGCGCAGGCGCGCTGGCGTGTCGACCACCAGCAGGCGCGTCTTGAAGACGGCGATGCGGTCGCACAGGCGATCGGCCTCGTCCAAATTGTGCGTGCACACAACGATGGTGCGGCCCTCGTGGCGCAGCTCGGCGATGAATTCGCGCACCAGGTGGGCAGCCTCAGGGTCTAGGGCGGCGGTGGGCTCGTCCAGGAAGAGCACGCGCGGTTCGTGCAACAGGGCGCGTGCGATGGCCAGCTTCTGCTTCATACCCTTGGAGAATGCGCCCGCGGGATCGCCCCGACGGTCCCACAGCTCCAGCATGCGCAAGTACTTTTCCACCTGGGCAGCGGGGTCTTTGACCTCGTACAGGCTGGCGTAGATGAGAAGGTTGCGCTCGGCGCTCAGGCCATCGTACATGCCAGGAGTCTCGGTCAGAATCCCGACGCTGCGTCGGATGTTGATGTCGTCCTGGCCCACTCGGTAGCCATTCACCACGGCCGTGCCGCTGGTGGGGCCAATCAGGCTGGTCAGCATGCGCACGGTGGTGGTCTTGCCTGCGCCGTTGGGACCGAGGAAGCCGAAGACTTCGCCCTCTGCCACCTGGATGGTCAGGCGGTCCACAGCCACGATGTTGCCGAACTTTCTGGTCAGGTTCTCTGTCTGAATCATCGTCCGTTCCTGATGGATGCAAGTCGGTTGTGTCCGTCAGATTCGTGTACGTTCCGGTTCCCTTAGCGTGCTGAGCAGCTTCTGCAGGTCCTCCGGCAGCGGTGATGTGAACTCGACGGTCTGACCTGACCCGGGAAGCGCAAAGGCGATGCGTGCGGCGTGCAGGAACTGGCGATCCAACGCGAGGCGCTGCTTGCGCAGGCCATAGACGCGGTCTCCGACCAGCGGGTGGCCGATGAACGCAAAGTGAATCCGGATCTGATGCGTGCGTCCGGTGATTGGCTCGGCGGCAACCAGCGAGTGTTCCCCGAAATGCTCTTGCACGTGGTACTCTGTGCGCGCCTCGCGTCCACCCCGCGTGACCACGGCCATGCGCTGGCGGTGTTTCGGGTCACGGCCAATCGGCGCATCGATCACGCCGTTTGGGACCGGCAGCACGCCCTCGGTCAGCGCCAGATAGGTCTTGTGCACCAGGCGCTGCTTGAACTGCTCTTGGAGGTTGCGGTGCGCGGCGTCGCGCTTGGCCACGATGATCAGCCCAGAGGTGTCTTTGTCCAGACGGTGGACGATCCCGGGGCGGGCTACGCCCCCGATCCCGGCCAAGTCCGGGCAGTGTGCCAGCAGCGCGTTGACCAGCGTCCCGCTGTGATGCCCAAAGGCGGGATGCACGACCATGCCGGCAGGCTTGTCGACCACCACAATGTCTGCGTCTTCGTACACAATCCGCAGCGGGATGTCCTCGGCCCGCACGACGGTAGGCTCTGGCGGCGGGACGCGTATCACGATCGCGTCACCGGCCTCGACCTTGTAGCTGGCCTTGGGCACCTGCGCCGCCACGGTCACACGGCCTTCATCCAATAGCTTCTGGATGAAGGACCGCGAGAGGTCGGGCACGTGCTGTGCGATATAGCGATCAATGCGCAGCCCATCTTGTTCCACGTGCAGCTCTAGCGTGCGTTCCATAAGGGCAGACTCTAGCGCGAATGTCGCATTTGTGCAAATGGAGATCGTCGATGTGATTGGCATCGGAGGGCGGCCGGGGATTGGCACGCGGCAGCTCCTGGCAGCCGGAGCGGGCGTCGTAGTCGCCGCCGCGGGTGGGTCTCTGGCCAGCCGCAAGTAGTCTACAGCCGTTTCACGCCTCCCACAGGGTTCTTGCGGAGGCCGGGTCCGCCGTTGTGCCAAGGATGGCCATCAGTCGCAAGCGGGCTTTGGGGCCGTTCAGTCCATCGGCGAAGAGGCAGCCCACGCGCAGCAGGTCGCGGTGGGCGCCGCGAAAGCCATATTGATCGAAGGTGCGGCCGGCAGGGCAACGTGTGGCGATGACCACGGCCACACCCTGCGCCATGGCCAGTTCGATGGCGTCCAGCCACCAGGGTGGAACCCGTCCGCCACCAAAGCCCTCGATGACCACGCCTCTTGCGCCAGCGGCGACTGCTTGGCGCAGCAGCACGGCGTCTATGCCAATCGCCAGCTTGAGCAGGTAGACCCCGGGTTCGAGTCGCGGGCAGTCGATAACCCGGCGTTGCACCCGGCGCGATAGCGATACTCGGTCCGCATCCACGCGGCCGAGGGGGCCCCAGAAGGGTGACTGGAACGTGTCGGTGGCCTGGCTGTGGGTCTTGGTCACGTCGCGGGCGGCGTGGATTTCGTCGTTCATCACTACCAGAGCGCCGAGGCCACGTGCGTCCGGGTGGACAGCCGTGCGCACCGCCGCCAGAAGGTTGGCGAGGCCCTCATAGCCGGGCTCAGAGGCCACACGCAGCGCGCCCGTGAGGACCACGGGCTTGTCGCAAGGCACGGTCAGGTCGAGCAGATAGGCCGTCTCCTCCAGCGTGTCCGTGCCGTGCGTCACGACGACGCCGTCTATCTTGTCCTGGGCCAAGACGTCGACCACGCGTTGGCGCAGGCCCCCCAGATGTTCGATGGTAAAGTGACTGCTGGGCAGCGGGCCGTATTCCTCGGCCGTCACCTGTGGCATCCCAGGGCCGGCCTGGCTCAGCAGACGCTTGAGGAGATCAGCCCCACTAAGCGCCAGGACAGCGCCGCCAGCCTGGTCGTTGTGCGCCATGGCAATGGTGCCGCCGGTCGCGATGATGTGGGCTCTCGACATGGTGGGGACCTCCTGCTACGTGATGCCTGTTCCGTGTTTCGCAGTGCATATCTTGTCGTGACTGGATGGCTGCAGGCGTGTGAGGCGGGCTGCACGCAGCACGGAAGGCGCAACACGGGCCATCGCCTAGGCCGCCACGGCCTGCTCCTCCTTTAGTCGCAGAGAAATGGCCTTCGAGACGCCTTCCTCGGTCATGGAGATGCCGTAGATTGTATTGGCGGCCTCGATGGTGGTGCGGTTGTGCGAGATGACGATGAATTGGGTGTGCGCCGCGAGATCCTTGAGCATGTCGCGGAAGCGGCCCACGTTGGCCTCGTCGAGCATGGCGTCGACCTCGTCCAGCATACAGAAGGGCATGGGCTTCACTTTGAGCAGGGCAAATAGCAGGGCCGTCGCCGTCAACGCGCGTTCGCCGCCCGAGAGCAGCGCCAGCGACTGCGGGCGCTTGCCCGGCGGGCGGACGGTGATCTCGATGCCGGTGGTGGAGGGGGTCTCGGGGTCCGTCAGTGACAGTCTGGCCTGACCGCCATTGAAGAGATGTTCAAAGTAGTGCGAGAACTCGGCCGCTGCAGCGTGGAAGACCGACAGGAACTCCCTCTGCATTACTTCGTCGAGCTCCTTGACCACCTGCTGCAGCGTGGCGGACGATTGCGTCAGGTCATTCACCTGCTCCTGCAGGAACTCGTAGCGCTGCAGGACCTCGTGGTACTCCTGCGGTGCGCCCGGGTTGACGGCGCCCAGGCGGCGCAGGCGCGCCTTGAGGTCCGTGATGTCGTTGTTCAGGCTCTCGGGAAGCACGTTGACCGGCGCGAGAACCTCGCGGTCCTGGCCCAGGAACTCCATACGCAGTTGCTGAACGCGCTCGCTGGGGTACTCGATGTCGCCCAAGTCCTCTTCGATGCGTTGTTCCATGCTCTCAAGAGCGTCCTGCTGGCGCTCGCGCTCCAGAATCTGCTGGTTGTAGAGCGCTTCCAGCTCGCCCCCGTGCTGCCGGGCGCGCGCCAGTTCCTTCTCCAGCGCAGCGACTTGGCTGTCAAGGTCCACGACTTCGGCTTCCGCTGGGTCGAGCTGGGCGCCGAGCTGGGCGATGCGGGCTGCCAATTCGTTGCTGTCCTGCTGCAAACGGGCGACTACGCCCTCGATTTGGGCTGCCTCGCGCCCCAGCTCAGTAGAGCGGGCCGTGCGGGTCTGGGCCTCCTGGTCAAGCCGCTCCAGGTTGGCCTGCTGGGTGGCCAGCGACTGCTCCTGAACCTTGACCTGACGCTGGGCCACGGCCAGCGTGGTCTCGGCCTGCGACAGGGATTGGCGCGCTGTCTCTTCTTCTGAGCGCGTTGCCTCCAGCTTGGCTAACATCTCGTCAAGGCCGGCCTTACGGGCGCTGTGCTCCCGAGCGCGCGCGTCGACTTCGCGTTGCAGATCGACTGCCTTCTCTTCCAGGGCCGCCAGCTCCCGTTGCTGCTGCTCATCCAGGCGCTGACGCCAGCCGCTCTCTTGTTGCAGGCGCTCTAGCCTTTGCTGCAAGGCGGCCACAGCGCGCTCCTGCGCGTCGAGCTCGCGCGAGAGGCGCGTTGCATCGTCGCCCGCGGCGGCGATGTCCTTGCGGCAGGCCTGGCGCTGCTGCTCGGACGCCTGCAAAGCGGCTTGAACGGATTGCTGCTCGCCCTGCAGGGCCGCGAGTTGCGCGGGGAGTTCGCGCCACTCGCGCTCCTGGGCCAGCAGGTTGCTGCGGCCACCCTCGGAGCCTCCGGTGAGCATGCCACTCGAGCGCACGACGTCACCCGAGAGCGTGACAAAGCGCTGTCCACCGCGCAGTTGCGAACGCAGGCGGTGCGCGGTAGGCAGGTCCTCGACGATGATCACCGAGCCGAGCAGGAGCTGTGCAACAGTCTGGAAGCGAGGGTCGAACTCCACCAGGTGGTGTGCTAGCCCGAGCACACCGGCGCCGGCGGGCGCCTTCTCGACGGGAGGCGCAGTCAGGGTGTCTAGAGGCAGAAAGGTGGCGCGCCCGGCGCCGCGTTTGCGCAGCAGGTCGATGGCCGTGCTTGCGTCTTCCCAGCGCTCGACCACCAGCGATTGGGTGTGCACTCCCAGTGCAACCTCCACGGCACGCTCGAGCCTCTGCGGCACGCGCAACAGTCCGGCGACCGGACCGACGATGCCAGATAGCTTGGCCTGGCTCTCCAGCACGGCCTTGACGCCGGGGCCGAACCCGGCCATGCTGTGGCGCAGGCCCTGCAGGATCTCGCGGCGGTCCTCCAGGCGCTGCATCCTGCGCGTCGCCTCGGCCAACGCAGTGCGCCGACCCTCGACGTCCTTGTCCAACGCGGCCAACTGCTCCATCAACTGCGTCTGGCGGTCTCGGGAGGCCGCTAAGGATCGCACGCTTTCCTCGCGGCGTGCGCTGGCCTGGGCGATCTCACTACGGAAGGCAGCCAATTGGTCCTCCACGCCGCCCAACTCGCGCTGCTGTTCCTGGCGCTCGGCCAGCACTTGTGCCTTACGCTCCTGCACCTGCTTCAGACGGTTGCGTGCATCGGCCAGCGCAGTGGCGAGGCGGAAGGATTCGTCGCGGGTCTTATCGACGCCTTTCTCACCCTCGGCGCGCGCCGACTCGGCTCGCTGCCACAGCGAGCGCGCCTCCTCCCGGCGGGCGGTCTGGGCACTGACCTCGTCCTGCAGGCGTCTGCACTCGGCCTGCGCCGCGGCCAGGCCTTCTTTCAACGCGGCGCGCCGGGACTGCAGCTGTGCCCACTCGGCTTCAGCGTCTGCCTTGCGTTGCTGCAACTGGCTCAGGCGCTCGCGGCTGACCGCCAGCTCACGCCCTGTGGTTTCGGCCTGTCCATGCAGCTCGCTGCTGGCCTTGTGCCACACGCTGAGCTGGCGGCGCAGCTCGTTCTGACGGCCCTGCGAGCTGGCGATAAGCGTCTCGAGCTCCTGGATGCGAACGCGGCCCAGGTTGAGGTCCTCAAGCCGTCGCCGCAGCAGGCCTTCGGCCTCTGCCAGACGGTCCTGCAAGCGACGCCAGTGGTAGCCGTACCAGATGCGCAGCAACTGCTCCAGGTCGCGCTGCAGCAGCTCGCGTTCATCGGCGCGCTTGGCCTGGCGCTCCAAGTCGCGCAGCCGGGGAGCGATCTCGTTGAGGATGTCGTTGAGGCGCAGCAGGTTCTGCTGGGTCTCGGTCAACTTGGCCAGGGCTTCGTCGCGCTTTTCCTGATAGATGCGGATGCCGGCAGCCTCCTCGAAGAGGGTGCGCCGTTCTTCGGCACGCAGGCTGAGCGCGGCGTCAACCAGTCCCTGGCCTATGACGACAAAGCCGCCGCGGCCCAGACCGGCCCTGCCCAGCAGGTCGAGCACGTCGCGCAGACGCACGCGGCTGCCGTTCAAAGAATACTGGTTCTCGCCCGACCGGTAGGCGCGACGGGAGACCGTCACTTCGTCGAAATCAATGGGAAGCCAGTGACTGGCGTTGTCAAAGGTCATGATGGACTCAGCCATGCCCAGTTGCGCCCGGCGGCTGGTGCCGGCAAAGATCATGTCTTCAGTGCGTTTTCCGCGCAGAGCCGAGTAGGTCTGCTCTCCTAGCACCCAGCGCACGGCGTCGGCAATGTTGGACTTGCCGCTGCCGTTGGGTCCGACGACGGCCGTGATGCCTGCGTCGAAGAGCAGGTCGGTGTACAGGGCAAAGGTTTTGAATCCGCGCAGTTCCAGGCGTTTCAAGTACATGGTGAGGCTAGTATACATACGAATAGTGGGCCTGTCAAAGGGCAAGGCCGAGGGCGTCGAGGAGCTTCCCAGAAAGGTGGCGCCGCGATAACTGCACACGTGCCGAGACACCTTGCGGCGACGTTGGTTCATGCTGTGGGCAGAAAGGCTTAAGTACCGCGCGCAGGGGTGCCAGGTCGAGTGCAATTCCACGGGCCTCGTCAAGGAGCAGTTGTGTGGTCAATAGTACAGAGATCGATTGACACATGCTGAGACCACCAAAATCCGTCGTGAGCTATGACCACAGGAAGTGGTCAATAGGTCCACAGGGGCAGCCGCGATCTTGGGGTGTCCGAACGCACGAAGCGCCACCCATGCGAGGCCCGCGAACTGCAGCTTGGCATCTGAGCCTGCTTCAGGTACAACGCGGGCCATCAAAGCGATCCTGCTCGTGGATGATGAGATGAAGATCGCGCGCTTGGTGCGCGACTATGTGGAGAAGCCCAGCTTTCGCGTCCTGGTTGCCAACGACGGTCGAGCGGCGCTGATGCAGTTCCGGCGGGAGCGGCCGGACCTGGTGGTGCTGGATTTCAACTTGCCCGGCATGGATGGGCTGGACGTCACGCGGGCCATGCGCAGGGAGGACAACACGCCGCTGATTATGCTCACTGCGCGCGTGGACGAAACAGACCGCGTGGCCGGCCTCGAGCTGGGGGCGGACGACTGGAGCTCAAGCGCGAGGCAGTTGGCGTGGGCACGCTGCTTGCAGGCGTGGCCGAGGACCAGAGAATCGCACTGCGCGTTGTGGTCGCCGAGGGACTCCCGCTCCTGTAGGCCGACCCACAGCGGCTGCGACAGGTGCTGCGCAACTCGCTCAGCAACGCACTGCGCTTCGCGCCTCCTGACAACACGATCACACTGGACGCGACGCCGGCCGAGGGCGGACGCACGCGGCTGCGCGTGATCGATACGGGCGCTGGCATTCCTCCACAAGACCTGCCGCACGTTTTTGAGCGCCTTTACCGCGGCGACCAGGGCCGCACGCGCGAGGACGACGGCTCCGGCCTGGGCTTGGCCATCGCGCCGGCATTGGTCGATGCCCACGGCGGAAGCATCGGAGTCGAGAGCCAGGTTGGGCGGGGCACGTCGTTCAGCATCCTCTTGTGATGCCCTCGCGCAAGCCCTGTGTGCGGACCCACGGCCAAGCAGGCCGGGCTCCCGCCACGGAGTGCCGTTGGCGTCTCTTATTGCGGTCGGCGGGTACACTGTGGTGATGGACGGCTCGCCATGCGAGCTTCGTCTTCCTCAGGGGCGGTTTCGCAGCACTTCCAGTGCCATGAGTGTGATCCACTTGCTGGGCTTGCCCTTCTTCTCCAAGCTCGCCTGCATCTGGCCCGCTGGTGTGGCCTCCAGGATCCAGCGACCGTCAGGCTGCTGCTTTTCGCGCAAAACGGCGAGGGCGTCGGCCATGCGCTCGTCCTGGTAGCCCAGACGCGTGAGCACCCATAGGCCGCGCAGGATGTTGTAGCTGCAGAAGAAAGGGAATGAGACGGTCAGCCAATGAGGCTTGATCACCTCCCCGCCGTGGTGGTCGGAGCGGTAGAGGCGGTGCATGAGAAGGAACTCAGCCCCGCGCGAAATGGCCTGCCGCACGGCCGGCGTACGCTGCGTCTCGGGGATCTCGGAAAAGGCCTCCAACGGGCAGATCGTGCCGTAGAAGCAACCGTGCTTGTCACGCACGTGCGCTTGCCAGTAGGGGCACAGCCAGCCGCCATCCGAATTCTGGATGCCGACCAGCCAGTCTACAGCGCGCCAAACGCGCGGGTCATCGCCGTAGCCTAGCCGTCGCAGAGCGGCCACCAGGTTGCCCGTCAGGCATGACAAGGTCATCTGGTGCAGCAGGTCGGCGATGAACGGTGCTTCCTCAGCTGGCGGCTTGCCACGCGCCTCCTGGCGCTGCGCGACATAATGATACTCACGCCGTGCGCCCTCGGCTCCGGTCTCGGAGAAGCCGCCGTCTGGCTGCTGAAAGAGGAAGAGGTGCTCAGCGGCGCGCTGCACGCCTTCGTCGGCGCGGCTCAGCCCAAGGCAGCCCAGCAGCATTACGGTCCAATATGTGGACTTGTACTTGGGCTGATAGGGGGTGACGGCGTCGCACCAGTGGCCTGCGGGTGCTTGTTTGGAGAAGATGCGCTGCACGAGGCGCGAAGCGGGAACGGCTGCACGGGCCGCCTGCACCTCAGGGTCGCCCTCGGGACGCCCGAGGAGCCGACGCAGCGCCCAGTAGCGCACGGACGGGTTCTCTGGCTCCAGGAGCCAGGGCATGGGATCCGGTCTCGGGACAGAGCGAGTGCTTGCTATCGCTTCACTCCTCGGGAGAGCATCTGCCATCAACTTCTAGTGGCCAGTTGGCGGTCGGTAGTCAGCGAGCGGCGTGCAGGAGTCTGTGATGTGCTTGCCGCCTGGGTGGGTCTCAGCCGGAACTATTGTACCCTGGCCTGGCCGTGGGTGTCAAGTTGAAGGATCGCGATTTGGGCCGTAGGGCCGAACGTGGTACAATCCGTGCACTCACGAGCGGCGAGGAGCGGAGAGTGTCCGAGAAACCCGAGATCATCATCGTCTACGGAAGGGGGTGATCATGTTCAATGACCTGGAACAAGCGCAAGCGTACGTGCGAGAGCAGCAGTTTCGCATGATCGACTTGAAGTTCAGTGACCTGGCGGGGCGTTGGCATCACGTTACGGTTCCCGCCAGCCAGTTCAATGAGCATCTCATGCGCGACGGAGTGGGCTTTGACGCCTCATCGGTGGGCCTCAAGCCGCTCAAGGCAGGCGACATGGTGTTGCTCCCGGACTTGAAGACGGCCTTCCGCGATCCATTTTGGGAGGTGCCGACGCTGAGCTTCATCTGCTCAGCCTATGAGGCCGACACCAAACGCCCCTTTGCCCGCGACCCGCGCAACATCGCCAAGCGCGCCGAGGAGTACATGTGCGAGCTCGGCGTGGCCGACGAGAGCCGCTGGGGTCCAGAGTACGAGTTCTACGTCTTTGACAGCGTGGCGTACGAGAATCAGGTCAACACCGCCTCGTACCGCGTGGACAGCGCCGAAGCCGATTGGCAGAGCGCGCGCGGCGGGCACGGCCACCTCATCCCGCGCCATGGCGGGTATCACGTCATCCCGCCCAACGACCAGCTCTACAACCTGCGCTCCGAGATTGCGATGACCCTGGAGGGCCTTGGAATCGAGGTCAAGTACCACCACCATGAGGTGGGAGGCCCAGGCCAGTGCGAGGTCGAGACGCCCATGATGGGCTTCTTGCGCAGCGGAGACGTCACGCAGACGGTCAAGTACGTGACCAAGATGGTGGCCCACCGGCACAACCAGACCGCCACCTTTATGCCCAAGCCGCTCTACGGCGAGGCCGGCAGCGGGATGCACTTTCACCAGCACCTTTTCAAGGGCGGACGGAACGTGTTCTACGCCGCCGACGGCTATGGCAAGCTCAGCCCGGCCGCGCTGTGGTACATCGGCGGGCTGCTGCAGCACGGTGCGGCGGTGCTGGCCTTCACCAACCCGTCCACGAATTCCTATCGTCGTCTGGTACCGGGCTTTGAAGCGCCAGTCAATGCTTTCTTCAGCCTGGGCAACCGGAGCGCGGCCATCCGCGTGCCCAAATACGCCGACCAGCCCGACACGGCGCGCTTTGAGTTCCGCCCGCCGGACGCGACCGCTAACATCTACCTGGCGCTGACCGTGCAGCTCATGGCTGGCCTGGACGGCATCCAGCACCATTTGGACCCGTGCCAGTTGGGTTTTGGGCCGATTGACGAGAACACCTTCACCTGGAGTCCCGAACGGCGTAAGACGATCAAGCCACTGCCGTCCTCGCTGCACCAGGCACTGGACGCATTGGCAAACGACCATGAGTTCCTGTTGCGAGGCGGCGTGTTCGATGAGGGCCAGATCGCCGAGTGGATCAGAGTCAAGTCCGAGGACGTCTGCGGCGTGCTCAGTCGCCCACATCCGTACGAGATGGAGCTCTACTTCGACGTGTAGGGGGTCCACAGCATTCATCGTGGCAGGACAACGTAGCGTGCACACACACAGCAGACGACGTTTCTTGCGGCTCCTGGGCGGTTCTATTGCAGGTGCATGGCTGGGCGCCGGCGGAGAAAAACGACTCGGGTCTGCGCCGCTCGGTCCGGCGCGAGCTCCTGCAGAGCGCCCCGGCGCACCTGTGTTCATGTATCACACCACCCGCTGGCAGAACCTGACCACCGACCAGTTCCAGGAGCAAATGCGTATCCTGCACGAGCTGGGCTTTCGCACCCTGACCTTCCATGGCTTGCGCTGGTACCTGGAGCAGGGAATCGTGCCCCGTGGGCGAGTGATCATCACATTTGACGACGTGGCGAATTATGCCGGAGGCCATGCCAAGGAATATCTGCGCGGACCCTTTGGGGACTTTTGGCTCAACGCGTTTCCACCGCTGCAACGCTATGGCTTTACCGCCGTGTTGGGCGTGGTGACCGGATTGATGCCGGAGGAGGGCGAGGGCTGGGACTGGAAGAAGCTGCGCTTCCTCAGCGGGCTAAGCTACGAGCTGGCCTCGCACTCTGTTACGCACACGTACAAGATGATTGGGCGCCCGGCGTGGCTGACGCGCGAAGAATTCGGCACCGAGTTCAGTGCGTCCAGGAACAAAATCGAGCAGCAGTGCGGGATCGCTCCGATCACCTACATCTGGCCTTTTGGCTCGGTCAGGTACAAGGATGTGGCTGCCCAGCTGTATCCGGTACTGGTGACGGAGGCGGAAGGTGGGCCCATCACTGGCGCGGCGCAGTTGCAGCGGGTGCCGAGGTATCACCCGGACCTGCATATGGGCGACGGCTTCCGGCAATTGATGCTGCCGTTCCGCGAGCCGGGACGCAGTGCAGCCAGGGCACGTTGAGCAAGCCCGGGCCGACCGCTCAAGTTACGGCCCGGCATGCAGAAAAGGGGCGAGATGAAGACGATCTTGGAGTCCGCAACAGCACTCGTGCGCGACTACTGGCTGACCCTGGCTCTGGTGGGTGGCCTGGTGGTGGCGTGGTTCCTGCTGCGCACGTCCGGCAGCGGGCTTGCCAGCGTGGAAGAGTTCGATCGGCGCACTTCCAGTGGAAGACCCGTGGTGGTGGAGCTCTACTCCAACACCTGAAGCGCATGCCTCTTGGCCAAGCCTGCCGTTGACAGACTCGAGAAGGCGTTGCAGGGGCGCGCGGAGATGCTGCGACTGAACGTGGCGACACCGGTGGGGGCGACGTTGGTGCAGAGGTATGGCATCCGGGCGGTGCCCACCCTGTTGGTGTTTGGCGGGGACGGCACGCCTGTCTACGTGCAGCCCGGGCTGCCCGATGCGGGGGCTATTGAGCGGGCCGTGGCGGAGGTTGGCACTTGAGTGATCCCCTGCTCATTCCACAGGTGCGCTACCAGCTCCTGTCGCAGCCGCAGGAAATACGCGCCTACGGGGCCACGCTGCGGGGCGAGTCGGCGCTGGCCATCGACATGGAAGCCGACAGCCTATTCTCCTACCGCGAGAAAGTGTGCCTGGTGCAGATCTCCACAGCGTCGGCCAATACCATCCTGGACCCGCTGAGTGGGAACGGCGTCCTGGCGCTGGCGGACGTCTTTGCGGATGCGTCCATGCTCAAGGTCTTTCACGGGGCCGACTATGACCTGCGGCTGCTCAAGCGCGAGTACGGATTCGCGATGCACAACGTGACCGATACGATGATCGCGGCACAGTTCACGGGACGGCAGGCGTTTGGCCTGGGCGCACTGCTGGAGGAGCTATTCGGCCTGCACGTTGACAAGCGCTTCCAGCGTGCGAACTGGGCCGTGCGACCCCTGGACGCGGCGCACCTGAGCTACGCGGCGCTCGACACTGCCTACTTGCTTGAGCTTTGGCGACGGCTGCGCGCCGAGCTCGTCGAGCTGGGGCGGATGGCATGGGCTGAGGAGGAGTTCCGCCTGCTCGAGGCGGTGGCATCTGCTCCCGAGCAACCAGTCTCGTGCTTTGACGTCAAGGGCGCGGGTCACCTGCGGGGCAGGCAACTGGCTATCCTGCAGGCGCTGGTGGAGGTGCGCGACGAGACGGCTCGCGCCTGGGACCGACCGCCCTTCAAGGTGCTCTCCAACCAGGTGCTGCTGGACTGGGCGGAGCAGCCGCCCGAGGGCATGGCAGCGCTGCTCAAGACCAGGGCCGCGAACCAGGGTGTGCTGCAGCACATGGCCACCAAGGTTCTGGCCGCCATCCGGCGGGCCGCATCGGTGCCGCCAGAGGAGTGGCCGCGCAGGAACTCGCTGCCCTTTATGCCGCTCAGCGAAGAGCAGCAGGCGCGCCTCGAGCGGCTCAAGGCAGCCCGAGAGCGCGTGGCCACGAGGCTGGGGCTGAGCACGGGGCTGTTGGTGAACAACCAGACCCTGGAGAAACTGTCGCGGCTCTCGGCCCAGGAGGCCGCTCAGCAGGTCCAGTCCTCGCTCAAGCGTTGGCAGGTGCAGGCCGTGGGTGATGACCTGCTGCGCGCCCTTTGAAGTTGCACTACGAGCCACGGAGGGACAACCCATGAGACGCGATGCGAATTCGCTGCTGAAGCTGGCTTGTACCTATTCTATCGTCGCGCGCGACCTACAAACGGGCGAGATGGGCGTGGCGGTGCAGTCGCACTGGTTCGGGGTGGGGCGGCTGGTGTGCTGGGCCGAGTCCGGGGTTGGGGCTGTGGCCACGCAGGCCATGGTGGAGGTCTCGTACGGCCCAGAGGGCCTGGCGCGCATGCGTGCGGGTAGAAGCGCACCTCTGGTGCTGCAGGAGCTTCTGGCGGCCGATGCCCAGCGCGAGTTGCGGCAGGTGGCCATGGTGGATGCTCGCGGAGAGGCGGCGGTACATACGGGCGCACGCTGCATCGCGGAAGCCGGACACGAGCTGGGCCAGGGCTGGAGCGTGCAGGCCAACATGATGGCCACGCGCCAGGTCTGGCCGGCCATGGCGCATGCCTACCGTGAGGGGCGCGGAGACCTGGCCGAGCGCCTGCTGGCGGCGCTGGAGGCGGCCGAGGCGGCTGGCGGTGACGTACGCGGCAAGCAGGCCGCGGCCATGCGTATTGTGAAGCCCACACCCAGCGAAAGGCCCTGGGACGACGTTCTGGTCGATCTGCGCGTGGAGGACTCGCCCGCGCCGCTGCCCGAGTTGCGCCGGTTGGTGCGGCTCAACCGCGCCTATCAGCACATGAACCAGGGCGATGCACTGCTAGGCGAGGACAGCGTGCCGGAGGCGCTCGAGCAGTACCGCATCGCGGCGCAGATCGCACCCGAGATCGCCGAGCTGCCTTTCTGGCACGCCACGACGCTGGCCGACATGGGGCGGATTGACGAGGCGCTTCCGCTCTTCCGCGACGTGTTTGCGCGCGACCCGCGCTTGATCGAGCTGCTCAAGCGCGTGCCTGTCGCGGGGCTGCTGCACCTGGACGAGGCTGCATTGCGCCGCATTCTCGAGACGGCGCAATAGCACCGGTACTGGGTCAGTCGGGGTCAGTTGTTACCAGGACATAACAATCCAATGGAAACGGCCATGTCACAGCCAACATGGACATAATGACGCGGCATCGAGACCGGCAGAATTGGCTTGCCTGGGTTTGGCGGGCCCGACGGGTGCGACTACTCGTGCCTCAGTGCATCGATGGGGTCGAGCCGGGCCGCGCATGGTGATGGAAAAGTCGTCGGGCTGTTCGGGCGCGAGGCGGTGTGTGGCGTAGAGACCTCACCAGTGAGCGAGACCGCTGCCGTCAGGTCCCCGCGCGCGACGGTCACCGTCTCAGTCAGGCGTGACGGGCTGCCGGGCGCTTGCGGATGCGCAGCACGTACACGGCGATGCTTGCCATAAGGACACCTGCCACTCGCACATTGGCATGCGCGCCGGGTTTGGCTATAATGGGAGTGGCACGCGGCAGCACCGTCTCGTGGCCGTCAACCCAAGGTCCCACAAGGAGTCGACGATGATCCATATTGCGGATGGGCAGTTCCAGGACGAGCACGGGCGCACGCTGCTGCTGCGTGGAGTGAACCTGGGTGGGAGCAGCAAGGTGCCATACCGCCCCAATGGGGCGACGTATGTGCGCGAGGGCTTCTTCGACCACCGCAACGTGTCATTCGTGGGGCGTCCCTTTCCCCTGGAGCAGGCCGACGAGCACCTGACCCGGCTGCGGACCTGGGGCCTGACCTTCCTGCGCTTCCTGGTGCCCTGGGAGGCGGTGGAACACGCCGGGCCGGGCGTCTACGACGAAGAGTACCTGGACTTCCTGCACGCCGTGGTGCGCAAGGCGGATGAGCATGGCCTGCAACTGTTCATCGACCCACACCAGGATGTGTGGAGCCGCCTGTCGGGCGGGGACGGGGCTCCAGGCTGGACGTTTGAGGCCATCGGCATGGATGTGACGCGCTTTGCCGAGACGGGCGCGGCCATCGTGCACGCCACGCACGGCGATCCCTTCCCGCGCATGATCTGGCCTACCAACTATGGCAAGCTGGCCGCGGCGACGATGTTCACGCTGTTCTTCGGCGGCAACGATTTTGCGTCCAAGACGCTGGTGGACGGTGAGCCAGCGCAGGAGTATCTACAGCGTCACTACATGGATGCCATGAAGCAGGTTGCCCGGCGCCTGAAGGACCTGCCCAACGTGGTGGGCTACGACACACTGAACGAGCCCTCCAACGGCTACATCGGGTGCGCCGATCTCAACTCTAACACAGGCGGCCTGCTGCGGTTGGGCGACTCGCCCACGCCCCTACAGGGCATGTGGCTGGGCGCGGGCATTCCACAGGACGTGGAAGTTTGGGACCTGCGTGTCAGCGGTGCCAGGCTGCTGGGGCGGCGGCGCGTCAACCCAAGTGGCGTGCGCGTGTGGCAGGACGGACGTGAGTGCGTCTGGAAGGAGAACGGCGTATGGGGCCTGGATGCGCAGGGCGCGCCCCAGCTCTTGCGACCGGATCATTTTGTGCAGGTCAATGGCCAACCTGTGGATTTCGCCAACGACTATCTGCGCCCCTTTGCCAACCGCTACGCGCGCGAAATCCGCAGCGTGGATCCCAAGGCGGTGATCTTCGTCGAGAGCGTGCCGGGGCAAAGCCACTTACGCTGGGGTCCGCAGGACGCTCCCCACGTGGTGCACGCTGCGCATTGGTACGATGGCCTGACGCTTTTCACCAAGAGCTTCCGGTCGTGGCTCAACGCCGACCTGACGACGGGCAAACTGGTGTTTGGCTCGGGCCGGGTGCTGCGCATGTTTTCCCAGCAACTGGCGAAGGCCAGGGAATGGTCGCTGACACAGATGTGCGGGGCACCCACGCTGATCGGTGAGGTCGGCATTCCCTTTGACATGGGGCAGAAGAGGGCCTACCGCACGGGCGATTTCTCTGGGCAGACGCGGGCCATGGATGCCAACCTGTGTGCCCTCGAGGCCAACCTGCTGAGCTACACGCTGTGGAACTATACCGCCGACAACAGCAACGACCGCGGGGACCAATGGAACGACGAAGACCTCTCGATCTACAGTTCGGACCAGCGTCGCGACCCATCGGACATCCACTCTGGAGGGCGAGCGTTGGCGGCGGTGGTGCGCCCCTATGCCTGCAAGGTGGCCGGTGAGCCGCTGCGCATGAGCTTTGACCGGAGAGCCCGCCGGTTCGAATTCGAGTTCCGGCATGACCCGCAGGTGCAGGCGCCCACCGAGGTCTTTGTGCCCGGCTACCAGTACCCCGACGGGTGCGCGGTCGAGGTCTCCGACGGCACATATGAACTGGACCAGGCCAATCAGTTGCTTCTGTACCGTTGCGGCGCGGAGCGGGAAGTGCACTGTGTCCGCATCACACCGCTGCGACGCAGTGGCTAGAACATCCCGCGCCACACTGTGCCGCGTCGAAGCGTGCACACAGCCACGATAGTCGGGCACGCTTCAATCATCAAAGTCCTTTGGAGGTGACTCGCATGTTTTCTTGGAAGCCCATGGAAATGATCGGAATGCCACTCGACTCAATGGGGAAAGCGATGGTCGTGACGCTCAAGTGCGACCGCGAGATGGCTCTGGTCGCGGCGGGTGACACGGCGACCGCAGTACTGCTCGATACTGCGCAGACCTGCACCCTGCTGCAGGGGGAGGGCCAGGTTGCCGCTGTGGCGCTGACCCCGGAATTTGGCCTGCTCGCGGCAGCGCGCGAGGAAGAGTTCAGCGCTGCCGGCCCTGCAAGCAAGCGACGCGGTGTGGTCCACGTCTGGCAGGTGCCTTCGATGCAGGAGGCCTGGACGGCTCCTTCAGGGCCGCTGCTCGAGTTCAGCCGCGATGGCCAGGTTCTGGTCAGTCTAGGCCCGGCCGGGGTCCAGAGCTGGAATGGGGCGAAGGGCACGCCACTGGCCTCGGTCGACTGGCGTGGGCTCAAAGTACGTCCGCATGGCATAGCGGTCTCGCCCGACGGGAGTTCGACCGCCGTTGCTGGTCCAGGCGTCTGGCTGGTGAGTATAGCTGGTGAAGTGCGGCGGTTGGCGGCAGGCGACGACGTTCAGGACGCCCACAGCGTCGCCTTCAGTCCTGGCGGCACCTTGCTCGCTGCACGCTGCGCGGATGGCACCATCCGGCTGTGGGACACCGGCAGCGGGAGCGAAGTGCGTCGTTGGGAGTTCCCGGCGCAGTTCGTGCGGGACCCCCTTGCGTTCACGGCGGACGGAGGCCTGCTGGTGGTGGCTTCGGCGGGCAGCATCGGCGGCGTGCACTTCTGGGATCTGGAGACAGGCGCTGAGGCGGGCCGCCTTTGCGCCGAATACCCGCAGCTTGCGCCGACCGCGGGCGCCAACCGGGTGGCGATCAGCGCCGGCGCGGAGCTGGTGGTGTTCGCCTATGTGCGGCCCCAGGAGGTTCAACTGCAGGCCTGGCAGATCGAGGAATCGTGATCTCATGAACAAGCAGCGCAGCTCACGCACGTGCTTCCTGTGCGGCCGGCAAAACGACGTGAGCCTCAAGGTGACCTGGTACAACGACCCCGAGGCGCAGCAGGTGCGGGCAACCGTCACGGTGCCGGAACAGTACAACGGCTACCCGGGCGTCGTTCACGGCGGCATCGTCGCGGCCCTGCTCGACGAGACGGCCGGGCGTTCGTTGCTGCTGCAGGGTGACGACCACGAGTTGATGGTGACGCTCAAGCTGGAGGTCAGGTACCGTCGGACCACACCGACGGGACAACCGCTCACTCTGGTGGGTTGGACCGTCCGGCACAGCGGCGGAAGGGCCAGGGTGGCGGCGGAAATCCGGCTGGCCGACGGCACGCTGACCGCGGAGGGCGAGGCACTCGTCGCGCGGCCCTCCGCCGACGTAGTGCGAAGCTGGGACGCGGAAAAGCCCTATTGGCGCGTGTACGACGACTAGGGATGAGGGGCTCAATGTGGTGGCGCCGACCGGCGCAGCAGGTCTCGGGCGCCGAGGAGCACGATGCTGGCGACGATGATCGTCGCGCCCAAGAGTTGCTGAGTCGAAAGGCGCTCGTGCAGCACGACAAAGGCCAGCAGGCTGGCCACCACGGGCTCGAAGGCCACGATGATGCTGGCCACGCTGGCAGGCAGATCGGTCAGGGCCGTGGTGTAGAGCAAGCCTGCGCCCAGGGTAGGGACCAGGCCGAGCAGGGCCAGCCACCACAGCGCGCCCGGAGTGTGCAGCGCGTGCCACAGCTCCGGCCCAGACTGGGCCAGGCCCAGCAACGGCAGCCCAAAGCCCAGGCCGAAGGTCAGAGCGGTCCACGGCGAGTAGCGGCGCACCAGGTACTTGTTGAAGAGGCTGTAGCAGGCGTAGCAGACGCCAGAGGCCAATCCCAGCGCAATGCCCAGCGCGTTGAGGCGCAACAACGTCGGGCGAAAAGCCTGCGCCACCAGCGCTGCGCCCAACACCGTCCCGGCCAGGGCCAGCGCCTTGAAGCGATCGAGCCCCTCCCCCAGGAAGAGCCAGGCGTAGAGCGTGACCCAGAACGGCGCGGTGTAGAGTAGCACCGCAGCCACCGACATGCCCGCCACGCGCACGGCGTAGACCGCAAACAGGTAAAAGGCGGCGATGCCCACGGCGCCCTGGCCGAGAAAGAGCGGCAGGTCGCGGCGCTGGATGCGCAACCAGTCGCGGCGAAAGAGCGCCGAGAAGGACACCAGCACGAGCAGCGCCATGCCCGCGCGAAAGAAAGCGATGGCGGGCGGCGAGATGGCGAAGCGCTCGCCCAGGAAGGTGTAGAAGAGTCCCAGGGTGCCCCACAGCGTGGCAGCGCCCAACACCAGCAGGTATCCGCGCGCGGTGCTATGGCTAGCGGGATGGGGCATGGGACCTCCGTGTGAGTTGGGAATCAGCGCAGGGCCAGCAGGGCGGCGAAACGGCCCGTGTGGCCGTTTTCTGCGCGGTGCGAGTAGAACTCGTCGGTGCGGCAACTCGTGCACAGGCCGCTGTCCTCGATGCGCTGCACCCCTGCGGCCAGGAGCTGGCGGCGCACGGCGGCGGGCAGGTCAAAGCGCCACTTGCCACTGGCCTGCTCCAACAAGAGGTCGTCGCACACGCCGAACGCCTGCCGGACGGGCTCGGCCAGCTCCGGCCCGACCTCATAGCAGCAGACGCGGATGCAGGGGCCCAGGCCCGCCCACAGGTCGGCCGGGTGGCAGCCGAAGCTCTGCTGCAGGGCGGTCACGGCGCGCGGCACGACGCCGGCCACGACGCCGCGCCAGCCCGCGTGCACTAGCCCGATGGCGTTGTGCTGCGGATCGCAGAACAGCAGCGGCAGGCAGTCGGCAAAGCGCAGCAGCAGGGCTGTGCCGGGCTCGCGGGTGATGAGTGCGTCGGTGGCAGGCAGCGTGGTGCCGCCCTCGGCCGCGCCCGCCACGGCCACGTGATCTCCGTGCACCTGGCGCGCTGTCACCACGCGCTCTGGCCGCACGCCGAGCGCCTGGAAGAGCGCGGTGTGGTTGGCCTCGACGGCGGCGGGGTCGTCGCCGACGAGGCTGCCGACGTTGAGGCCGGCAAACGTGCCCTCGCTGACGCCGCCCATGCGGGTGAAGACGGCGTGGCGCACCCCCGCGTGCAGTGCCAGCGACTCGAACTGATAGTATGCCACACCCTGCGCGACGCGGCGGATCATGCCTGGGGCCACCGGTCGAGTATTGTCGCACGCAACGCCGCGCGACCCTCAGGGCTGATAAAGGCCGAGTCGGCGGCGGTCAGCATGGTGCGCTGCATCTCCTGCAGCCCCCAGCCGAACTGCTGCCGCAGCTTCCAGTATTCATGGGTGAGACTGGTGTTGGAGGTGGTGCGCCCGTCAGTGTTGACCGTCACGGGCAGGCCCAGCTTCAGATAGCGGTCGATGGGGTGTTCGGCCAGGCTGGGCACGGCGCGGGTCTGGACGTTGCTGGTAGGGCACATCTCCAGCGCGATGTGGCGCTCGCGAACTGGGATGAAGAGTGCGGGGTCTTCCTCCAGGTGCACGCCGTGGCCCAGGCGCTGCGCGTGCAGCAGGGTGATGGCTTCGCGGATGCTGTCGGCGCCGGCGGCCTCGCCCGCGTGGACGGTGCGCGGCATGCCCACGCCCAGCGCCAGGCGGAAGGCCGTGCGGTGCGGAAAGCCCGCGTGCGCGGCCTCGTCCGAGGCCAGGTCCAGGCCCACCACCTTGCCCGGACGCCAGTTGGCGATGGCGTATTGCGCCACCTCGTGGCTGAGCGCCGAAGGGTCGTGTCGCAGGCAGCAGATGAGCTGGCCGGTCTGCACGCCGAAATCCTGGCGGGCTCTGTGCAACCCGGCGGCCACGGCGTCGATGACCTGCTGCATGCTGAGGCCGCGCCGCACGCAGAGCTGCGGTGCGTAGCGGATCTCGGCGTAGACCACGTTCTCGCGCGCCATGTCTTCGACCAGCTCGTAGGCTGCGCGCTCCAGGGCGGGGGCGGTCTGCAGCACGTCCAGCGCCGCGTCGACGCGGGTCAAATAGTCCGCCAGGTCGTCGCAGACCTCAGGGCAGATGAGGGCGGCGTTGAGGTCGTCCGGCAGGTGCACGCCCTGCACGGCGGCCAGCTCGCCGGCCGTCTGCGGGCGCAGCGAGGTGTCCAGGTGCACGTGCAGTTCAACCTTGGGCAGGTTGTGGATGGTCTCTTCAGTGATCGGCATTGATCGGGTCTCCGGTCTCCTTGACATGTAGGTGAAGCGTGAAACGTGAGGCGTGCGTGGCTCTTGGCCTCCTATTGCGGCGGCGTGGGGGCCGCATGGATGAAGGACCAGGGCAGGGGCTCGGAGGGTGCGCGGGCGCGGGTGAAGTCGGCGCTGGAGAGGCCGTGCTGCTGCAGGGCGTGGTGCCAGTCGGCCAGGGCGGGCGCGTCGAGGCTGGCCAGGACGGGCCCCAGGCGGCGGTCGCCGCGGGCGAGCACGGCCTGCACGCTGGCCCAGGGCAGGCTGTCGGTGGCCAGGCGCACCTTGAGAGGGCGCAGGCCGCCCTGCAGCGCGCGCATGCGCCGGCGCAGCACGTCCTGGGGGGCCATGGCCTCGCGCTCAAAAGCGGTGTGCGACTTGGGCACAAAGGCGGCCACGCTGGCCAGCACGCGCCCGTTGAAAGCCTGCGTGACCTCGCGCACGAGATCCACACTGGCCTGCACGTCTTCGTCCTCCTCGCCCGGCAGGCCCAGCATAAAGTAGAGCTTCAGTTCCGGGAAGCGATGCTCGGCCGCACGGCGGGCCGCCTCCAGGATGTCCTCGCGCCGGATGCGCTTGTGGATAGCCGCGCGCAGGCGCTCGGAGCCCGCCTCGGGGGCGATGGTGAGGGTGCGCGCGTGGCTGGCGGCCAGGGCGCGCAGCAGCGATTCGGGCAGCGGCGCGGCGCGCAGCGATGACACCGAAACCTGCAGGCCCAGCTCCTGCAGTCCGTCCAGCAACGCATCGATGTGAGAGTAGTCCGAGACTGCCGCGCTGACCAAACCGACCTTCTGGCGCTGCGCGCGCGCGCGGCGGGCCTGCTCCAGGATGGCCGGCACGCTGCGCTCGCGCTGGGGGCGGTAGAGGCAGCCCGCCAGACAGAAGCGGCAGGCGTGCTTGCAGCCGCGCGCGATCTCGATCAGGCCCATGTCGCCAAACTCGGTGGCGTGCGAGTAGACGGCAGTGTGGGTAGGGAACGGATCCAGTGCGCGCACCCACTGGCGCTGCACGGAGGATGCGGGATACAGCGGCGCATAGATACCGGGAATGCGGGCCAGTGCTTGCAGCAGCTCTTGTCGGAGGCCCGGGATGCCAGCGCGCAGCGCGTCTACCAGGCGTGGCAGCACCTCGTCCGACTCACCGATCACGAACGCGTCGCACAGGTCCGCCAGAGGCTCGGGATTGGCGGTGACGGCGGGGCCGCCCGCGAGCAGAAAGGGGTAGCTTTCGTCGCGCTCGGCCGCCAGCGGCGGAATGCCGGCTCTGCGCAGCAGTGACACGAAGTTGAGGTAGTCCAGCTCGAACGAAAACGAGGTGGCCAGCACGCTGAACTCGGTCAACTGGCGCTGCGTCTCGAGGGAGAGGGGGATCTCGTCGGGCTCGAACCGGCGGAAGCCGCAGAAGGCGCGCTCGCAAACCACATCCGGGCGCGCGTTGAGCATGCCGTAGAGCGTCTGCAAGGCCAGGCTGGACATGCCGACGTAGTAGGTGTTGGGGTAGAGCAGCGCGATGGGTAGCTTGCCGCCCCAGCCCTTGACCACGGCTCCTTGCTCGCGCTGCAGTATGCGCCTGGTGTCCTCAACGGCAGCCCAGCTCATGGCGCTAGTAGTCGAAGAGGGGCTGCATGGTCTCGCCCTCGTGGATGCGGCGGATGGCCTCGGCGAAGAGCGGAGCCACCGACAGCACCTCCATGCCCTTGATGCGCTTTTCGACGGGGATGGGCACTGTGTTGGTGGTGACGATGGACTTGATCTCGGGCACGGCGGCGAGCCGCTCGATGGCGGGGCCGCAGAAGATGCCGTGCGTGCAGACCAAGGTGGCGTGCTCGACGCCATGCGCGCGCAGCAGCTTGACCGCTTCGATCATCGAGGTGCCCGCGGCGATCTCGTCGTCGACCAGAATGACGCGCTTGCCTTGCACGTCACCAATCAGGCCATCCACCACCACTTCGCGGTCGCTGATGCGCCTTTTGTTGAGCGCGGCCACGGGCAGGCCCAGCTCGCGCGCCAGGTGCGCGCCGCGTTTGGCATGGCCGATGTCGGGCGTGACCAGCACAGTGTCTGTGAGGTCCTTGTCGCGAAAGTAGCTGGTCAGAAGCGGCATCGAGCTGAGGTGGTCGGTGGGCACGCTGAAAAAGCCGTGCACCTGTGGGTTGTGCAGCGTCATAGTGAGCACACGGCTGGCGCCTGCGGTGGCGAGCAGGTCGGCCACCAGACGGCCAGCGATGGAAATGCGCGGCTCGTCCTTCTTGTCAGAGCGACTGTAGGAGTAGTAGGGAATGACTGCGGTGACGCGCCGGGCGGACGCCGAACGAGCGGCATCCAGCATCAGCAGCAGCTCGAACACGCGGTCGCTGACCGGCGGCGGGTAAAAGGGCTGCACGATAAAGACGTCGCGCTCGCGCACCGTCTCTTCGAGTTGCACGTAGAGGTTGTCGTTGTAGAAATGCCGGGTGACTGAGGCGCTGAGCTTGACGCCGCGCAGGGCGCAGATCTCTTCGGCCAGTTCGCGGTGAGCGCTACCGCCAAAGATGCAGTAATTGTCTCTCAATTCCTCACTCCTCCCTTTCACAGTGCCTGGAACGGGCCCAGGCGAGTTGACTCACCGTAGAAACGGGACCACGTAGGCCCACAAACAGGCCAGGTCCAGGGCCACGAAAGCTGCCAGGAGCGCCGCGGGCGACAGCCAGCGCCAGCGAGCGGGCAACCACCCTGCACTGGTGAAAAAGCCCGCGCAGGCGGCCAACAAAGCCAGGCCCCACCCGGACACGTTGCCGCGCAGCAAGCCAAGAGCCAGCAGGGCCATGCCCAGGGCGACCAGCGCGCCAGCCACGCAGCGTGCCGTGCGTGGACGGAGCAGCTCGCGCAGGCTCAGCCCTGCGGCCAGCGCCAGCGGGCCGAGGGCCGGGAACAGGTAGCGGCCCTGGGGCTGCAGGAATCCGAAATTGTAGCCCAGAAATGTCGCGATTGACAACCCGGCGGCAGCCGTCAGCAGCCACAGCGCCCGTCGCTGGAACGGGGATACGGTCAGCGCGCCGCTGCGCGCCCGCCACACGAAAACCAGGAGGCCGACGGCAAGCAGGCCGCAGAAAAGCACCAGGCCCAGGTAGATGCGCTGGTCGACTGGCACGCCCATCCAGCCGAACTGGGCCCAGAAGCTGCGAAAGGTGGTCAGGGCGAACTCCTGCGCCAGCCGCGCCGCTCCGATCTGCGCCAGGCGTTCGGCCGTGCGCATCTGCCCGGCCGCCACCAGCTCGTGGCGCTGCCAGGCCAGCACGTCCAGGCCGCCGTAGACCACGGCGTTGCGCACCAGCCAGGGCGTGAGCAGCAGTAGCGCGGGCGCAGTCAGGGCCAGCAGGTAGCGCAGCCTGGCGCGCAGGCCGCCCTGTGCGTTCACCCACATAGCGGGCAGGGCCGCCGCGGCCAGCGGCAGGTAGACGGTGGTCTTGGTCAGTTCGGCCAGGCCCACGAGCACCCCGATGGCGATGGCGCGGCGCGTGCTCAGCCCCTCGCGCAGGGCGCGCACGGATTGCCATAGCACCAGGGCCAGCAGCAGTTCGGCCAGCGTGTCATTGTTGATCGCGGCGGTCAGCGCCAGGTGCATGGGAACGCCGGCTGCGAACGCCGTCGCGGCCAGGGGCAGGAATGGGTTCTCAGGGAAGATCTCGCGCACCAGCGCGTAGATGACCAGCAGCAGCGCCGCGCCGAGCAAGACTGAGAAGAGGCGCAGCGCCAGGAATTGCCCTGCGAAGCCCAGGCCGGCGCTCACACGATAGACGACAGCCGCCAGCGCATAATAGAGCGGGGGCTGGTGTGACTCGTAGCGGATGGAATCGATCGGCA
>Ga0315289_10002620_pt1 | contig 27513 bp, 18 predicted proteins | sample YL17G11_40_MG_FD_203452 | JGI IMG/M metagenome (GOLD analysis project Ga0315289, IMG submission 203452) | Sediment microbial communities from Yellowstone Lake, YNP, Wyoming, USA - YL17G11_40 | ecosystem: Environmental > Aquatic > Freshwater > Lake > Sediment | place: USA: Wyoming | collected...
TCACACACACTCTCGCTCTCACTCTCTCTCTCACCCTCTCTCTCGCTCTCTCTCTCTCTCTCTCTCTCTCTCTCTCTCTCTCTCTCTCTCTCTCTCTCTCTCCCTCTCTTTTCTTCTTTTCACTTTCCATCCTCCGGGAACAGCGCATCCACAAACGCCTCGGCATCAAAGGGCTGCAAGTCGTCAACCTGCTCCCCAACGCCCACAAACTTGACGGGGATCCCCAGCTCCGAAACGACCCCGACGACCGCACCCCCCCGAGCGCTGCCGTCCAGCTTCGTCACGACGAGCCCTGAGAGCTTGACGGCCGCGTTGAACTCCCGCGCCTGCGCGGTCATGTTGAGGCCCGTCGTGCCGTCGAGGACCAGCAGCGTCTCGTGCGGGGCTCCCGGGAGCGCCTTGGCCAGCGAGCGGCCGCACTTGGCGAGCTCGGCCATGAGGCCGTCGTTGGTGTGCAGCCGGCCGCTCGTGTCGCACAGCAGCACGTCGATCCCCCGGCCCTCGTCGCTCCTGCCCCTGCTCTCCGCCGCCCACTTCGCCGCCCTGTAGAGCACCGCGTCGGGCTTCTGCGCGTCGCCGCTGTCGGCCATCGCGACGCCCGAGCGCTCCGCCCAGCCGGCGAGCTGCTCGGCGGCCGCGGCGCGGTACGTGTCGCCCGCGGCCAGCGCGACGGTCGCGCCGCCCGCTCTCAGTCTCGCGGCGAGCTTGCCGATCGTCGTCGTCTTCCCGCCGCCGTTGACGCCGACGACCATGATGACGGCCGGGGGGTTTTCCTCCGCGACCGCGAGGTTGAGCATCGAGGAAGAAGGAGGGGAAGAGGAGGAGGAGTAGGAGGAGGGGGACGAGCTGCCCTCCGTCGCCTTCGGTTGGAGCGCCGCGACGACGGCCCTCTTGAGGGAAGACTTTAAATCGGCGGGCGTCTTAGCCTTGCCGTTGCGGACGTCGTCCCGGACGCCGTCGACGACGCGGAGGGCCGCGCGGGGACCGAAGTCGGACGCCTGGCGTTTGAGTTTGAGGGGAGAAAGAAGTGGAGAGAAGAGTTAGAGAGAGTTCATTTTCACTCTCTGTTGCTGCTCGACCGCCTCTCTTTGAAACAATGAAACGAAACGAAACTACTGCCAACTCACGATCAGCGCCTCCTCGAGCTCCTCGAGCGCGTCCTCGCTGTTCTCGAGGGTCCAGTAGGCGAAGAGCTCGTCGACGACCTTTGGTAGTTTTGCGGTATGGTTTTGGAGAGAGAAAAGAGATAAGATAAAGTTTTTCAGTTTTTGCCGAGCCAACGACGCCGACTCCAATTCCCACCTGAATTCAACCAGATTTTCTTCTCTCCCCCTATCCAAAACTCACTCCGAGCTTCTCTCGGGTCTTGCTGGCCCCCTTGAAGACGCGCTCGATGTCCGCCGTGGCCTTTTCGGTGAAAACGCGGCCGAGCTTTTGAAACAGGGAAGGGCCGCCACCGGTCGCGGCAGAGGCGATTGTAGTTCGTCGACGCGAAGAAGACGGAATGGCGGCGTTTGGCGTTTGTCGAGGGGCAACAGAGAGTCTAGCGATGTTGCTGCTCGCAGGGCATGTTCGTGCGTCGTTGAGCGCCCGCATCGTTGGATGCGAATCCGAGAAAACAAAAAAAACGGAACGAGGAAAAGTGTGGAGAACAATGGAGTTCGAGAAGTGGCTAGTTTTTTTTTTTTTTTTTTTTTTTCCGACTCTGCTTTGTCCTCCTCTCCCTCCGTCTCTTTCTTTCGAATTCCGGTACATTTGATAATTTTACACAGCCAGCGCCCTCTCGATCTCGTCGACTATCCCTCGCTGCCCTCTGTCCCCGACCCTGTGAATCACGGTGAGCGAGCGGAGGAGAGATGGCGAGGAAGAGGCGGCTCTTCCTCCCTCTCCGCGACTCTTCTTCTTCTTCGCCGCCGCTGTTCCCTTGGAGAGCAGGAGAGAAACGCCGCGCAGCGTCCTCGTCGCCTTCCTGTTCTGCTCCGGAACGTTGTCCGGCACTGCGAAAGACGCCAATAACTCTGCTGCGATGGAACAGAGGGCCGCCGAAACTGCAGCGGGCACGACCGAGTTCTTGGAGTTTGCCCTCTGTTCAGCTTCCGAGACCGCGGCCGCCAAGAGCGCTGCAGACAAAGCGCCGTCGTCGTTTCCTCCTCCTCCTGCTCCTCCCCCCCCCTCGAGGAGGAGCTTGCAGAGCTTAGAGGAGAGCGCAGCAGGCGCGTGCGTCTTGATCAGAGAAGACGCGAGCACTCCCGCGGCTGAGCCGAGGAACTCCGAGGAAGAACAAGAGAAAGAGGAGGCAGCGGCGGCGACCCACGCCGCGTGCTCGACCGATTCCTCTTCTCCGACTTTCGCCTCCAAGCTCTCTGCTCCCGTCATTTTCGTCGCCGCTAGCGGCAAGAGAGCCTCGGCGAGCGCTCTGGGAGAGAGGCGAAGCCTCAGGTCCTTGGAGAGCGAGGGTCGTTTCTGCAGAAGGAGCGAGCAGAGCGAGGCCGACGCCGAAGCCGCCGCCGAAGCAGCAGCAGCAGTAGCAGCAGCAGCAGCAGCAGCAGAAGCGAGCAAAGAGAGTAGGCGCGCCAGGAGCAGCGAAGAAGAAGACGGAGAAGACGAAGCAGCCGCTGCTGCAGACAAAAGCGACGCGACTCTCTCCTCGGCATCAGACGGCGGAGAAGAAAGCGAAGCAGACGCCAGCGCCTCCGCTGCCTCCTCTGAAGAGGAAGCAAAAGGGGCGCTCGCGGCGGCGGCGGCGACGCCGGCCCGGAGGAGCTTCCCGAGCTTGCCCCTCGGGCCAAAGTCCTCCGCCTTCGCCGAGGCGCATCGGAGAGCGGCGCAAGTGGCCGAGACGGCGTGCTGTGGCCTCGCAGTAGTCGCGAGCCGGTCGAGGAGCAGATGGAGAGAGGAAAGAGAAGAACAGGAAGAAGAAGAGGAGGAGGAGGAGGGGGACGACAGCAGCCTCGAGACGATCTCTCCCGCCGCGGCCGCGCCCGAGGAGCCCGACCCTATCGCGTCGCAGGCCCAGAAGACCAGCCCTTCTTCCGCGGCCGCGGATTCCTCTTCTGACGCCTCGGCTGCTGCTTCAAGGAGGGCCTCGACGAGGGCGAAGGTGGCGTCCGTCGGGGAACTCCCCGCCGCTGTCGTCGCCTTGGTCTCTTCTTCTTCTTCTTCTTCTTCTTCTTCTTCTTCTCCGGTTTCTGCTCCTCCGCCGACGACCACCCTCGCCGGCAGCGCCTCCCCTCCTCCTCCTCCTCCTCCTCCTCCTCCTCCTCCGGCAGCCAGCGACTGGAAAGGGGGGTTGCGGCGAACGTAGGCGATCTTCCCTTTCCGAACGGCGTCGATCAGGGGCTTCAGAAGCCCGAGAGAGGCCTGGGCCGAGCCCGCGGCGGAGACGGCGGCGGCGAGCGCGTCGTCGAGCAGCAGGCGGTGCCTCCGTTGCTGCTGCTGCTGCTGCTGCTGCTGCGGCTGCTGCTCTCGGCCCTCCCCGGGAAAGTAGCTCGCCCGCAGGAACTCTCTCAGGACGGGCTCGTCCAGGGCGAGCAGGGCCGCCGCCCCGGTCGCGGTGGCTCGCGCGCGCGCCCGCTCGTCGGCGGGGGGCGGGCTGGGCAGCGAGGAGGCTCGGAGGCGGGCCAGGGTCGCGGCCGCGGCGGGGCCGAGAGCGGCCGCGGCCGGCGCCGGCGATCGGCGCCTCCTCTGCCTCTTCGCCGCAGGGGCGTTCGCGGCCGTGGCGTCGCCGCCGGCGCTGGCGGGGCGCTTGGAGCGGATGCTGTCTTCGGGAGCGCCGCCGCAGCCGCCGCCGCCGATGCCGCCGCTCGAAGCGGAGGGCGGGCGGATGGTGACTTTGAGCTTCAAGCCCATGACTGTTTCCTTTCTCCCCCTCGCGCCGAAAAAAAAAAGAGTGCGAAACGCAGCGAGAGCTCGCCGCCATGCAGAATTTTTCGGCTTTCTAAACGAAAACTCGAAGGCGTTCCCGACGAAAGATGCGAGCTCCGCTCGTCATGAGCTCCGCCACTCGCCCTCCGGCCGTCTCGCAAACGCCTGCTGTCGTTATCTGGGACAAGGAGGTAGACTTCACATCCAAATTCAAGTTGGGGAGAGAGCTCGGGAAAGGTAAGTTTGCAGCCAAAGATGGAACGAGGGCCCTTATTCCGGCCCTTGCCAAGCTTTTCGGTTGCGCCCTTATTCTCTTTGACCTCGACTTCTCCATGTCCTTTCTCCTCCCCTCTCTTCTCCTCCTCCTCCTCCTCTTTTCTCACCCCCCCCCCCTTCCTCACGTACAAAGGCTCCTACGGCATCGTCTTCCACGGCACCCGCCTCTCCGATGGCCAACCCTGCGCCGTCAAGTGCATCCCGAAGACCCGCATCGCCGCCGACGCCGCCGCGCTCGACGACGCCCGGAGGGAGGGGGAGGTCCTCTCTCTGGTCTCGCCGGGCCCGGGCATCGCGTCTCTGCTCGCCCTGGCCGAGGACCGGCACAACGCCTACTACGTCACCGAGCTCTGCAGCGGCGGGGAGCTCTTCGACGCCCTGGTGGCCAGCGGCGCCGGGTTCGGCGAGGCCGACGCCGCGGCGTGCTTCGAGGCGATGGTGCGGGCTCTGGACCACGTGCACCAGCTGGGCGTGACGCACAGGGACGTCAAGCCCGAGAACTTTTTGTTGGTCTCCGAGGAGGAGCAGGAGGCCGCCGAGCGTGCTGCTGCTGCTGCTGCTGCTGCTACTGCTGCTGCTGCTGCTACTGCTGCTGCTGCTGCTGCTGCCGCTGCCACGAGGGAGGAAAGCATGGAGGAGGCGGCAGGGCGAGGGAGGGCGGGTGACGGCGACGCCTCCTCTTCTTCTTCCTCCGAGGACGAAGGCGAAGAGGAGGACGACGGGCGAGCGGGGACCGGAACTGGAGCCGCCGCCTTCGGCCGCGACGACGTCATCGCGCCTCTCGCGACCCCGGGGAGGCCGCCCCAGCGCGCCGAGGAGGAGAGCGATGAAGCGGGGAACGTTCCATCCGAAGCGAAAACCAGCCACGGCATCGCCTCGAGGTTGCGCCTGGCCGACTTCGGCCTCGCCGCCTACGCACTCCCGGGGGAGATCCTCACCGATGTCGTGGGCTCGGCCCCTTACGTCGCCCCCGAGGTGCTGAGGCGGTCCTACTCCACCGCCGCCGATATGTGGAGCTTGGGGTGAGGCACAGGGCAGGGGGGAGGGGGAGCATGGGAGAGACAAAAGAGAAAACCCGTTTTTTTGCCTAATTTTTTCACCGAGAATAAAAAAAAATCCAAAAACTCTTTTTTCCCGACCCCAGCGTCGTCCTCTACATCTGCCTCTGCGGCCTCCCGCCGTTCTGGGGCGACACCGACGATGCCGTCTTCGACATGGTCCTGTCGGGCGAGCTCGACCTGCAGACCCCGCCGTGGCCCTCGGTCTCCGACGAGGCGAAAGGCCTCGTCAGGGCGCTGCTCACGAGGGACCCGGCGAAGCGGCCGACGGCGGCCGAGGCGCTCGCGCACCCCTGGCTGGCCGGGAGGCACGCGGCCGGCGCCGGCGGCGGGCGGGGGGGAGCCGCCGCCGCACGGGGGGCGCCGCTCGACCCCGTCGTGCTGACGCGCCTCAAGTCGTTCGCGGCGCTCGACAAGCTCCGCCGCGCCGCGCTCGTCACCGCCGCGCGCGCGCTCCCCGCCACCGAGACCGCCGCGCTCAGGGAGCTGTTCGACCGCTTCGACTCCGACGGCGACGGCACCCTCACGGTGGCCGAGCTCCGCGACGCGCTCGCCAGGGTCGCCTCCCCGGAGGCCCTGGCTTCTGCAGGGGGGGCGAGCGCGCTCGAGGCCGCCGTCGACGCCGCGGCGGCCTCGGCGGACGCGAGCTGCCTCACGGCGGGCGGTGGCACGGGGGGGAGCGAGCCCCCCCCCTGCGACGACAAGGGGCTCTCGTTCGCCGAGTTCGTCGCGGCCGTCTCGTCGCTGCAGGCGCTGACCCGCGCCGACACGCTCGCCGCGGCGTTCGCCGCCTGGGACTCGGACGGGTCCGGCGTGCTGTCGCGGGAGGAGGTGACGCGGGCGCTGCGGGCCGCGGGCGTCCCCGAAGGCGAGGCGGAGGCGCTGTTCGAGGCGGCCGACGTGAGCGGGGACGGGAGCCTGAGTTTCGACGAGTGGCAGGCGGCGGTGACCGGGACGACGAGGAAGGCGCCGCGCGGGGAGCGGGCTCGCCGCCACGGCCGCAGCCATCGGCATCGCCATTCGAAGGAGGAGGGAGCGGGGGCGAGCGCAGGGGCGAGTGCGGGGGCGAGCGCGGGGCGGGACCTCTCGGAAGGCGCCGGCGGCAGCGAGAGCTCCTCGGTGAGTGCGAGCTCCTCGGGCAGCGGCAGCGAGACCGAGAGGGCGGCGGCGCTGGCGCTCTCTCGGGCCTCGATGACGGCGGTGAGGCTGAAGCTGCTGCAGAGGACGAGCCTGGCCGCGGTCGAGAGGGCGGACGGGGCGGGGAAAAAGTGAAGTGTGTTGTTTTTGTGGGAGCGGGAGTGAGGTGTGGTGAGTAAATCAAAATTCCGCGGCGGGCTGAGTTCAATCTTCAATTCTCCCTCTCCCTCCGTCCCTCTCTCCCTCTCCCTCTGTCTCTCTCCCTCAAACAACCGGCCCAAAATGCTCGTCGTGCTCAGCCCGGCGAAGACGCTCACGATAGACTCCATCTCCACCAAGGCCGCCAAGGCGTCCCCGCGATTCGCGGCGCAGGCGGATGCGCTCGTTGCCGCCGCGCTGTCGAAACTGAGCCCCTCGGCGCTGGCAAAGCTCTGCGAGGTCTCGCCGGCGCTCGGCCAGCTCAACCACGCCCGCTTCCAGGCGTGGAATTCCGCAAACAACCCGCGGGCAGCGGCCGCTCTGGCCTTTGACGGTCCCGCCTTCAAGGCCCTGGGCGCGCGGTCGATGGACCCTCGACTCCTCGCCAGCGCCGACGAGCGCGTGCGGTGCCTCTCGGGGCTCTACGGAGTGCTCAAGCCGACGGACGCCATCCAGCCCTACCGCCTCTGCATGGGGACGAAAATAGGACAGCCGACAAAGGACCTGTACGCGTTCTGGGGGGAGAACGTGGCGCGGGCCCTTGACGCGGATCTCGACGCGCAAAAAGAGCGAGGGGGAAAGAGCGGCATCAGGGTCATAGTCAACGCCGCGTCGCAGGAGTACTGGAAGGTCGTCGAGGGGAAGCTCAGAAGGGAGACGCGCGTGGTGTCGGTGAGTTTTCCCGGCGCTCCCGCCGTGTACGCCAAGCAGGCGAAAGGGGCCGTGGCGCGCTTCGTCGCGGAGAGGGCGCTGGCGGCCCCCGAGGGGCTGCGGGAGTTCGCCGGCGGGGGCCTCGAGGGGAGCTGGCGCTTCGACGCCGCGGCGAGCTCCGAGGACAGCTTCGTGTTCAGGAGGAGCGCGGGAAAAGCGGCGGCTCCGAGGACGGAAAAGGCAAAGGCGGGAGGGGGAGCAGCGGCAGAGGTGAAGCGAGAAGAAGAGGGGGAAGCAGCAGCAGCCGCGGCGGCCGCCTCCTCCCGCGCCGCGAGGGGAGGAGGAGGAAGCAAGCGTGCTGCCGCCGCTCATGCCGCTCCTTCCTCTGTCGCGGTCAAGGCAGAGCCAGCGAAGAGGCGCAGGGCAGCAGGGACTCGCAAATAGGGAGAGCATTTTTTGTTTTTGACGTAAAAAATTACAGGAAAAATGAAGGCAAGAAGGAAGGCAACAATTTCATCTCTCGCTCGCTCGCTCGCGCACTCTTGGCCGTTCAAGAAGACCTCTTGCGTTGCCGCGCGGGGGATTCGCTCCCTTTTCCTCCTCCCCTGGGGCTGCGAGAGCGGCGCTGTTGCTTGCGGCGGCGCCTTTCGCCTCCGCTGCTGCTGTCGCTGTCGCTCGAAGAATAGGAGGATGAAGAAGAAGAAGAAGAAGAGTCGCTCCCGCTACTGCTGCTGCTGCTTCCGCCGCTGCTGCTGCTACTGCTGCTTTCCGATCCGCTGTCGCTCGACGAGGATGAAGAAGTCGACGAAGAGCCGGAGTCCGAATCGGAAGAGGAGGACGACGAAGAGCTCGAGGAAGAGCTGCTCGACCTCGACCTCCGCCGCCGCCGCTCCTCCTTCCTCCTTGCCAGCGCCTTCTCGGCTCGCTCCGCCTCTCTTTTTGCCTCTCGTCCGCCGTTGAAAGCTGCACCTTCGACGTGCGTGTCCAGCGAGACCCCGAAGGCCGCGGCGGCCCGCGCGACGCGGGCCTCCTGCGCCGCCGCCGCGGCGTGCGTCTCGGAGGAGAGGCCTCCGACGGCGCCTCTGGCGGCGGCCCCGGCCTTGGCGGCCTCGACGGTGGCCTGCCGCGCGTTGCCGTTGGCCTGTGCCGCCGCCTCCTTCTCTGCGGCTGCCTCCGTCAGACTCTTGCGCGCCTCGGAGACCCGCGCTGCGATCTCGTCGGGGGGGAGACTGTTGTGTGGTGTTTTTTGTTTTTTTTTATGGAGGGAGAGGGACTCAGTGAGTTTCTCTGTTCGTTTGAAGCGCTGTCGATGATGCTCCCCGTTCTCTTCTTCCAACTTTACTCACCCTTTGTCCTCCAGCTCGTCCTCGAGCTCTGCAAGCTTGACCTCAATCTCGCGCAGGCGATTATGCGCGAGGATCTCGGCGTTGGGCCCCTTCGGGCGCGAAGAAGACGAGGGCTGCTGGCCATTGTTGCGGCGGTCGTGGGGGCCGCTGCTCGCCCGGTTCCTGACTGCGAATTTATTCGCCTGGACGTGGCCCGAGGTGCCGGAGCCGCGGGTTGTCTGGAGGCCAATGCCGTTGTACATTTCTTCGGAGGAGCAGAGGAAGGAGGAGGGGGAGGGGGGGGGAGGGAGATTGCGAGAAAGAGAGATTGGCTTTCTCGTCGTTTTGGGAAGTGAGAGAGAGACGTCAAATCGGCAGAAATTCCACTCTGCTCGTCGTCTGCCGCCAAGGCGAGAGAAAAGAAGAAGAAGAGCAAGCCATTCTCTTCTTCAAACCTCACAAGCAGCGTGGAGAGACCAATTTCCGAGTACCTCCTTACCGCCTAGAGCTCTCTCTGAGTGAATCCCTCGTCTGAGGCAGTCCCGGAGCGAGATCAAGGTAAGGGCGGCCACGGGGAAGCTGGAGACTGTTTTTTTAGTCTTCTTTCAGAAAGAGTTTCGGTGCCTCTAGTTTTTTTGTTTTTCCCCTTTTCCCTCTCTTCTTCCTCTCTACGGCTGCTTGGCGAATTCGTTCGTCGCCCCTGCTTTCTCTCCCTTGAGCAATGTTGCTCTCTCTTTCACTCTCAGTGCTTGGATCCTGTTTTTATGCAGCCTCTCAGACAAACAGAAAGGCGCGAGAATGAAACCAGAGAGAGCGAGAGCACGGAGCGAAAACGCACTTTTCTCTCTCCGGCTTGTCGCCAATTGGAAAAACACCGCCGCCACGCTCGCGAGTGCTCCCACCTCCCTTCTCTCTCACACGACCCCTTCCCTCCTCCGCCTCACCCCCTCCGCCTTTTCCCTGCCCCGCACCTCGACGAACACCGCCAACAGATCTACACAGCAGCTGCAGCTGGGAAAAAAGAACGGTCGAAATGGCGCCTCCGGCCGCGGGAGGCCGCGCCCAGCGCGGCGCCTCGGCCGGGACCAGCGGCAGGGGAGCTGCTCAGGCCGCGGACGCCGCCACCAACGGCTCAAGAGGGGGGAAAGCCAACAACGCCTCCGGGAGGGTAAAGGCCGCGGGCAAGGGCAAGGGAAAGGGAAAGGCAACGGCTGCTGCTCCCCACCAAGAAGCAAAACCCGACGCCGACGCCGCCGACGACGAAAAGGACGACGGAGAGGAGTACTTTGATATCCCGACGGCGCCGCTCTTCGACGAGGCGATGAGGAAAGCAAAGCACTCGAGGCGGGAGCTGGACGCTCTAGGAGGGGACATAGACGTGGCGCTGGGGGCCTCCTTCGCCGCCCGGGGCAGGAGGGCCGCCGCGGCGGCCACGGAGGGGCGGCTCTCTGAGAACTGGAACGGCGGCGGCGGCTTCGCCGCCGGCCCTTCCTCGCCGGCGCCGCCGCCGCCGCGAGGTGCGTGGGGCTCTCCCGACGGCGATACGGGCCGCGCGGGAGCCGGCGCCGGCGTTTCCTTCGCCCCGGGCGTCTTCGGCTTAGGCGGCATCGGGAGGGGCCGTGGAGGCAACAAAAGCAGGAGCGGCGTCAGGAGGGGCGGCGGCGGCGGCGGCAGAGGCGGAGGCCGCGGCCGCGGGAGGGGCGCCCCTCCTCCCTCCTCCTCCTCGCAACTATATCCGCACGTGAGTCCGCACCAGGGCTCGTACCAGGCCCACCTGCTCGTCGGCGCCGCGGGCCTCGCGCGCACCCCTCCGGCGCCGCGCCTGCTGACGACGGCGCACCTCGTGCGCAACCCGTCGCGCCCGGCGGTGGCCCACCGCAGGGCGCCCTCCCCCTCGCCGCCCTTCGGCCCCATGGCCGTGAAAGGGCGCCGCAACACGGAGAGAAGGCCCCCGCCCGAGGGCAGCGGCGGCGGGAGCTTCGGCGCGTCGCCGCTGAGGCCCTCGGCGCTCGCGGCGGCGCCGCCCGGCGCGGTGGTGGGCCCGAGCGGCGCGACGGTCGGCGCGGGCGGCTGCGTCACCGTGCCGCGGGCGGCCTCGAGGGCGGCGCACGCCGCGCGCGCCGCGCGCCGGGCCGCCGCGGAGGGCGGCGACGCGGCGCGGCTGCTCGAGGCGCTGGTGCTCGGCGCCGCCGGCGCGCGCGACGCCGGGGCCTGGCCAGCCGGGCGCGCGCCGACGCTCAGGCAGGTGCTGCGGTCGGGGGCGCTGGCGGGGCAGAGGGTCGAGTTTCGCGGGAGGCCCGCCGCCTCCGGGGCCGTCGTCGTCGGCGGCGGCCCCTCGTCCGCGCCCGGCGCCTTTGGGCGGGGGGGGCGAGGGAGGGGACGCGGGGGGGGGACGGCGGCGGCGGCGGCAGCGGCGGCGCCAGGAGGAGGAGGAGGCCGGGGCAGAGGGCGAGGGGGAGCAAACGCTTCCCCCACCGCCGCCCTCGTCGCCGGGCCCGTCCTCCTGTCGGGCGAGGTCACCATCGAGGGCCTCATCGACTGCCACTGCAAGGCCTGCCTCGCGGCCGCCAAGGGGGGCGCCCCTGGCTCCGCCGCCGCCGCCGCGCCCCCGGCGCCGCTCGGCGGCAGCGGCGCCACCGGCAAGATATCGTGCTCCGACTTCGAGGAGCACGCCGGATCTCGGGAGCGCCGGCCGGCAGAGGCGATCTGGCTCGCCGCCGCGGGCGTGAGCCTTCGGGACTTTTGCGCGGCCGTGCACGCGACGCCGAGGGCAGAGGGGATCCATGCCGACGTCTGTGCGTCGTGCGGCGGCGCCTCGAGCGACTCCGCCGGGGCCGGGGCCGGGGCCGCCGCAGCCGCCCCGCCCAGGCGCCACGTCGCCTCCCCCTCAGCCGGGAGCAGGGCCGCGCCCTCCGCCGCGGCCGCGCGGCTCTCGCCCCCGCCCGCGCCCCCCGGCCCCGCGGGCGCGCTCGTCCCGTGCTCCGGCTGCGCCACCGCCGTCCACGCCGCCTGCATGGGCCTCGGCGCGGCGCCCCCCGCGGGCTGCGAGTGGTTCTGCGCGCCGTGCATCGAGGTCGGCAGGGCGGCCGGCGGCGGTGCCGCGGCGGCGGCGGCGGCGAGGGCGAGGGCGGCGGGCGAGGGGCGGGGCCTGCCGCAGCCGGCGCAGTTCGTGCCGCCGGCGCCGCCGCCGGCGCCGCAGCCGCCGGCGAGCGTGATGGCCAACCAGGGCCTGGCGTCGCCGCCCTTCCTCTCCCCTCCGGCGCCCGCCGCCGCCGCCGTCGCCGCCGCCGCCGCGGCGGCGGCTCACCGAGTCCACGTCGACGCCCCCTCCCCGGTCTCTGGCGGCGGCTCGTCCGCGGCCCGCAGGGAGCAGCGCAGCTCGAGCAGGCACCGGCGGCTCTTTGCGCTCGGGCAGCCCGGCGCGCTGACCGACGGCGCGCGTGTCTCGTACAGGACGACGCGCGGCGACGTGCTGCTGCGCGGCAGGGTGCGCATCCCCGCGCCCGGCGAGGAGGCGCCGGCGAAGAAGTGCGACCAAGGAGACGCTGCGGCGACGCGCGGCGGGGGCTGGAGGGCGGCCTCGGCTGCTGCTGCTGCTGCTGCTTCTGGCGGCAAGAAGAAGAAGAAGAAGGACAAGAGCTACGCCGTCGCAGGCGTCGGCGACAACCAGGAGGGCCCGCTCGCCGGCATCCTCTGCTCCTGCTGCAGCGAGGTGGTCTCCTGCTCCCAGTTCGAGGCCCACGCCGGGCGCGGGTCCCGCAGGGCCCCCTACGACAACATCATCGTGGACTCGTCGGGGAAGAGCCTGCGGAAGCTCGCCGAGGCGATGCCGCACACAGAGGACGACTCGGGCCTGGCGTTCTTCCCTTCTGCCGAGGGGGAGCAGCAGCAGCAGCGGCAGCAGCACGGGAGCACTCCGCTGCCGCTCTCGCCCGCCTCCAGAGCCGCGGCCTCGAGGCAGAACGCCACGAGCCCCGCGGTCGTCGCCGCTGCTGCTCCGGTCCTGGCGTCGCTGCCGCCGCCGCAGCCCGAGCCCGAGCTGATTCCGGTGAGCCGAGTTTTCTTTCTTTCTTTCTCTCTTTCTTTCTTTATGATCTTTCTTGAGCGGGAAAAACGAAAACTCTCCCTTCCTTCCTCCGACGTCCTTTTTCACAAACCTCCTCCTCACAAACCTCTCTCTCTCCCGCCACCACCAACACCCGCGACGACAGGGAGGCTGCGTCCTCTGCCACATGCACGACTTCGAGCGCGACTCGTTCGGCCCGCGCACCATCATCATCTGCGACCAGTGCGAGCGCGAGTTCCACGTCGGCTGCCTTCGGAAATACACCATGGGCTCGCGCGCGGCCGACGCCGCCGCGGCGAGGGATGCCGACGCCGAGAGGAGGGCCGCCGCCGAGGAGGAGGAGGCGAAGAGGAGCAAGGGCAAGGGCAAGGGGAAAGCTTCGGCTGGTGGGGGTGCTGCTGCTGCTGCTGAAAAAGCGGCGGCAGCAAAAGAGGCCGACAAAAAGGGAAAAGGAGCAGCCTCGACCTCGTCCCCGTCTTCGCCTTCCTCCCCGCCAGGGGGCTGCGTCCTCTCCAAGCTCCCGGACGGCGACTGGCTCTGCTCCCGCGACTGCCACCGCATCTACGAGTCCTTGCACCGCGTCGTGGCGGCGGGAACCGTCCCCCTAGCGGGCTCGCACTCGCTGCGCGTGATGCGGGGCCGCGACGGCTCGCACGGCACGGCCACGGCGCTGCGGGCCGCCAGCGCCGTGCTCGGCGAGTCGTTCGACCCGATCCTCGACGCCGCCACGGGCGCGGACCTCACGCACGCGATGACGTGGGCACAGTCGGCGGGCGACTGGGACTTCAGCAACATGCTCTGCGCGCTGCTCTACCACCGCGGCGTGCCGATGGCCGCGGCGACGTTTAGGGTGTTCGGCCCGCGGCTCGCGGAGGTCCCCCTGATCGCGACGCGGTCGTGCGGGCGGAGGCAGGGACACTGCCGCGTGCTTCTGAACGCGCTCGAGCGGCTCTTCGCGCAGCTGGGCGTGGCCACGATGAGCCTCCCGGCCGCGGCGGAGACGATCGCGACGTGGCAGTCCCCCGCTTTCGGGTTTGCGCCTATGGCGCCGCCGCAGCTGCGGGCCGTCAGGCAGGAGCTGCGCGTGCTGGTGTTCCCGGGCACGACCGTGCTGTGCAAGCCCGTCCGGGCTCTGAGGGGCCCGCCGTTCCTCGTGCCCTCCGAGGGCGAGGCGGCGAGGCCGGCAGCCGCATCGGCGGGCCCGCCCCCGCCGCCGGCGTCCGCGGCCGCAGGCAAGCGCCCCGCCGCCGCTGCCGGGGCCGCCGCGCTCGCCGCCGCCGGCTTCGCCCTCGCCGGACGACCCTCCTCGTCGTCCACCCTTCGCCTCCTCGCCAGCGGCGGTTCCAGCGGCGGGGGGGCCATCGTCAAGAAGAAGCGCAGCAGGCTCTTCGCGCCGCAGCTGGGCCCCGACGGCCAGCCGAAGAAGTCGAGGTCGGGCAAGCGGCGCAAGCCCGGGGAGCTGTCGCCGACGGCACTGGCCGCGCTCGCGAGGGTCGGGTCTGACTCCGGCGGCGGGCTGAGGATCGGTGCCTTTTCTCCCTCTTCGCCCAAGTCCGGTCTCGCTGCTTCTCCCTTGAGCAAGGCAGCGCCCGGGGCTGCTGCGAAAGCGGCAGCCACGGCCGTGGCAGCATCGGCACGAGCGAGGGAGAAGGCGGAAGCCAAGGGGGCCAAGGCCAAGGCAAGGGACAAGGCCGTGGCGAAAAAGCTTCCTTCCAAGCTCAAGCCCAAGAGTAAACTCCTGAAGGTGAAAGCGAAACCCGCGCCCAAGCCCAAGCCCAAGTCTAGGGCAAAGACATCGAACGCAGCAGCAGCGCCAAAGAAGAAGAAAGCCGCCGTCATCGACAAGAAGAAGCAGAAGGCGAAGGCGAAGGCGAAGGCGAAGCCGAAGGCGAAGCCGAAGGCGAAGCCGAAGCCGAAGCCGAAGCCGAAGCCGAAGAAGAAGGTTTCGGTTCCCTCTTCTAAAAAGAAAAAGGCGCCATTGAGCAAGGGCAAGACCGTAGCGAAAAAGGGCGGCAAGAAGAAGAGTGCCGCGGCGGTCAAAAAGAGGAAATGAGCCTGGCAAGAGCGAGAGAGAGAGAGAGAGAAAGAGAGAGAGCGATCAAAAAGAGAGAGAAAGAGAGAGAGAGATCGAAGAGAGGAGGTGCAATAAACAAATATTTGGGGGAAATTCAGTTTTTTTGTTTAAAATAAATTCATGGTTTTTACTTTCTCCTGTTCCCCGTCTTCCTCCGAGGAGGCCTCGATACGAACGTCACGACAGGCTTTCCTGCGGACGCTGCCGCGGCGGCAACAGATGCCGCTGCCGCAGCGGGCGTGGGGGAACCGCTGGGCTTGAGCGCCGCCGCCGATGAAGAAGAAGAGGCAGACGAGCTGCTCGTCAGCGCTGCCCCGGGCACCGGCACGGCCGCGCTCGCCGCCACGCCCAGCGGGGGCAGGGAGAATGCCCTCCTCGTCGCCGGGAGCTTGAACAAAGTCGACTGCGCCAGCGAGCACGCGTTGCTCGTCGCCCAGTACACGAACACGCCAGCGGGCATCGAAGCCGTCAGCGGGACCAGGGCCACCGCGAGGAACCGCATAAAGTTCTTCATCTTTCGCATCGTCGCCGGGTCCTGGCCCTGCATCCCGTCGGCGGCGTTGAGCTCCACTGTCAGCAGGAAGATGGCCGCCGAGAGCAAGGGAAGGCCGTAGGTCGGGTCCGCGACCGTGAGGTCCTGGAACCAGGCAGCGCCTCCGTGACTCAGAGAGGGCACGCCGGCCTCCGCCAGCGACCGCAGCGCGCTGAAGAACCCGATGAAGAGCGGCGCCTGCAGTATCAGGGGGGCCATCGACTTCACCGGGTGGCAGTCGTGCTTGGACCAGACCGCGGCGAGGCGCTGCTGGTACTCCTGCGTCCCCGACCGCACGTCGAAGTTCGGGCTGGCCTGCGAGTCCTTGAACCACTGCTGCAGGGCGAGCATCTCGGGGCGGGCCGCGGCCATCGCGGCCGTGTTGCGCATCTGCTTGGCAACCACCGGCAGCATGAGCGTGCGGGCGGCCACCGTCGTCAGCGCGATGGCGCCCCACCACGGCAGGCCCGACGTCGCGTGCGCGAATTCCAGCAGCGTCTGGAAGCCCGAGTTGAAGAGCCAGACGCCCTCCCGGGCGGCGACGAGGGCCGCTTGTTCCGCCGCCTCCGCGGCCACGACTGCCTGGGAGGGGTCGAACTGCTGCTGGATGGCGACGGCTACGTCGGCGACGGCGGAAGAGGGAGTGGAGGGAGCGGAAGTGGAGGAGGTCGAGAGAATGTCGGCCGCCGATGGCGTTTGGAACGAGTCGATGGTGTTGCGAGCGCTGGTGATGGCTTCTTCTCCGTCGTTTGTATCATTGTCTTTGTTCCCTCCGAAACCGAAAGCAAATCCGCGACTCAGGGCCGGAGCGGCGGAGCCGTGACAGCCGGCGCGGCCCTGGACAAGGGCCGATTCGAGCCATCGATTTGTTGCGGTCGATGGTGAGCTCGACGACGCCGACGCTCCCGAACCGCCTGCTAGCCTCGCCACCGGCGCCAGCAGCGAGCGCGCGCTCCGACGAGCGGAGGCTGCTCTGAGGGCCGACATTGAGATAGGGAGAGGCCCCTGGACTCCAAACTCGGTCTCAGACTAGCTCCCTCTCCAATCGAGAGGAGGAAGAAGAGAGAGAGTGCTAGTTTATTCTCTTCTTCTTTTGCCCTCCACTCCCTCCGCCGTTGATCACTTCCAACACCTTTCTTCTTCTCGAGCCAGAGGAGAGAAAAAAACAAAAGCGAAGCAACCATGGCGGTACGTTTTCCTTTTGAATCGAGGTCGATCGAATCTCTAGCATGGCTCTACCGAACAGCGCGCATGCTCCTCTGCGGAGAGCGCGACTGTGTGCGCTCTTGAAGGCGCCGCGGCGGGGGAGGAGGAGGAGGATGATTGCAAATTGATCCAGAGAGAGGCCACTTCGATTTCGCCTTCTCCGTCCTCCCCCCTCTCTCCTCGCGAGACGGCCTACGTTTCATCTCCAAGGCATCGCTTCCGAGTAATCGAATAGATCAATCGGAGTGCTTGTGGCTTTGAGCTGGAAAGGCGATGCAGGAGCTGTCGTGCGAGCAATAACTCGATTGAGTCTGTGCCCGCCCCCGGGCCGCCGGCCGCCGCCGCCGCCGCCGCTCTCGACGCGGGCCCCGAGCCGCGTGAATGCTCTCTTGTCGCTCGCTTTCGCGCTGCTCTGCTGCACATGCTTGCTGCAAGCTGCGATCCATTCGGATGCACTCTCTCCGGCGTCGTGCGAGCTGAACAGAGTGATCGACGCAAGGCCAGGGAGGACGGCTTTCTGAAGCTGTCGTCGTCGTCGTCGTCGATCGACGCTCTCTCTCCCATCGCGATCTCGAAACTCACCTCCTCCTTCCGTCTCTCCCTCCCCATTCCACTCTCTCTATAACACAGTCCAAGCGCGGTCGCGGTGGTGCCGCCGGAAACAAGTTCCGCATGTCGCTGGGTCTCCCTGTTGGCGCCGTCATCAACTGCGCTGACGTGAGTTTCGTTTTCTTCTTCTTCTCTTCAGCCGCGCGTCGCCGATCGCCGCCGCAGCCGCCGTCGTCGTCGCCCCCAGGCGACCTCTTTCGTCCTCTTTTACGACCTTCTCAAGCTTTTTTCCTCGTCAAAAAAAAAACTCCCTCAAAAACAGAACACGGGCGCGAAGAACCTGTACATCATGGCCGTCGCCGGCTGGGGCGCGCGCCTCAACAGGCTGCCCGCCGCGGCCTGCGGCGACATGGTCATGGCCACCGTCAAGAAGGGCAAGCCGGACCTGCGCAAGAAGGTCATGCCGGCCGTCGTCGTCAGGCAGCGCAAGCCGTGGAGGCGCAAGGACGGCGTCTTCATCTACTTCGAGGACAACGCCGGCGTGATCGTCAACCCCAAGGGCGAGATGAAGGGGTCGGCCATCACCGGCCCGGTCGCGAAAGAGTGCGCCGACCTCTGGCCGCGCATCGCCTCGGCGGCCAACTCGATCGTCTGAGGAGAGAGCGAGGGAGCGAGTTTGTTCTCCTTCCTTTCCTTCGAAAACTTTCCAGTGTTACCGACTTTTGTTTTGCGTTTGTTTTTTGTTTCAAGCTTTCCGGATGTGTAAAAAGCTGAAGAGGGCGGGCAATCGCAACACGGGTCATCAAAAACGGAGTGGGGAAGAAGAAGAGAGAAGAGAGGAGACTTTTTTTTTACTCGAAGAAAAAGATTACAAAGCAAAATTGGGAAGAGAAGCAACAAAACGAAATCATCAAAATCTCTCTCTACCACTACTTTACGTCGAAAGCGTCGCACCTCCGAGCCCGAGCCTCCGCGCGAGCTCGGCCAGCGAGGGCGGCGGAGGCAAGACGAGTACGTCCGGAGCGGGACCGTCGCTGTCGTCGCTCTTCCTCCTCTTCTTCTTCCTCTTCACCTCCGAGTCGAGCACCGAGCCTTCCCCTTCCTCCTCCTCGTCTTCCTCTTCCTCACCTTCGCCGTCAAAGCCCCTCTTGAACTTGTCGATGTTGCGCAGCTCGTCGCTCGAGAACGGCCGCGGGCCAAGGATGCGGGTCAGATCTTCGGAGGAGACCACCTCGCGCTCCAGCAGCTCCTCGGCGAGCTTCGTGACCAAGTCTCTTTTCTCTTCGAGCAGCGCCTTGGTGCGGACGTAGGCGGCGTCGACGAGCCCGCGCACCTCGGAGTCGATCGCCGCGGCGGTCTCCTCGCTGTACGGCTTGTTCAGCGCCTGCGGGTCCATGGGGAAGGAAAGCAGGCCGATCCGCGGGGACATACCGTACAGCGCGACGCGCGAGTACGCCATCCTCGTCACGCGCTCCAGGTCGTTCTGTGCGCCCGTCGAGATGCGGCCCAGCAGCACCTCCTCGGCGGCCCTGCCGCCCAGCGCCATGCACGTCATGTCCTCCATCTGCGGCACCGTCATCAGCAGGTTCTCCGAGGGGAGGTACTGCGCGAACCCGAGCGCGGCGGCCCCCCGCGGGACGATCGAGACCTTGAGCAGAGGCTCGGCGTTCTCGAGGAACCACGCCGCGACGGCGTGCCCCGCCTCGTGGAAGGCGACGGTCCGCCGCTCGACCGCGGAGATCACCTTGTTCTTCTTCTCGAGCCCGCCGATCACGCGGTCGACCGCCGACTCGAAGTCGCGCATCGCGACCGCAGGGGCCCCGCGGCGGGCGGCGATCAGCGCGGCCTCGTTGGCGACGTTGGCGATGTCGGCGCCGGCAAACCCGGGCGTCAGCGCCGCGAGCCGCTCCGAGTAGTGCCCGACCTCCTTGTCGAGCCTGAGCTTGCGCAGGTGGATCCGGAAGATGGCCTCGCGCCCGACGACGTCGGGTCTGTCGATCGAGATCTGACGGTCGAAGCGGCCCGGCCTCAGCAGCGCCTTGTCGAGGATGTCCGGCCTGTTGGTCCCGGCCAGCACGACGACGCCGGCCGTCGTCGCAAAGCCGTCCATCTCGACGAGCAGCTGGTTGAGCGTGTTCTCGCGCTCGTCGTTCCCGCCCGCGAAGCCCCCCCCGCCGCGGGCGCGCCCGATCGCGTCGATCTCGTCGATGAAGATGATGGACGGGCTCTGAGCGCGGGCCTGGGCGAACAGGTCGCGGACGCGGGCGGGGCCGACGCCGACGAACATCTCCATGAAGTCGGAGCCCGAGATCGACAGGAACGGGACGCCGGCCTCCCCGGCCGTGGCCTTGGCCAGGAGCGTCTTGCCCGTCCCCGGGGGGCCTACCAACAGAGCCCCCTTCGGGATCGACGCCCCGAGCTCCTTGTACTTGGCCGGGTGCTTCAGGAAGTTGACGAATTCCATGATTTCCTGTTTCGCTTCGTCGCAGCCGGCGACGTCGGCAAACGTCGTCTTTTTCGCGTTTTTGTCGAGGACGCCGATCTGGGCCTTGCCGACGTTGAAGATGCTCCGCGCGCCGCCGCCGGCGCCGCCGGAGCCCGAGGAGCCTCCGCGGCCCCCGACGCCGCCCCCGCCGCCGAGCCCCCCGCCGCCGCCCAGTCCGCCAAAGCCGCCGCCGGCCGCGCGCGTCAGCCAGAGGTACCCGCCGATCAGCAGCAGCGTCGGCGCGAGCCTGAGCGCCTCGGCCGCCCACGACACCTCCGAGGAGTAGGTGATCGGGACGGCCTGAGTGACGGGGTCAAGCCCCAGCTCGCGCTCGGCCTCCTCCATCTTGCGCTCAAAGGCGTCGACGCTGCCTATGTTGAAGGTGTAGCGGTGCTTCCGGGGAGAGGAGGAGGGGGCGCCGGAGGGGGGGGAGGGGGCGCGGGCCGGGGCGTCGCGGGAGGAGGAGGCCGCGCCGCCGCCGCCGCCTTGCCCCGGGAGCTGGAACTGGCCTGCGCCCGCGACGCCTCCGCCCGCGCCGCCGCCGCCGCCCGGGGCCCTCGCCCTCTCGATCGCCGGCGGCAGCGGGAATCCGGCGTCGTCGAGCCTGGGCTGGGAGTGCGTGGGCGAGCGGCGCGCGAGCTCCCCGAGGTCGGTCGAGCTCGAGGCGCGGCCGGCGGGGGAGGCGGGGGGGCCTCCCTCTGGGCTCATCCCGTCCTCGGAGTAGATGTCGACGGCCCCGGAGGCGGCGGAGGCGGAACCGGCGGCGAAGCCGTTGCCGCGCACGAACACCTTGACCTGGGCCTTGTTCGAGACCTCGAGCCTGTCGACGAGCCCCCGCGCGAGCAGGTGGTGCTTGAACCACGCGAACGAGATCTCCTGGACCTCGGGGGTCGGGTCGGTCAGCCTCGACACGCCGGCGACGACGGCCGCGAGCGCGCCGAGCTGGACCACCTGCCTCCACACGGCCGCCAGCGTCGAGGGCGCTTCGGAGCTGTTGTTGCTGTTGTTGCCGCCGCCGCCGCCGAACCCCTCGCCGGCCTCGGCGGCCTTGTTCCCTCCTTCCTTGGAGGCGTCGGCAGCGGAGCGCTTGTCGCCGCGGCGCGGGCGGCCTCGAGGGTAGAACTTTTCGAAGCCGGGCCTTCCTCCGGGGGGAGGCGGCGGAGGGGCTGGGGGCTCCGGAGGAGCCGGAGAGGAGGAGAACGGCTTGCGCCTGGGAAGCAGGAGGGACTGCACGACAGGGATGGGTCGGGGGTGGTGGTGGTGGTGTGGGAGCGGAGGAGCTCGACAAGGTGAGCGAAAAAAGAGAGGAAGGGTCGTGTCCGAGGAAAAACGCCACGGCGGCGTTTCGTTTTTCGATCGCCAAACCGCCGTTTGCCCTCGCTGTTATTTGCCTCCCTTTCCCTCTTCTCCCTCAAATTTACCTTGGCGCGGGTGCCGCCAACACTCGATGTGGCCGCAGAGCCGAAGCGAGACGAGGTCGATGCCGCGAGGAGCAGCGACGACGCGAACGAAGATGACGATGACGAAGACGCCGACGCCGACGAAGCGACGGAGCGAGATGCCGTCGAGAAAACAGCAGCTCCTCCGTTCCCTCCACCTGCGACTCCCGCCGGCCCTCCGCTCGCCATGCGGTCGGCCAGCTCTCGGCGGGCGAGCCGTAGGACGACCGCCGTCGCGGAGCCGCGCATGGTCCTTTTTTTGGAAGGGGGCGCGAAAGAGAAGAGAAGAAGAAGAAAGAAAACAGTGATGGTCGAGACTGATCACTCTCTCGTTCCGCCTCTTCGTGAAAGGCGAGAGAAGTTCCAAGCGCACGGCTCTCCCACTACCCCCCCCCCTCTGCGCCCCACCAACTACACGCTCTTTCAAGATGGGCGTCGGCCCGCGCCCCAAGCCGCTGGTCCAGCCCGTGACCAAGACGATGCCCAACGGAGGGGCGCTGCTCCCGGGCCAGCGCATCGACTTCAACTCGCTGCCGATTCCTGCTGGCTACGTACCCGGTGTGGGGCGAGGCGCGGCGGGGTTCGTGACGCGGTCCGATATCGGGTCTGTGCGCGCGGCACCTGGTGCACCGCCGCAGCAGGTGAGAAGAAAAGGGGAGAGAAAAGATATTCAGGAAACGGAAGGGCCATTCGTCGATTCTTTTTCGGCGTCGTCGCCTTCGTTTTCCGCCGTCGCCCCTTTTGCTTCCACCTCCTTCTTCCCCTCTCACTCCTCCTTCCGCTCTCCCACGAAACAAACCAACCACCCCCTCCGGAACGAACACAGGGACGACCGGGACAGGCACCCGGGGCCCCTGTACCGGGTGCTCCCGGCGCTCCCCCTCCGTCGTCGTCGTCGTCGCGCCCGTTCGACAGGTTCCTCGGCGCCGACGAGGGCGCGCTCAACGCGCCGCCGCAGGACGCCGACGACGTCGAGGCCGACGCGATCTGGGACGCCGTGGACGCCCGCATGGAGGAGAGGAGGCACGCCTCGTCCTCGGCGGCGACGGCGGGCAAGAAGCGCTCGGCGGCCGAGGAGGCGGCCGAGGCCTCGGCGGCCGCGGCGGGCAACGCTGCGGCGGCCGACAGGGGCAACATCGCCGACGGCTTCGCCGACCTCAAGCGCGGGCTGGCGAGCGTCTCCGAGGCCGAGTGGGAGGCGATCCCGGAGATCGGCGACTACACGATCAAGAGGGCGAAGCGGGACACCTGGGCGCCCGTGCCCGACACGCTGCTCGCGAAGGCCGCGGCGGAGATGGCGTCGACGTCGACGACTGTCGTCGAGGATCCGTCATCGTCCTCCTCGTCCCTCAGAGACGGGTCCGCCGCCAACTTGGCCCCCGGAGGATCGCTCACGGCGGTGGGAGAGGGCAGGCGCACCGTCGTCTCCCTGAAGCTCGACTCCGCCGCCGACTCCGTCTCGGGACAGACCGTCGTCGACCCGAGGGGCTACCTGACGTCGATGGCCTCGCAGCGCATCTCCTCCGCCGCCGAGGTCGGGGACATCAAGAAGGCGCGCATGCTGCTGCGTTCCGTGACGGCGACCAACCCGAGGCACGCTCCCGGCTGGGTCGCGGCGGCGCGGCTCGAGGAGGTCGCGGGCAAGCTCGCCGATGCGCGAGCGCTCGCGGCCAAAGGGTGCGAGCTCTGCCCTCGCAGCGAGGATGTGTGGCTCGAGGCCTCGAGGCTCGCCGCCAACGCCGCAGACGCCAAAGCTGCCCTGGCCAGGGCCGTGGGAGCGCTGCCGCGCTCGGTGCGCCTGTGGCTCGCGGCCGCCGAGCTCGAGCAGGAGCGAGGGGCCAGGGCGCGCGTCGTCCGGCGCGCGCTCGAGCGGGTCCCCGCCTCGCTGAAGCTGTGGAAGGCGGCGGTCGAGCTCGCCACCAGCGATGACGACGCGCGCGTGCTGCTGGCCCGCGCCGTCGAGTGCTGCCCGCAGCACGTCGAGCTGTGGCTCGCCCTGACCCGCCTCGAGTCGCACGCGGGGGCGCGCAAGGTGCTCAACCGGGCGCGGCTGGCGGTTCCAACCGACGCGTCGATCTGGACGACAGCCTCGAAGCTGGAAGAAGCGCACGGCAAGGTGGAGATGGTGCCGAAGATCGTCGAGAGGGCCGTCAAGAGCCTGGGGGCTAACTCGGTCGTGATCGACAGGGAGGCATGGATCAAGGTATGAGATTCAGAGAGAGCGAGGGGGGGGGCGGGGGGGGGCTTTTCTTTTGTTTTCCCTCTCATTCCTTCACTACCGCCGGTCTTTTTTTTCTCTTCGAAAGGAAAGGAAACCCGCAGCCACGAGAGGTTCAACTGTGGCGCAATTGGCCTTCTCTTCTAAAGGGAAAATCCAATCGCGGGTTTGGTTGCCGCGCGAAGATTATCTTTTCAAAGGGGGGAGCGTCGAGATGGAAAAAGAGCCTGCGCAAAGAAAAAACAAGGCTCTTTTCCATCGACTTTCGCTGCGGTTTTTCCTCTGGGGGGAGGAAGAAGAAACGCGTTCGTTTCTTCAAGCCCATCCCACCCCTCCGCAGTTCAGCCGGGCTCCCACAATACACGCACATCACTTTCACCTCGACAAAGAAACACACCTCGAAAACGAAACCGCCACGCAGGACGCCGAGGAGGCGGAGTCCTCGGGCTCGCCTGTCACGGCGCGGGCCATGGTCGCCGCCGTCGTCTCCCTCGGCGTCGAGGACGCCGACCGGGAGCGGACCTGGCTCGCCGACGCCGCGGACCTGACCAAGAGGGGATCGTTCGCCTGCGCGAGGGAGGTGGCCGCCGCGGCGCTGGGGGCGTTCCCGGGGAAGCCGGGCGTGTGGAGGGCCGCGGTGGCGGTGGAGAAGGCTGCTGCTGCGGGCGCAGGCGACGCCGGGGCCGCCGCCGCAGCCGAGGCCGCGGTCGATGCCTTGCTTCAGAAAGCCGTTTCATACTGCCCAGAGGTAAGCCTTTTTCTTCTCTTTCTTTCTTTCGGAACAAAATCCCCTCCTCGCGGCCTTCTTAACAATCGCACTGCTGCGCGCAAAAAAAGTATAAAACGCGTGGCAGTGCGGGCCTCTTTTGCGGGAGGGAAATATTAACTTGCCCTTCTAATGACCGGCCGCGATAAGAGCCCAAGCGCGCAAAAAAGTTTGGAGTTTTCCCTCCTCTCCTTTTTTCTTGCCGGACTGTTACGGGGCGAACAGATCATGCTGCTCCGTCTTGGTTCATGAGCTGATCGATCGGCTTTCCCTTTGGAGAAGAAAGGACTCACGAAAAAATACTCGATAAATGAAAATTACCATTAAAAAAAACAGGCCGAGGTCCTCTGGCTGATGGCCGCCAAAGAGAGGTGGTCCTCCGGCGACGTCCCCGCCGCCCGGCGACTCCTCGCCGACGCGTTCTCGGCCAACCCGGACTCCGAGGCGATCTGGCTCGCGGCCTTCAAGCTCGAGTTCGAGAGCGGGGAGGTCGAGAGGGCGCGGGCGATCCTGAAGAAGGCGAGGGAGACAACGGCGGCCGAAAACGGGAGCGAAGCCGTCGGCGGGGGAGGGGACACCCCTCGAGTCTGGATGAAGGCGGCGATCGTCGAGCGCCGCGCAGGGGACGCCGCGGCCGAGAGGCAGCTCCTCGACCAGGCAGTGAAGCGTTTTCCCACGTTCGACAAGCTGCACCTGATGCGAGGGCAGCTGAGCGAGCGCGAGCGGGACTGGTCCGGCGCCCGCAGGGCCTACGCCGCGGGACTCGCTCGCTGCCCCGGCTCGGTGCCGCTGTGGGTCTCCGCGGCGCGGCTCGAGGAGAGGGCGGCCGACGCCGCAGCTTCGAGCGACGGAGGCGGCCCGGGCAGCAGCGGCAGCGGCAGCAGCAGCGGCGCGGGCTCCTCACGCGCCCGCGCGCTGCTGGAGCAGGCGCGCCTCAGGAACCCGGCGAGCGACGCGCTCTGGCTCGCCGCGGTCCGCACCGAGGCGCGCGCGGCGGGGCTCTGGGCGCGCGCGCGCGACGCCGGCGTCTCCGCCTCGGGCGCCGCCGCCGCGGGCCTGTCCGGCGCCGCCGCCTCCCTGCTGGCCAAGGCCCTGCAGGCCTGCCCGCACTCGGGCAGGCTGTGGGCCGAGGCGATCCTGACGGCGCCGCGCCCCTCGCGGCGCTCGACGTCGGTCGACGCGCTGAAGAAGTGCAACGACGACCCGCACGTCGTCTCGGCCGTAGCGGCGCTCTTCTCCGCGGACCGCAAGCCCGACAAGGCGCGGTCGTGGTTCGAGCGGGCCGTGAGGCTGGACCCGGACTGCGGGGACCACTGGGCGAGGTACTACCTCTTCGAGAGCGAGCATGCGGGAGGCGGGGGAGGAGCGCGAGGAGCGGACGCCGGGAGCGCGGCGGCGGGGGCCACCGCCACCGCGGCGCAGGCCGTCCTCGCCCGCTGCGTCGCCGCCGCCCCGAGGCACGGCGAGCGCTGGACCCGCGTGTCCAAGGACCCGAGGCTGGAGCACCTCAAGGCAGGGGAGCTGCTGCCCCTGGTGGCCGAGGACGTGGCAAACGAGCCCCCGCCGTAAGGGGGGGAGACAGAGAGGAGAAGAAGGAGAGGAGGGAAGGAGCAGGAGCAGGAGAAAGATGAAGAAGCATAGATGTTTTTTGGTTCCTGTTCCCCTTGGCTAGTGTTACAAATTGTCAGAGTCCGCACTTTTTTCTCCGCCAGCACGCAGCTCAAAAGTCAAAATGCAAACAGAGACATGAACGCCTCCGCGATGCCCCTGCGCCGCGCCCCCCTGGCGTCCCAGCCGCTGGCAGCGCCCATCTGAAGGTAGTCTTGCGGCGTCCTGGGCGCGCCGCCGCTTGTGGCAAAGGGGGCCAGGGCGGGAGCTGTTTCTGTTTCCGTTGCCGCCGTCGCGTCCGCCGTCGTCGTGTCTGCCGTCGCTGCGGCTAGGGGCTCTGGAGGAAGGCCCAGGGGCATCGGGGGCGGTTGGTGGAACATCGGAGGAGCAGCAGCAGCAGCAGCAGCAGCAGCAGCAGCAGCAGCAGCAGCTGCTGCTGTTGTCGTCCCGGGCAGCTCTCCGTCCGCTGCTCCTCCTCCTCCTCCTCCTCCTCCTCCTCGCTCCTCCGCCCGCTCCGCCCGCTCCGCCCGCTCCGCCAGCCGCGCCCTCTCCGCCGCGCCGGCGGCGTGCGCCGCGATCGAGCTGGCATTATCTGCCGCGTGCCTGGTGAGCTTGGCCTCGCACTCGGCGACGTCGATCCCTTCGGCGAGGTTGAAGACTAGGGGAGTGGAATGACAAGGAGAAGAACGGTGAGCGTCTCGGGAGGGGGGGAAGCGACAAGAGGACAACAGAAGCGGAAAGACCGCCTTCACACTGCCAAACCTACTCAGATCTTCCCTCTGCTCGAGGTAGTCGTCGAACTCTTCCCGCGAGGCGAAGTCATCCTCGGGGCGGTTGTAGCTGTCGAAAGTGGGTTAGAGAGAGGAACGCGAGGTTAGAGCCGGTCGAAAAAAGAGAGGAACGGCAACGAGGACGACAATGATGACGACGAGATCGCTTCCATCGAAGAAAGAATGAAAAATAAGTCAACTCACAGCGCCTCGACGCGCTCTCGGATGGCTCGTTCCTTGGAGATCTCGGCCATGGTCCGAAGAGAGACTCAGAGGAGAGGGAGCGCTGTGAATGAAAGAGAGAGAGAGAGAGAGAAAGAGAGAGAGAGAGAAAAGGAGAGGGCGAGAGGCAGGACCGGCACTCTCTCGCTCGGCGATCGAAAAAGAAAACAATGAAAACGGAGCACCATCGAGCACCCTCATTTTTCCCCTCGTTTGCCCGATTCTCGCTCTCCTCAATGGGCTTCCACCTCGCCGCCATCGTCTCCGGCGCGGCGATGCTCGTCGGGGTCGCAGCAGTCGCCACATCCCGAACGAGCGCCGCGGGATGGAGGTCTCTCCCTGCGCTGGCGCTCGCGGCCGCGAGCGCGACGGGATTCGTCGTCGCCGCGGCCGCGAGCCCCGCGGGAGCGAGCCGCGGCAGCGCCGCCTTGCTGGGCAAAAGAGAGAGCGACGGCTCCCTACCGCTGTGGTCCCTGCTCGTCTTCGCGCCGTTCCACGTGGGCCTGAGGACGAAGCTTGCATTCCAGAGATCTCGAGGGACGGAGTCGAACTGGGACGAGGTGCAGCCGCTCGAAGGAGGAAGTGGAAGAGGAGGAAAAGGAGGAAAGGCAAACGGAGGAGGAGGCCAAGGTCGAGAGGTGCGTCGACGGCGGCAAAACGTCGAAGCAGACGACGGCGGCGACGAAGATGAGCAGCAGCAACAACTCTCCTCCCTTCCGTACTACCTCGGGGGATGGCCGCACGAGGCCGACGCCCTCCCGCCCGGGGTCTCCGCGGTGCTCGACGTCACCGCCGAGCTCCCGAAGGTCGTCGCCTCGGAGGGGGGCTACTTGAACCTCCGCGTCTGGGATACGCACGGTCCGAGTCCGGCGCAGATAGAGACCGCCGTCAGGTGGATCGCCGAGTCGAGGAGAAGCGGTAAGAAAGTGTTCGTGCACTGCGCGCACGGGCATGGTAGGTCGGTGACGGTGCTCGCCGCGGCCCTCCTGGCGCAGAGGGAGGAGGAGGGAGGAGGAGAGGGAGCAGAGTCCTGCTCTGATGCTTCCGTCGACGCGGTTATCGCCCACAT